>Ga0316209_1001293_pt1 | contig 27683 bp, 24 predicted proteins | sample 6monopyrite_MG_FD_204945 | JGI IMG/M metagenome (GOLD analysis project Ga0316209, IMG submission 204945) | Microbial mat bacterial communities from mineral coupon in-situ incubated in ocean water Damariscotta River, Maine, United States -... | ecosystem: Environmental > Aquatic > Marine >...
TCATCTCATCAAAATCCTTCACCACTCAGGAAACCATGTTGAATGCACACAGTGCAAGGAAATGGTTTGTAGACCTGGTGGGCGATGAAAAGGCTGTGGCGAAGCACTTTGTGGCCGTTAGCACTAATCTTGAAGCGACCAGTGAGTTTGGGATTGATCCAGAAAATGTGTTTGAGTTCTGGGATTGGGTGGGTGGTCGTTACTCACTCTGGTCGGCCATTGGCTTGCCCATAGCGATATATCTGGGGATGGATCATTTCGAGAGTTTGCTAGAAGGTGCGCATGAAATGGATAAGCACTTTGTTGAAGCGCCACTGGAAGAAAATATGCCAGTAATTTTGGCGATGTTGGGTATTTGGTATAACAACTTTTTCGATGCGCAGAGCCATGCGATCATGCCTTATAGTCAATACCTGGAGCGCCTACCGGCTTTTTTGCAACAGCTTGATATGGAAAGTAACGGTAAAACCATCGATCGACAAAATCTGCGAGTCAATTATCTAACAGGCCCTATTATCTGGGGGCAGTCTGGTACTAATGGTCAGCATGCATTTTTTCAGTTATTGCATCAGGGTACCAAACCTGTTCCTGCTGATTTTTTGATATCTGCCCTAAGTCAGAACCCGCTGGGCCTGCATCACCGTGTATTGTTTTCTAATTGTTTGGCGCAAACCAAGGCCTTGATGCTGGGTAAGACCTATCGTGAGGCCTTGGTTGAGATGGAAGATGCAGGGCATACCGCAGAGGAAATTGAGGAAGTTATTCAACATAAGGTGTTTGAAGGGAATAAGCCGACTAATACCATTATCTTTGAGCGCTTAACGCCCAAGGTGCTGGGCTCCATTATGGCGATGTATGAACATAAGGTGTTTGTGCAGGGGGTAGTCTGGGATATAAATTCGTTTGATCAATGGGGTGTGCAGTATGGCAAGGTGCTGGCAGGCCAAATACAGGAGGATCTGTCGCATAAGGAGCCGGTTGAGCATCACGACTCTTCAACCAACGGCCTGATTAACTACCGTAAAACATTTTATTTCAAAGATATTGAAACAAAATAAAGGGGATTGAATCTTTAGCTAGTTAGGAGCTATTCGATTAACTCGCCAAGTGCCCAGTCAATATGTTCCTGCACTAACGGCGTGACATCGGGTCGTCTGTCTTTGAGGGTTTGCATCAGCCGTTGTAAATGCTTTTCATCCTTAGCCTTAATATTGCCAATGGCGACGGCAATATTGCGCAGCCACTGCATATAGCCAATGCGGCGAATGGCAGAGCCTTCCATCCTGGTTAAAAACTCATTTTCCGTCCAGGCAAATAGGTCGAGCAAGTCTGGTGCGTCCAGGCCGTGGCGGACTTCAAAATCTTTTTCATCACTGGGCTTGGAAAAACGATTCCACGGGCAAACCAGCTGACAATCATCACAACCATAAATATGGTTGCCTATGGCTTTGCGAAACTCTAGCGGAATGGCTGATTTCAGTTCTATCGTGAGATAAGAAATACAACGGCGGGCATCGAGTTGATAGGGTGCGACGATGGCTTGCGTAGGGCAGACATCAATACAAGCCCGGCAGCTGCCACAGTGATTTGTTGGTTTTGTTTGGTTTACGGGCAAAGGCAGGTCTGTATATATTTCTCCCAGAAAAAACCACGAACCAGACGACTTGTTAATCAGGTTGGTGTGCTTACCTATCCACCCCAGGCCGGCGTTTTCAGCCAGTGCTTTTTCTAATACTGGGGCGCTATCGGTAAATACTCGATAGCCAAAGGGGCCAAGTGCTTCCTGCATTTTATCAACGAGCTTTTGTAGACGCTTACGGATTAGCTTATGGTAATCTCGTCCGGTGGCGTAGCGGGAAACCAGACCGAGCTCAGAGTTTGTTAGAACAGACTTGATTGATTCGGCATGTGGAGGGAAGTAGTCCATACGCACAGAAATAACGCTAATAGTATTAGGCTCTAGCTCAGTAGGGCGGCTTCGCATAGTACCGTGGCGCTGCATGTAATCCATTTCACCGTGAAAACCCTTGTCCAGCCAGTTTATTAATTGTTGTTCATGTTTGCCTAAATCAGCACTAGTGATTTTTGGCGGCTGAAAACCCAGCTGAGAAGCCCATCCGCTAAGCGACTCGATGAATGTATGGTCTAATTTTTTCAAATGGTGCCAGCTATTGCGTTAGTAATTAGGTGAATCCTATAGAATATCATTGATTATCACATTGATTTTTGGTGATATACGCGCCTGCATTGAATACAGCAGTCCATTTGTGAAGCTATCCCGAATCAATATAGTATGGGTAGTGATTAAATCTAAGGCAATTATATATGAAAGTTCGCACTCGTTTTGCACCCAGCCCTACCGGTTACTTACATATTGGTGGTGCACGCACCGCATTATTTTCCTGGTTGTACACAAAGAAAATGGGTGGCGAATTTGTATTACGTATTGAAGACACAGATCGTGAGCGTTCCAGCCAGGAAGCCGTAGATGCCATTTTAGACGGTATGAATTGGCTCGGCTTGAGTCATGATGAAGGACCTATTTACCAAACGGATCGTTATGATCGTTATAAGGAAGTGATTCAGCAATTGCTGGATCAGGGTGATGCTTATTACTGTAATTGTTCCAGAGAACGCCTGGATGAAATGCGCGAACAGCAAATGGCGAACAAGCAAAAGCCAAAATATGATGGTTGCTGTAGAGATAAAAAGCTAGCCGAAGCTGATGACACGGTGGTGCGCTTTAAAAATCCACAGGATGGTGTAGTTGAAATTACGGATCATGTTCGCGGCAAAGTCGTTATTAGTAATGCGGAGCTAGATGACCTGATTATTCAGCGCTCAGATGGGAACCCAACTTATAACCTGACGGTAGTGGTTGATGATTGGGATATGCAAATAAGTCACGTCATTCGAGGTGATGATCACCTTAATAATACGCCGCGACAGATTAATATACTCACGGCACTGGGCGCACATATTCCTGAGTATGCACACGTGCCGATGATTAATGGCACCGATGGTAAAAAGCTTTCAAAGCGTCGTGATGCAGTGAGTGTAATGCAGTATCGTGATGACGGCTATTTGAAAGACGCGGTGATTAATTATCTGGTAAGGCTGGGCTGGAGTTATGGTGATCAGGAAGTATTTAGTCTGGAAGAAATGATTGAAAAATTCGATATAGATGCGATTAATAAATCATCATCAAGCCTTAATGTTGAAAAATTGCAGTGGTTGAATCAGCATTATATGAAGCAGATGACACCTGAGCAGCTAGCCAGTGAACTCACATTTTATCTAGAAAAAGCGGAGCTGGATGTATCAGCAGGCCCGGCGTTAGCCGATGTGATGGCCGTGTATCAGGAGCGGTGTTCCACCCTGGTCGAGCTGGTGAGTGAAATTCGTTATTTTTATGAAGATTTTGCTGAGTATGATGCAAAGCAGGCCAAGAAGCAGTTTAAGGGTGGCGCGATTCATGTGCTTGAAGCGCTAAAGAATAAATATGCAGACTTAGAAAACTGGCTAGCGGAAGAAATTCATGCCGTAGTCGAGCAAACGGTTGAAGAGTTAGAGGTAGGTTTCGGCAAGGTTGGTCAGCCATTACGTCTGGCGGTTACAGGTCATGGGCGTTCGCCATCTATTGATGTGACGCTGGAATTGCTAGGCAAAGAAGTAACTTTGAAGCGACTGACTCAGGCGATTGAGTTTATAGGCTCTGATGTAAGTACTGGTTAGGGTGGGCTGTAGGGTGGATCAAACGAAGTGGATCCACCAGGTTGCTAACAACTAACGGCGTTATTAACCCTTTGACTCTATATATCCCATAGGCTACCCCGTGATTTTGGGTTACAGCTCAGCTGGCAGTGTTGAGGCCAGCGGTTCAATCTCATCTCGCTCCACTATCCTTTATTGAGGTAATATAAATTATTTTCTAATGAAATAAGCTTTATTTCAAAAAACATGCTTAATATCTAAAAATTAACTAGTTAATTCAATAAAATAAAGAAGTAATGAAATGACCATGGAAAGGCAGCAACAAACAGAAGTCCCGCAAATTTACTACACCCAAAATCAGCAGGAAGATGAAATTAATCTGGCAAAAGCCGTCTGGAAAACCAGAAGGCCATGATTTATCACTATGCTTGTAGTTTCATTGTTGTTTTGGGGTATATGGGCAGCGAGTTACCTAAGCAGACCTGTACCTCTAAGTTATTCTTTCCCTGTTACATTTGCTTTTCCCGGGATAGACCACAGTAATTACCCCAATGGCAGTGTTTTTCAGCGTGCAGATTTGATTGCCCCGAGCGTTATAAAAGAGGTATTTGAGCGTAACAAACTCAACCAGTATGGCCTTTCGTTAGATGATTTTTACCCAATGATTCGAATAAGCCCCTATGCCCTGGACTAGGCGCTTATTCAGCAAAAGTATCTAACGCTAACAGCGGATAAAAAATTGTCAGCACAGGAAATAGATGAGTTACGAAAACGGCAAAATGAGGAGATACAGCAGTCTACATTGCGGGGTGCGCGCATAACATTTACCCCCGAGGGTGTGCAAATACCGGATAATATAATTACCAATATTCTGGCAGATATACCCGATATATGGGCAAAAAAGCGATTAATGAACGTGGGGTATTAGCGCTTGATATAGAGTTGATAAGTGAATCTATTTTTCAGCAGGAAACAATGGGTCGCTTAGATTACATGATGTTGTTTGATTATTTGAATGAAAAAATAGATTTAATAGAAGCAAATATTTTAGTATTAAAAACGCAACCGAATGGTTTAACCGCAAGAGACCCTGAAAGTGCAGTGACATTGCCTGACTTACAGCTAAGGCTTAAAGATATAGTGAATTATCAATTGCGCTTATTGGCAGATACAACGCGAGGGTTAGGGTTATCAAAAAATAAAAAAAGCGCCTTGCTCCACTACCAGAAAAAACGTATTCAACTGGAAGAAAAAAGGGGTGAGTTACTTGAAAAAGCGCAACTCACAAGGCGTACTTATCAAAATTATATGGGGCAACAGCAGGCGGTATCTGCGCAGGTTAAATCAAATACACAGGTTATGTCGGCATTGCCAAATAATGTAGCTCCACAGTTAAGCGATACATTTCTAGACCGTATAATGGAGCTTTCAGATAAAGCCTCGATATTACTTATCGACAAGAGCTCTCTCGCAAGCAACAAAAATATGAAGAAGAATCTATAGAGATAAGCAGTTCCATTAAAGAAACACAAAGAAATATTCAGGCGCTTTCCAGTGAAATGGATGGCAAGCAGCAGGAAGTAAGGGATTTGTTTGATAAACAAATCAAAACTGGCCTACCTGATTTGTTAGAGCAGTTGCGGCTGGTAACGCGAGCCATAAACGGGGTTCAAAAACAGATAGGTGAGCAGAACCGTGGAGGTGTTGATGATTTATATATTGCTGTCAGTGACATAATGGAGGTTTCAGGTGGGCGTATAGGTTTGGCTGAACGACAAATAATAATATATATCGTACTGTTAATATTGAGCACGATTGCAGTAGTGCTGATAACCATGATTAAAAACGGCGTGACTAAAAAAGAAGAGGCTGCATCCTAACAGTGAAAGAGCCGGTTTTTACTCAATGGCTAGGTATAATGCGCTTATCAAACAGTGGCCAAAAGTCATCAAGAAAGTGACACAGTAGTAAAAGTCATAATTTATATGCACGCTCAAAATCCCGCCATAAGCATGCTGCCGTCCTCTTGCAAGAAGCTTCAGGTACTTGAAGTGGTATAAATGGGCCAGCCGTTACGTTTAGCTGTGAGCGGGCATGGGCGTTCGCTCTCTATTGATGTGGCGTTACAGTTATTAGGTAAAACTAAAACGCTGGAGCGCTTAACTCAGGCAATAAAATCTATTGATTCAGGCATTAAGTAAAGTCGTAGTATATGGGCGCTAAACGCCTAATAATTCTCGACTTTTTTTCGTAATACTTATACAATCTCAACTCAAATTAGGGGCTATAGCTCAGCTGGGAGAGCGCAACACTGGCAGTGTTGAGGTCAGCGGTTCGATCCCGCTTAGCTCCACCAAATCACTATTTCATTTCCCCCTGACTCGGGCGATCGTGCCTTGTAAGTTAAAGCGAATTTAGTAAAAGGAAAACTCATCGGAAATCATCGTTACCGATGGTTTCAGTATATAGGCGGTAAATTTGTACGTTATTGCGATTACAACATTAATGTTAAGTATCTATAGCTTGATATATCGATCCTTCAGGTGATTATGTTATTTTGATGAGTGTTTATGGAGCATTGTCTCAACTGGTTTAATACTTGTAATTTTCTTTGGTTATCATTTTGCACAATATTAAAAAATTATCCTGTCAGATTACATAGCGCATTGAAATAATTATGTTCTTTAAAAATTCAGAGTGCGAGTAACCCTGAGTTAACACAAAGAGTATTGGTAAATAATAAAATGTTAAGGAATGAATATGAAGTATTCGATGATTAAGAGATTGCTGATTAAACTACCATTTATAAGAAAGATAGGGGCTACGGTATATATGATGCTACCGAAAAGTGTGTCGCCAATTGTATATCGTATGGCAAGAAGTTTATTGTTCCGGGATAACAATAAACGGCTTCCTACCTTCGTAGATGCCTTCATTAAGTTGTCTAAATCTACCGATGAGTTCGATTATTTAGAGTTTGGGGTTGCGCGTGGAACTTCTATGATTATGGCATATCACCTTTCAAAGAAATATGGTCTTAATGATGGTCGTTTTTTCGCTTTCGATTCTTTTAAAGGGTTACCTAATTCAGAGAAGGAGGTGTTCACGAAGGGTGATATGGCGTACCCGCAGGATGAGTTCAAATTGTTTTGTGAAAAAGCAGGTGTTGATGTTAGTAAAATATCGATTGTACCCGGTTACTATGAAAATTCTTTAAAGGATGAAGTGATAGAGGAGTATGAACTTGGTAGTAGACCCTGCTTGGTTCATATAGACTGTGACCTATATACATCAACTAAAGAAGTATTGGGTTTTTTAGATAAATTTATCCCAGAGAAAAGTGTCATTATATTCGATGACTGGTTTAATTTTGAACACCTTGCAGACCAAGAAAATCACGGTGAGAGGAGGGCATTTAGTGAATGGAAACTAAAAAACAAATTTACGGTTATTCATACTGTAGACCACTGGAATATAGCGATGGAGTTTGATGGTGGAAAGTAGTAGATACCACGTATCTAATAGATACGTGGTTTTGAAAAATATATTTAAAGGAATGTTGTAATGAGTTACATAGCGTTCATTCCTGCCCGCGGGGGCTCAAAAGGAATTACTGGGAAAAACATAAAGCTTATGCATGGTAGGCCATTGATTTCGTGGTCTATAGAGCATGCATTGAAGTGCCCTGAAATAGATGATGTTTATGTTTCCACCGATTGTGAAAAGATTAGAAAAGTTGCCTTGGATTTTGGAGCAAAAGCCCCATATCTTAGGCCGGATGAGCTTTCAGGTGATGCCGCTTCGACAGAATCCGCTGTTCTCCATTTTATTGAATGGATGAAATCAAAACAAATGGATGCTTATAGAAATATTGTATTAATCCAATGTACATCGCCAGTTCGTAATAAAGACTCTTTATCTAGAGCAATAGCTCAGTTTGAAAACACTAAACTAGATAGTTTAGTGACTGTATGTAAGACACATAAATTTTTTTGGAAAAATCCTCTCTCACCACATGCCTCATATAATGTTTTTCAGCGTCCTCGTAGGCAGGATATTAAACCTGAAGATGAAACTTATTTTGAAAATGGCTCTTTTTATATTACGCGTAAAGAAATATATGAGCATAAGAAAAACCGCTTGGGCGGGCGCATTGGTATGTTTGAAATGACAGCCGATGAATCTTTTGAAATAGATGACCCGATTGATTTTACTATATGTGAAGAAATTCTAAAGAGTTTAGAAGAAGGATAAATAATGCTCATTAATAAAAATATTCAGCCATATATTATTTATGAGGAAGGCTCCCTTATAGATGGATTGAATAAGATAAATGAAAACAAAAAACGTGTCGTGTTTGCTGTTTCAGAACATGGGGTTCTTGTTGGAAGTTTATCTGATGGTGATGTGAGGCGATGGATTACTAGTGAGTCTACATTGGATTTAGGGGTGAAGATTAAGGGCGTCATGAATTTAGATTGTACGTCTCTACCAGTGGGCAGTAGTTCAGATCATATAGAAAAATATTTTCAGTCAGGTATTGATGTTATTCCACTTGTGGATAAAAGCGGACATTTGATTGCTGTTGCGGAGAAAAATAAGCATTCTCTTTTTATTGGGGATTTCCCCATATCTGATCAGGATCCAAGTTTTATTATTGCTGAAATAGGAAACAATCATCAAGGTGATATTGATCTTGCTAAAAAGATGGTGGACCTGCTTGTTGATGCAAAAGTAGATTGTGCAAAATTTCAGATGCGTAATGTAAAAAAAATGTATCGTAACTATGGGAAATCTTCAGATGCTTCAGCTGATTTAGGTGCCCAATATACACTTGATTTGTTATCAAAATATCAACTTTCTAATGATGAGCTTTTTGAAGTGTTTGATTATTGCCGTGCGAAAGGTATTTTGCCTTTATGTACCCCATGGGATTTAGATAGCCTTAAGGCTTTAGAAGAATATGGTATGCCAGCTTATAAAGTGGCTTCCGCTGATTTTACTAATACCGAGCTTCTAGGTGCAATCGTTAAAACAGATAAGCCGTTTATTTGTTCTACAGGCATGTCAAGTGAAGCTGAGATTAAATCTACAGTGAGTTTTCTCGATAACCTAGGTGCTAATTTTATTTTGTTGCACTGTAACTCAACTTACCCAACCCCGTTTAAAGATGTAAACCTTAAATATTTAACGCGTTTAAAAGAAATAACTGGGAAATTAGTAGGTTATTCTGGTCATGAACGAGGTTATGTTATAGCGGTAGCGTCAATTGCGTTAGGGGCAAAAGTAATTGAAAAGCATGTTACGTTAGATAGATCGTTAGAAGGCACGGATCATAAAGTAAGTCTTTTGCCAGATGAGTTTGCGACAATGGTTACTCAAATTAGGCAATTAGAAGAGTCTTTGGGTACTGATCAGGAGGCTCGAGAGATATCACAGGGTGAGTTAATGAACCGTGAGGTGTTGGCAAAAAGTCTTATGATTAATTGTGATCTTAAAAAAGGGGAATGTATCAAGCGATCAATGGTCGATATAAAAAGCCCAGGCCAGGGATTGCAGCCCAATCGCATTGATGAGCTTGTTGGGAAAGTGGCTAAACATGACTTTTCTGAAGGCGACTATTTCTTTGAAACAGATATAAATGGAGTTTATGAAAAGCGCTCAAGTTATAATTTTAACAGGCCTTATGGTATACCTGTGCGTTATCATGATTATGCCAAATTAAGTTCGGATATTGATCTAGATTTTGTTGAGTTTCATTTATCATATAATGATCTGGATGCAGATTTTCATGAATTTATTCCAAATATTCAGGATATTGGTTTTGCTATTCATAGCCCAGAGCTGTTTGCAAATGATCATATTATGGATCTGGCGTCGTATGATGAAGAATATCGAAAGCAGTCTATTGACTATCTGAAGAAGGTAGTTGATGTAACTCGTGATGTAGGTAAATTATTTCCAAAGACGAAAAATCCCATTGTCGTTATTAATGCAGGTGGTTGGGATAGTAGTGGCTTTATAAGCACAGAAGAAAAAATTAAAAAATATGCACTAGTTGCAGAAGCGCTGAGCTCTGTTGATGCATCAGGGGTGCAGATAGCAATTCAAACGATGCCCCCGTTTCCATGGCATTTTGGCGGACAAAGTTTCCATAATATATTTTTGTGCCCAAATGAAATTGACGAGTTTTGCAAAAAAACGGGTGTGAAGATCTGTTTCGATATATCACACAGTATGATGGCTTGTAATTATTACAAGTGGGATTTTGATGATTTTGTTGCCAAAGTTGCGCCGCATAGTGTTCATTTACATGTTGTTGATGCTAAAGGTGTTGATGGAGAAGGTGTGCAAATAGGAGAAGGTGATGTTGATTTTAAAGTATTGGTAAAAAATCTAGATAAGTCTGCTGCAGAGATACAGTTTATACCAGAGGTTTGGCAGGGGCATAAAAACCATGGGCAAGGTTTTTGGGATGCATTGACATATCTTGAAACTGCATGGAAAAAGTAGATGCTTGAGCTATTGTTAATTACAAATGAACCACAACAAGCAAAAGAGTGGGATGCAGCAGGAGTCGATATAATTTTTATTGATCTCGAAATTGCAGGTAAGCATGAGAGGCAAGGGCATCTTAATACCGTTATTAGTAGTCATAATATAGAAGATGTATCACTAATCAAAGCCGAACTTTCAACTAGTAAGTTACTGGTAAGAGTGAATCCATTAAATGATAGTAGTCATGCAGAAGTAGAAGAAGTTATTGATCGCGGTGCTGATATCATTATGCTACCAATGTTCAAAAGCTCAGATGAAGTATCTGAATTAGTAGAAATGGTTGCTGGCCGCAGTCAAATTTACCCTTTAATTGAAACTCCGGAGGCTCTATCTGAAATAGAATCATTAGCTGTTATGGATTCTATTTCCGGTTTTCATTTTGGTTTAAATGATCTCCATTTAGCTTTGAACTTAAATTTTATGTTTGAAGTTATGCTTTTGCCAGAATTTCAGAGAGCAACTGAAGTCCTAAAAGAACATAATAGATTATTTGGTGTTGGAGGAGTAGCTCGTATGGGGACTGGTATGTTACCAGGAGAGGTCGTTGTCAGAGAGAATTTCAGAGTAGGGTCTCAAAGGATAATATTGTCGAGGGGCTTTAAGAGTGAAATAGTGGCTGAAGAATATTCAGAAGAAATAGCATTGGTCAAAAAAACCTATTTGAATTCTGCTTCCATTGACCTTGAAGCTAACAGAAGAAATTTTACAGCGTTGGTAAAAAAAATTGCTGAGGTCAAATAATATGAAAAGGTTGTTTGATATTGTATTCTCAATAATGTTTATTTTTTTTGCGTTGCCAATATATTTATTTCTCACATTATTCTTAGTTTTAGAATCTGGTTTCCCCGTGTTTTTTATTCAAAAACGTGTTGGATTAAAGGGAAAACTGTTCTCTATATATAAATTTCGCACAATGGTTAAAAATGCAAATGAGATTGGTCCGTACAATACAGCTAAAGATGATCCAAGAATTACTAAAACAGGTCGTTTTTTTCGAAAAACATCACTAGATGAGCTGCCGCAGTTCTTTAATGTACTTAAAGGGGATATGAGTATTGTTGGGCCGCGGCCTAATGTGGAAAGGCAAAAGGCAGAATATCAGATAAGTGATTGGGAGCTTCGCAATTCAGTGCGACCAGGTATAACAGGACTAGCACAAATATCAGGCCGGTCTAGTTGTACGTTTGAAGAAAGGCTTTATTATGATATTACATATATCAAGTCTTATAGCTTATTGTTAGATTTTAAAATTATATATCGTACGGTTATGAGTGTCGTCTTAAAGCAGGGTAGTTTTTAAATGTGTGGTATATACGGGTATTTTTCTTTTGACGAAAAAGTTTCAGGTGATGGCTGTTTGCGTGAAATGGCGGAGAGGCTGCATCATCGTGGGCCAGATGGCGTGGGACTTTATAGTAAAGGACAAGTTGGATTAGGTAACGTCCGCTTAGCTATTATAGACCCAGAAGGTGGTGATCAGCCGTATTTCTCGGATGATAACAATGTGGTTGTTGTTCAGAATGGTGAGATTTTTAACTTTAGAGAGCTGAGAAGAGAATTAGAATTAGAAGGTGTTCTTTTTAAAAGTGACTGTGATACAGAAGTTCTTTTGCATCTATATCTTAAAATGGGAATGGAGTTCCTGTCACAACTTAATGGAATGTTCTCTATTGCTATATACGATAATCGAGAGCAGGCTCTATATCTGGCGCGTGACCGTATTGGTGAAAAACCGCTTTATTTTTCCAAAGATGCAAGTACGCTTTATTTTGGCTCAGAAATTAAAGCATTTTTGCCGTATATAGAAAAAAACATTAACCATACTGCTCTTAACGCCTTTCTTAGGCTGAATTATGTGCCGGCACCACTAACGGCTTTTGAAAACGTTTTACATGTTATGCCGGGCTCATACCTCTCTGTTACAAATGTAGGTGTTTCTGAGGTGCAATGGTGGAATCTTACAACACAGAGCGATTCTGAATTACAAACTGAGGAAAGATGGCAAGAGGAGTTTCTTAATATTTTAGATGATTCTGTTCGGATGCGACTAGTTTCAGATGTGCCATTTGGTGCATTCTTATCTGGTGGGGTGGATTCAACCAGCGTTGTCGGCTTAATGTCTAAACATATGGATTTACCAGTTAAAACATATTCCATTGGCTTCCCAGACCCTCGATTTGATGAAAGCATATATGCAGAAATGGCGGCCAAACGGTTTAATACAGAACACCATTCAAAAATAGTGGACTATGATATTGTGTCAGAATGGTCAGATTTTATTTTCTACTGTGATCAGCCGCATGGCGATGTTTCATTTATGCCAATGCGGAAAGTATCCGAATTGGCAGCCTTAGATGTGAAGATGGTATTGACTGGAGATGGGGCAGATGAGCTTTTTGCTGGATATGAAAAACATGTGCCTTTTTTATCAAGACAAGATATTTCATTATATAGTGATAAAGAATTTCTGGATGGTTATCTTCCATATCTGTCAATGTTTAATACGGAAGATTGCAAGGTTCTTTGGAAAAAAGAACATCAGAATAAAATTGATTGGAGCCTTGTTGAAAATGAGCTAAGTGAGGCGCTTAAAAGTTGTGAACACTTTGATCCGATAAATAAAGGAATGTATCTAGATATGCATTTCTTGCTGCCAGGTAATAATTTGGTGAAACCAGATCGAATGGCCATGTCCAAATCGCTTGAAACAAGAGCGCCATTTTTAGACTATCGGATGATGGAGTTTGCATTTAGAACACCGGGAAAATATAAGCTTCATAATGGGGATAAAAAATACCTATATAAAAAAGCAGTCACACCTCTTATCGGAGAAGAACTGGCATATCGTAAAAAACAAATGTTTACTGTGCCGATTGGAGAGTGGTTTAGAGGTGAATTATCAAAATACTGCTATGATGTATTGCTCTCTGAAAATAGTCGTATTACGGAATTGTTTTCAAGTGTTTATATGACTAACATGTTGGATAAGCATGTCAGTGGTGAAGCAAATTACACTAGAGAAATCAGAGCGCTGATAGCAATAGAACTGTGGCTACAAAACAGCTTCTAAAGCAACCTATGTGGCTGATTTGTGTGTCTGTGAGACTTCAAGCAATGTGTAAAAAGACTATATTGTCTATGTGCTATATTGTGAAAACTCACTATAGAACTGGTATCTATACTATATGCTTTCAAATTTAAAACTAACAAATCTATTATCTCGTTTTGACTATCATATGCAAGAGCTTCTGCGTGGTAGTGCAATTGCCTTTGTCTTTAAGTTGTTTGCGGCAGGTATTGGTTTTGGGTTGAATGTAGTATTGGCTCGATTGCTTGGTGCAGAAGGCTCTGGTATTTTTTTTCTATCCTTTACAATAATTATGATTGCTGCAGTAGTGGGTCGTATAGGTATGGATAATTCCCTGGTACGCTTTATTGCTGCAAATATTGTAGTTGGAATGCCTGGTAAGGTAATGGGTGTATATTACAAAGCTATAAAAATATCAACGCTGGTAGTAATACCATTATCTATAACTCTATATCTAGCTACACCGTGGCTTTCTAGGGTGTTGTTTAATAAGCCTGAGCTAGAGCAACCTCTATTAATTATGTGTTTTGCAGTAACCCCGGTGGCTTTATTTATGCTTCATGCTTATGCACTCCAAGGGCTTAAGCATATAGCAGCATCTGTATCTATTTTAAGTCTCGTTGCACCATTATTGACTATAATTATGTCCATTTTATTTGTCGGTGAGCATGGTCTTCAGGCAGCAAGTTATGCTTACTTGGTTGCATCAATAATAACGCTGGTTATTGGATGGTTGTTATGGAAGCGTGTCACTGACTCTTATGGTGTTCATATTGTTGAATTTGAAACTCAAGAGTTACTCTCGAGCAGTATGCCACTTTTTATTGTTTCTATTGCGACACTCGTTGTAGGTTTTGCTCCAATGCTTATATTAGGGGTGTGGGAGTCAAGCAGCAATATTGGAATATTCAGTGCGGCATCGCGAACAGCAGGACTAATAAGTTTTATCTTGGTAGCGGTTAATAGTATAGCTGCACCAAAATTTTCCGAATTATATCAAAAAGGTGAAATAGAAACACTTAGGAATATAGCTCGTAACTCAACTAAGGTCATGATGTTTATGGCTTTTCCAGCGTTGCTTCTATGTCTGATTTTTCCAGAGAATATTTTAGGTGTTTTTGGAGATGAGTTTAGAAAAGGTGCATTAGTCCTGATTGTTTTGTCTATAGGTCAATTCATTAATGTATCAACTGGAGCTGTTGGTTATTTATTGATGATGACAGGTCATGAAAAATTAATGGGTAAGATATTGATATTTACTGCCTTTTTTAGTGTATTAATTAGTTTTATATTAATTCCTGTTCTTGGGGTGTTAGGTGCAGCAATTGGTTCTGCTGTGGCAATGGTTCTGCAGAATTTGATATCTATGGTATATGTGCGGTGTAGGTTAGGGATAACAACATTGCCTTTTATTGATGGTTGAAGTGAGAGTGGTTGTGTTTTATGAATAAAACATTCGCGTGAGATTGTTCGAGTGAGCTCTTTTTAACTGTGAATCTAGGTAAGTGATATGAGTGCTGAAAAAATATTATATGGTAGAACTGATATTAATATGTCTGGTCCTGGTGTTGTTATGTTAAAGACGGCAAGCCATTTAGTGCGTCGTGGTTATGAAGTTTCAGTTGTTAGTGGGGGAGGTTATTTAGAAGATGAGTTTAAAGCCAATGGTGTTAATGTACATGTTATTGAAGAGTTGGCAATAAATAAAAGATCCATGTTGAATGTGGTTTTTGCAACAATAAAACTACGACGAATTATAAGAAAAAATAACATAAAAATTATTCACGGACATAGTATGCTTTTTACGTTAATCGCGTATATTGCTACTATTTTTTCCGGAGTAAAATATAAATTTTTCACTACTATTCATGGAGTAGGAAAGGAGTGGGTCTGTAAGTATTTACCAGGTACTATAATTGTTGTGTCGTCTTATCTAAAAAATCATTTGGTAGGATTGGGTGTTAATAAGGAAAAAATCAGTATTCTTCCCAATGGGTTGATTGAAGTTCCTTTGAGTGATAAAGATAAGAATGAAGGTGAGTTACTAAAATTTAAAAAAGTAAGCGATAAGTTTATAATTATTAATGTCGCAATGATGCTCGAATCAAAAGGACATTATGAAGCGATTTGTGTTTTAGAAAAGCTTTTGGAATACAAATGTAATGTTGAAATGTTGTTTGTAGGTGATGGCGTTAAAAAAGAAGAATTAATTTCAAAATCTAAAGAAAAAGGAGTGTGTAGTAATATTCAGTTTTTAGGAGTAAGAAAAGATGTTTCAGATCTATTGGCAGGCAGCGATCTTTTTTTACATTTACCGGCGAGTGAAACATTTGGAATGTCAATAATGGAAGCCATGTCTGAGAGGCTTCCAGTGATTGCATCTAATGCAGGTGCAATCCCTGAATTAATAAATGATGGATATAATGGCTACCTTGTTGAAAGATCTGATTCTGAAGCTATTGCATTGAAAGTGATTTATTTAATTGAGAATAGAGGTGTAAGAAAGATGCTGGGTGATAATTCGTTTAAAGTGATATCTGATTCATATCAAATAAAGAAAACAATAGATGATCTAGTTTCTTTATATGGTTGAGAGTTTATAAGAGTGTGATTATGAAAAAAAAGATTGCTAATTTTTACAAGTTGATAAAACAGATAAAGCGACTTAACAGTAAGTCGGTGTTGGTGTATCAAATGGGTAAGGTGGGCTCTTCTAGCATTGAAAAGGAATTGATTAGGCATGGGGTTGATGTGATGCATACACACAAAATATCTAATTCCGATGTGCATTTCTATGAGCCAGAGATCATTGACAAGCTTAAACGTTTCCGTATAAAAATAATGCATTTTTTTGTTAGTCGGTTAGTTAAAAAAAAGAAATGCAAAATAATAACCATTGTTCGCGATCCACTTGATAGAACGTTGTCTCAAATGTTTCATCATATAGATTTGCTGATTTATAATCATAATAAAGACGATACTAGAAAGGAGGAGTCTACTTATGACTTATTCAAAAGCATACTTTTGAATGATGTAAATATTAATTATTCAGACGAATGGATGAAAGGTGAATTTAATGCTTCTATAGGGGGTGATTATCTGGATTATGATTTTAATAAAAAATTAGGTTATGGTTTTATTGAAACAAGTAAGAAAGAAATTTTAATATTAAGATTTGAAGACTTGGGGGGGTTGTCCAATGTGATAGGTGCGTTTGTTGGTGTTGATGGCTTTCAGTTGAGCTACTCAAATCGTGCCGCGCATAAGTGGTATGGTGATTTGTATAAAAATTTCAAAAAGGAATTAGAAGTTAGTGATGATGTCTTTGATGGAATATACGAAACACCTTATTTCGAGCATTTTTACGGAGACGTAGTTCGTCAGAAGAAAAAAGACCAATGGGTTAAGTGTATTTAATGATTGATAAATGCAATATTCTCTATAATTCTTTGTTTTCAAAAAATGAATTTTCGATTAAGCCAGGGCTGGATTCTTCCTTTTTTTATCGTGTAGTATTTTATTTGCTTATAGTTTCAACTGTTGTTCTGACAATATCTGATGTATATGTTTTGTATTATGGTTTTGAGCTGCTTAATATGCTTTTGCATGCTGTGAGTTTGATTGTTGCGGTATTGATTCTCTTTGTTGGAATGAAAAAAATATTTTTCTTCTGGTATTTGGTGTATTTTTCATACGTGCTACTCGTTACATTGATATATTTTCTTGATGTTGTCGTTGCTAGTCTGATGCATTTAAGTTTGGTTTTTTTGTTCGTCTTTGCATTGCCGCATTTTAATAGAAAGTTTTCAGTGAATGTGGATATACAGTTGTTTTTATTAAAGGTAATTAGTGTTGTAACGATAGTTTTTATTGGTGTTAACGTTGATGTTTATATGGGAGCGGTTTTTGCTGATAAGCGTTTGTATAATCAGGTTTTATCAAGTGTTAATGTGGTTGGTTATCTTCAGTATTTGGGGTTTAGTATATCGTGGATGTTGTTTGATGTTACAAGAAGGAAAATATATAGATGGTTTATTTTGTTTTATTTCTTGTCAGCTATGTTTTTAGTCCCGGTTTTCACTGTTTATGTGGTGGTGTTTGCTTATATTTTTTCTATATTTTATTTGCGTAGAAAAAATATATCTAAATATTTTATTATTTGTGCCATGTTGTTGCTTTCTCTATACATTGCATATACTTTAGTTGAAAGGTTTGATGATTGGAAAATCTATTTGTCATTTAGAGATTTGTTATACGTAAATTCATTTGAGCTTATTAAAAATAGTTTCTGGCATGGTTACGGGGTAAATAACTGGGGTTATATTGCCATGGAAATGAAAAACCCACATAATTTTGTTTTGTACTTGCTTTTATCATTCGGTTTTATTGGTTTTTTCATTTATACAATTCACATATATTTCTTGTTATCTAATTCATTAAAGAATATTAGATGCTTTAAGGAAGTGAAGTTCTATCAGCACATGCACGCACAAATAATTGTTCATTTATTAGTAATGTCTGCTTTTGTTGCAATGCCAGGACATTATCAGGATTCAAGTATTTTTTTATCGATATATTATTCTCTACTTATAAATGCAGTTATGCATGTGCGAGATGCTAGGGGTAGGTGTAAGCATGCAGTATAAAAAAATTGTCTTTGTTACCTATGGTGGCGGGCATGCACGTATGTTGGCCCCCGTTGTAGAGAGTTTGTCACAAGTAAAGGGTATTGAAGTATCTGTTTTAGCCTTAACAACAGCGATGATGGAATTTGATGATCAAAGCATAAGACTCTACGGGTACAAAGATTTCTTTTATGAGAATCCCCGTGTGATTAAATATGGTGAAATATTAGCTAAAGATTTAGATACTGTTGTGGATTACGAAGAAACGGTGGCTTATCTTGGCCAAAATTATCTAGAATTAGTTGATGATATTGGAGAAGATAAAGCAAACAAAAAATATAAAAAATTGGGGAGACAGGCTTTTGAGCCTAAAAAATCACTGAATAAAATTCTAAAAGTTATTGCTCCTGATCTCGTAGTGGCAACAAATTCTCCAAGATCTGAAAAAGCAGCTATTCAGGCAGCAAGAGATCTTAATATGCCTTCAGTCGCATTGATTGATATGTTTTCTATACGTTGTGAGTCATGGTTTTCAAAAACAAACTATGCAGACAAAATACTCGTTCTTTCGGAGAGTGTTAAAAAACATCTGATATCAATAGGTAGGGATGAAGCCTCAATTGTTGTGACTGGGAATCCGGCATTTGATTCTCTTGTTCGTAATTATACTGTCAATAGAAAAGAGATAATCACGAAAAAATCTAATTTACCATTTACTGTTCTTTGGGCATCACAAAGGGAGCCTGAGTATTGTCAAGAGACTAATTTATATGGGGATACTGAATTACCGATCAAATTAGAGAATACTCTTTTAAAAATATTTGAAAAGCACTCTAACTGGCAGTTGATCGCACGTAATCATCCTAGTGAAGCTCCGAGAGAATACCCTGATTTTGTTAAAAAAAGCTCTCAATCAGAGGATTTAGTTGAGCTCCTTTCTAATGTCCATGTGGTTGTTACGTTAACATCAACAGTAGGTTTTCAAGGTGGAATTTTGGGAGCAGATTTTATTACTGTTGATTGTTCTGTCTTTACACCCACGATGCCGTTTTCTGAAATGGGGTTTTCTGTAGGTGTTCAGTCTGTTACTGATGTAGAGAAAGAGTTAGAAAAGTTGTATGAAAATATGAACACGAACAATAGTAAATCTATCTACTGCATTGAAGATGCTACTCAACGTGTAGTAAAAGAGATTCTTACTATGATGCGTATATAATTAGTTGTTGTATTTAAGGTGATATAAGTGAAGATAAAAGAGCTTCCTTTTCTCTAATTTATTCTTTTATTGTACTAATGTTAATGCATGTATCTAATTGGTAATACTGTTTTAAGTCATCATTATCCCCGTTTATCAATCGATGGCTTTCGTGTGTTAAAGTTTTTCCTGGTTTTTGTACGTAATAATGTTTATTTTCGAACAGCTTTTTGAGGGAGGGGAAGTTTTTTTGTTCATATATAACATTGTGTTATCTACATCAGCTGAATTTTGTCTATCTCGTTATTATCTTTATCTTAGTTTGGTAGGTAATATACATTGTTAATAATTAGCCATTACTAAGGGTTTATATTGCTAGTACTCTATTTTAAGATTGACAAAAAATGGCAATATGTTGAGATTATTTGTTAAGTATTATAGGTAGTTAATGTATTATTGTACACAGGATTAATAGTTTGGGATGAAGGGTATCAACATAAATTCACGAGATAAGAAAAGATTAATATTGCTAATTGGCGACTTTTCGCTGGTTTCTATAGCGTTGTGGTTAGCGTTTTCGTTGAGACTTGGAGAGATTTATTTACCTGAGGGAGATGTTCTGTTTTTATTTTTATTGGCTCCCGCAATTTCAATTCCTATATTCATTCGTTTTGGTTTGTATAGCGCAATAATTAGATATATTGGTTTTCATGCATTATGGTCTGTCATGCAAGCTGTTTCGTTATATGCGTTATTATGGGGTGTGCTGGTTTTACTTATCAGGCTAGATGGCTCGTTGCCCAGGTCTGTTATTATTGTCAACTGGTTTGTTGCTCTAATGTTAATTGGTGGCAGCAGGATGATTGTTAGATGGTGGTTGACTGGTACCAACCCTATTAGAAGAGTGAATTCTCTCAATAAGCCTTATGTTGATAGAAAAAATATTGTTATTTATGGCGCTGGGGCTGCTGGTATTCAATTAGCCAGTGCGCTTTCTTTTAGTTCCGAGTACAAAACTATAGCTTTTATCGATGATAATGTGCTTCTTAAAAATCATCAAATTAACGGTTACCGGGTTTATCCTTTTATTCATTTAGGAAGTTTGATTGAAAAATACAATGTAGTTGGTGTTCTTCTAGCGATTCCATCTGCTACAAGAAGTCAAAAAAATAAAATAGTCAATATGCTTGAGCCTTATCCTATTCATGTGCATACACTTCCGAGTATCGATGAGTTGGCTCAGGCTAAGGCTAAAATTGATGATATTAGAGAAGTTGAAATTGATGATTTGCTTGGTCGTGATTCTGTAACCCCTAACCCTGAGTTACTTCATGCCAATATTAAGGATAAAAAAGTATTAGTAACAGGTGCTGGTGGTTCTATAGGTTCGGAGTTATGTCGGCAAATTATTCAATTAGAGCCTGATTGCCTTATATTGTTTGAACATAGTGAGTATGCCCTGTATTCAATCGAAAAAGAACTTTTAGGTCTGATTAAATCTCAACAAGAAATTACAAATAAATTAAAAATCGTTCCAATTCTTGGGAATGTGTGTAATCAGGATAGACTCGAAAAAGTGTGTGGTGTATACGGTGTACAGACTATATATCATGCTGCTGCTTATAAGCATGTGCCGCTTGTTGAGAGTAACCCTGCTGAAGCCATCAGAAATAACATATTAGGCACATTGAGTGCGGCGCTTGTGGCTATCAATACAGGCGTTGAAACGTTTGTTTTGATTTCCACGGATAAAGCAGTTCGCCCGACAAATACAATGGGTGCAACCAAGCGTTTTGCAGAGTTGATATTGCAGGGTCTTACAAATAAAAATGAATCTAATACACGCTTTTGTATGGTTCGTTTTGGTAATGTATTAGGCTCATCAGGTTCTGTAGTGCCGCTTTTTAGAGAGCAGATAGCAGAAGGAGGGCCAGTAACAGTAACGGATCCTAAAATTATTCGCTATTTCATGACAATACCTGAAGCAGCACAGTTAGTTATTCAGGCTGGAGCAATGGGGAGTGGTGGGGATGTGTTTGTTCTCGATATGGGGGAACCTGTCAATATTTGTGATCTGGCTAAAAAGCTTATTCGTTTAAGTGGGTATGAGGTTAGGGGTGATGAGCAAGGCACCGGTGATATTGAAATACAATTTACTGGTTTGAGGCCTGGTGAAAAGTTATATGAAGAGTTATTGATAGGCGATAACGTTACAAAAACTAAACATGCTTTAATAATGCGTGCAGAAGAAGAGATTTTAGCTTGGGCTAAAATTCAACAAATAATAAATGGATTTAAAGAAGCATTAAACGAATGTGATCAAGATAAAATACGGAATTTACTATTGGAGGCTGTTGATGGTTATAAGCCTCAATGCGGTATTGAAGATATACTATATAAGCAACAAAAAACACTGTTAAAAGAAGATAAAATCGTTGAATTTATTAATAACAAATCTTTTTAATTTAAAGCTGAGCTTACTTGCTAATAAACAGACTCTAATACAATTAATTGTATTTTTGTTTCCTATTTTTGTGGTTACAGTACAGCATGGCGGGTCAGTGTTATTTGCGCTTTTGCTTCTTGCGGGTTTAGTGTCTGGGTGGTCAATGTGGAGATCGCTGGATGTATCGGAAAAGAAAGTTCTACTTGGTTTTGTGTTATTTTTTGTGCTTGTTAGTTTATCGTTATTAAATACTCAAGATTTTTCATCAGGCATAAAAAGAGAAGGAAGGTATATTCTTTTTCCTTTATTGATTCCTATATATTTGTTATTTAAGAAATATCATCTAGAAACTGGAAAAGTATTTTTTTTGGGTCTAGTTGTAGCGTCTATTGCCCTGTTTAGTCAGGCATATTACCAGATAAATGTATTAGACTTGTGGAGAGCTAAGGGTGCGTATAATTCATTGATTTTTGGTGATTTTTCCATGTTTGTTGTGGTGCTTGTGATCGCTTTTCTTCTCACAGTAGCTCATAAATGGCAGCACTATTTAGTTGGGGGTGGGGCTATTGCTATGGCGCTATCAGCTTCAGTGATGTCGAGTAGTAAAGGTGCGTGGGTGCTATTACCTATTGCTCTTGTATGGTTTGTGTTTATTACACACAAAAATGTGGCTAAATCGATATCTTTGGTAGTAATAATAGGGGCATTATTGGTCGTAGGGGCTTTTAATGTTGACAGGGTTAAGAGTAGAGCGGATGGTGCCATAGTGGACTACCATACTGTGTTGCAAAACTCAGTAAAAAATGAATCTGCGCGCTCTGTAAGTGTAAGACTAGAAATGTGGCGTAATAGCATAACAATCTGGAAAGATCATCCACTGCTTGGTACAGGAATTGGTGATTTTAAATATGAAATATTACAGGCTATTGAGGAAGGTGAGTCTCAATTGGCTATGAGCTACGGACATGCACATAATATCTATTTTGATGCACTTGCAACCGCGGGATTAGTGGGGCTTATTGGCATGTTAGTATTTATGCAAATAATTCCGTTTCAATTTTTTTATGTGTCCTGGGTAAGTGGGCATGAACCATGGGTTAAGTTCTATGCATTATCAGGTATGACTACAATTATAGCTTTTGCAGTTTTTGGCTTATCTGAAGGTTGGCTTGCCCGAAAAGCATTTGTGTATACTTATCTGATATCTATTCTTGTATTTATGTCTAGTATTGCCGTTGTCAAAGAGAAACAAGTCATAAGTCATAAGTCATAAGTCGTAAGTTTAAATTAGCGGGTAGGTTTTTGTGGTTTATTTTTTATTTTAATTAAGGTTAATTTTTGGCTTGTTTTGCAAAGCTCTTCAAGTGCTTGTAGGCGTTCTCGTACTGTTAGTTTTGATGATTGCCTGATCATTGCTCGGCGGCTACCTGGACAGGTAGCGTTCTCCCAGCCTTGCTCTGTTTTATTGGTCATTGCTATCGCCTAATATTATTTTTAGGTGTTCAATGTCATTCATGTCTTTTGCTCTATCTGCATTTTGTTTCATTTTAATGAGCGTATCCCATATTGGTTGGGCTGTCTGCTAGTTTTGCAAGAGCCCTTATCAGTGTGTTTTGAGTTTTTGTATTAAGCTCGATATCTCTCGTTTTATGCATATTCGAATAATATGATGTGCAGCTTCAGTTATGTTAGCGCTTAACTTACTAAGCTTATGTGTTGTTCCATAGCTTTTTACTTTAGAAAAATGATCACTATACTTATCATATTTATTATTAGTGATAACAGTAGTACTCGAAAATACTATGGCTAAAAAAAGACATGCGACCGTATTCCCTAAAAATCAGAGCTTTTTAACGCAGCTGGGTGAAAATATTAAACTTGCCTGTAAGCGTCGTGGTTTCACGCAAACGCTTATTGCAGATCGTACAGGCTTGAGTCGTTTAACAATTAGAAAAATAGAGCAAGGTGATCCAAGTGTCTCAATGGGGCATTATGTGACTGTTCTCAGTATATTGGGTTTAGTGGAAGATCTTACCTTAGTTGCACTGGACGATAAGTTAGGTCGTAAGCTTCAGGATATTAAGTTAATGGGGCAAAAATCATGAAACAAGCTCGTAGCAGGGACGTCCTGGTATATGCAGATTGGGAAGCGTTCGCTGAACCTGCGTTTGTTGGGACTCTCAGCTCAGACATAGTTAAAGCTAAGGAGCATTTTCATTTTGCCTACGATGGTGCATGGCTAAAGTCTAAATGTGCTCAAAAAATTGACCCTCAATTACACCTTTTTGTAGGTGAGCAACACGCTGAAGATCATAATAATTCCCGTTCATTCCTCGATTCATGTCCGGATCGCTGGGGACGGTTATTAATGAAACGGCGTGAAGCCGTGATTGCTCGTCAGGAAAATCGTAAACCCGTTGTCTTAAATGAAATAGATTATTTATTGGGTGTTCATGATCTATTTCGCATGGGAGCGTTACGTTTTAAGCTTAGTCTTGATGGTGACTTTCTGGATAATAATGAAAAACTTGCAGCGCCCCCTATCTCATTGCTTAGAGATCTAGAACAGGCTTGTCAAAAAATTGAAACGACAAATGATCTTGATGACCCGGATTATTTAAAATGGTTATATATGCTGATTTCTCCCGGTTCATCTCTAGGTGGCGCTAGGCCGAAGTCCTGTGTTGCAGATACAGCAGATACAGATGGTGCGTTATGGATTGCTAAATTTCCAAGTAATCATGATGAGGTTGATATTGGTGCCTGGGAATATGTTGTATATAAACTGGCACAAGGTGCAGGTATTAATATGTCTGCTTGCAGGTTAGAGAAATTTAACAGCCATCATCATACTTTTTTGACTAAACGTTTTGATAGAACACTCAATAGCCGGTTACATTTCTCATCTGCACTCACACAGCTTGGATATTATGATGGGGAATATGATGCAAGTTATCTGGAGCTTGCGCAATTTTTGACAGAGCTGGGGGCCAACACGAAACATGATTTAGCTGAACTCTGGCGACGTATTGTGTTTAATATTGCCGTTTCCAACACGGATGATCATCTAAGAAATCATGGTTTTATATATCATGGTGGTGGTTGGTTACTTTCACCTGCGTATGATATTAACCCTGTCACTCCTGCAAATGGTTTGCATTTGAATATCAGTGATAGTGATAACAGTCTGGATTATGATCTCGCGATGGAGGTTATAGATTTTTTTCAACTCAGTTATAAAGAAGCGGTGGATATCAAGAATGAGGTGTTAAAGAGTGTGGGGCAGTGGCAGAAAGTGGCTTCGGAAGTGGGCTTAAGCCATGCGGATCAGCAAGCCATGGAGCCTGCTTTTAACTTGGTTTAATTTAATAAAAAGCTGAAAAAATCTTTATTCAACTGTTTCTTCATCCAGGCAAGACAATCCTGCGTTTACTTCCAGGTTTCGCGCATTTATTCACGATAAAACTAGGTCTGGTCTTTTCCACCGTAGCTGATGCCGTAGTCACTGAGTTCTAGTTGTAAGCGTTCTCGAACGGTTAGTTTTAATGATTGCCTAATCCGCTCCCCTTCTTCATTTGTTTGTTTGTTTGAGATAAGTTCTAGTGTTTCTCAAGAATCTTGACGTTATAACGTTATAGCGTTATATTTTCTTCAAATGGGGTTTTAATATTATGAGCGACTTATCAAAGAGATCCACAGTTTACTTTGATGCTGAGGTGCACCAGGCGCTTAGGCTCAAAGCAGCTACTGCCCACCAATCTGTCTCTGAGGTGGTGAACGAGGCTGTGCGGTTGGCTCTACGTGAAGATCAGGAGGATTTAAGTGTCTTTTCACACAGGGTTAATGAGGAAACATTGAGTTATGAGGAATTATTAGAAGACTTAAAATCACATGGCAAACTATAGTCTTGTCTTTAAAAAATCTGTTGCTAAAGATCTCCGTAAAATTCCTAATAATGATGTTAAGCGAATATTAAAGTCTATTGAGCTTCTTTGTGTTAATCCAAGAGCAGATGGATGTATTAAGCTTTCTGGGCAGGAGCTGTATAGGGTAAGGCAAGGTGTATACCGTATTGTTTATCAAATCCAGGATATGGAACTTACTATTCAGGTAATTAAAGTTACGCATCGTGGTGTTGTTTATAAAAAGGCTTAATAAATTACGTGGCTCAACCTATAGTATGGTTTCTGCCTATATTATTTTGCTATGTCTTTGAGTTCGGTTAAGTCACTGGGTCCCAGCCAGAAGCATGCTGGGATGACGGAATTGTCGTTTTAAAATTAATAGGTCTCTTGAAAAGAGTTTAACAAGTTATTTTGGGATAGGGAAAATGAAAGTTTTAGTAGTTGGCGGTGCGGGTTATATCGGCTCGCACATGGTTAAAATGCTCAGTAAAGCTGGGCATGATGTAGTCACTTTGGATAACCTGTCTAATGGTTATAAAGATGCGGTAAAGTACGGTGAATTTATAGAAGGTGATATTGCTGACGCTGAATTATTAAATAATCTTTTCTCTAAAACCGCTTTCGACGGTGTTATGCACTTTGCCTCTTACATTCAAGTGGGTGAATCGGTTGAAAAACCCTCTATGTATTACAAAAACAATGTGACCAATACGCAGGTGTTGCTAGATGCGATGCTTGAACACGGCATTAAATCCTTTATTTTCTCCTCTACTGCGGCTACTTTTGGCGAGCCAGAATATATACCGATTGATGAAGCGCATCCGCAAAAACCGATTAACCCATATGGGCACAGCAAGTTAATGGTCGAACAGATTTTGGCGGACTTTGATCATGCCTATGGTTTGAAATCGGTGAGCTTGCGTTACTTTAATGCGGCGGGTGCAGATGCTGAGGGTGAGTTGGGTGAACGACATATTCCTGAAACCCATTTGGTTCCACTAGTACTGCAAGCCGCTTCTGGTCGTCGAGATAATATTGCAATTTTTGGTACTGATTACGATACGCCTGATGGAACTTGCGTACGTGATTATATCCATATTAATGATTTATGTAGTGCGCATTTGTTAGGTCTTGAGCATCTGGTTGCAGGTGGTGATAGCAAAGCTTATAACATGGGTAATGGTCAGGGCTATTCGATTAAAGAAGTGATAGATGTGGCTAAAAAAGTCACTGGTAATGACTTTGAAGTGAAGTTGGCGGAGCGGCGTGATGGCGACCCGGCTAAATTAGTCGCCGATTCTACATTGCTGCAAAAAGAGCTGGGATGGTCTCCTCAGTATACTGATCTGGAAACCATCATTCGTCATGCCTGGGAATGGGAGCAAAAATATCAGGAATGGAAAGTTTAGTGGTGCTTTTTTATGTGATTTTCTGATATGTTTTTGGTTAAAATTCCTACAGAAAAATAGCCAAGATCTGGTGAGATTAGAGTCATAGTAGTGGATAATAAGTGTCAATTAGCAAAGGACCTGCTGATGTGGGCAAGAAATTGCTCGATATGATAATGGATAATCAATATATTCGTCACGGATGACGGAAAAGCTGGCCAATGGATGGCTGGCTTTTTTTATGTCTGAAATAATTATTCTTGTAGACAATATTTTTATCAATGATGTTTTCCACCGGAGCCTAATGGTTATTTGCATATTGGCCATGCCAAGTCCATTACCTTGAACTTTGGCGTTGCAGAAGATTATAAAGGCACCTGTAATCTGCGCTTTGATGATACCAATCCAGAAAAGGAAGATGTGGATTTTGTGCATGCGATTCAGCAAGACGTTCATTGGCTGGGCTGATCGTCTTTTTTATGCTTCTGATTATTTTCAGCAATTGCATGATTATGCAGTTGGGTTGATCAAGTCAGGCAAAGATAGTCCTTATCGTGATCCTTCTGTTGAGGAAAATCTGGATTTATTTGCGTGCATGATTAAAAGGCCTAATTATATTTAGTCCAGTGGTGATGAGTATAAATCAGCTATTTGGTGTTTTGGGCTTGCTTCTATTTTTTATTGAGGCTAATGCCTGGCTGGTTTTATAAAGTTCTTCAAGTGCAAGTAAACGCTCTCTCACGGTTAATTTTAATGATTGCTTA
>Ga0316209_1001295_pt1 | contig 27667 bp, 25 predicted proteins | sample 6monopyrite_MG_FD_204945 | JGI IMG/M metagenome (GOLD analysis project Ga0316209, IMG submission 204945) | Microbial mat bacterial communities from mineral coupon in-situ incubated in ocean water Damariscotta River, Maine, United States -... | ecosystem: Environmental > Aquatic > Marine >...
CCTCCAATTTTTGAACTTGTTGAGTCGGTAGATTTTTTACCGCCTTCTTTATTATTAATTAATTTTTCTATACCAAGCGGTAAGAATATGAAGAAATCATAGATATGAACAAATATTTTACCGGATGACCTCACTAAATTACCCACTAATCTTAATACCCATTCCAGCGCTCTTAAAAATGCAACTATCACAGTACCCAATACTGTTCGCATAGAGTGTATAAATGATTCAAGCGGAATCGCCACAAAGGTTAGAGCAAAAGGCAACACAAAGCCCAGCCCCATTTGTGCAGCCGTTGTTATCCACAATGCAGAATTTTGTGTTACTTCCACGCTACCTGTGTCACTTAATAGTGCAAGTGTTGCCTGAGAGTCTTCCATTAAAATCTCACGCATATAGGCTAAGCCTGCTTCAACAGATGCTAATGAGAATAAAAAGATAAAGGTAATCCATACCATTTTAATTCGCATTTTATCATTTAAGGCACCAATGACCGGAAACAATCGTGTAATGCGTAATGATTCCATTAAGAATAAACCGAGTGATATTTCTACAAGGATTATTACGAGCGCCGCAACACTGGATGTTTTAAAGCCCATTAACATATTTGCGCCGCCTACCATTTCAGACATAGGACGTGCGATTAACTGAAAGTTAATAAAAGCACCTCCGGCTGCAATGGCTAATACAAACCCGGCAATAAAAAATTGAGTCATTGATGAAGATGACAACATACGTTGTGCTTTATCGGTACCTTTTAAAATATCTTCATAATCATGCATTAAGCGATCGATCGTTACTGAACGTGCCAATAAACTATTCACTGTCTTATCAACTTGTTGTAATGCTTTTAAAACATTACGCCAGTGGGGCATCATTTTTTGTAATAGCTGATGACGCTTACTACTTGATTTGCGATATTCTTCTAACGCACGTGTGCTTGATTTAACTAATGACTGGTGAATGTCTTCCAGAATATTGCCGACAGTTGGATCGCCTTTTACGGCAGGAATTTTTGCAACAGCTTCAACCGCTTTTACCCATGCAGGTGGTGTTGGAGGCACATCGGTACTTTCAGTAAAACTTTCATCAATCGCGGTGACCTCTTCATTTAAATGACGATGTAATGCGGGGTATTCAGAAAGGTCTTTGCGTACAGTTGCATCAATACGCTCAAACTCACGTTCAATAATACGCTCGGTTGACTCACGGCCTTGCGCTAACAATACATCGCGATTACGAATAACTAAAATATTTCTTAGTAGCTTTACTGAGCGCGCGCTCAAACGAAAAGAATTATGTATCGCTTCACTAAAAGATAGAATACCTTTGTGCGCATGATTTCGTGCTACATAAAACACGACCATTAGTAATACAAACCAGAGTGCACCTGATAATCCGGCGCTCGATGGTACTATCATAAACACATCATTTAACGTCATTCTGACCCCCTTATAAACTAGCGCTACAAACAACCACTAAGACTCAATGAGTTTAGCGAGGAAAACCAAGATAAACCGAGAAATGGTTCACAGGATGTCTACTCTATTAATATAGAGTGATATAGCATATTTAATTTTTATAGTGGTAATGAGTATAGAACACTGTTGAGCAGTAATCTGTTCTTTTGAGCGTTTAAATAAACAACGAGAGCAGTATTAGTGTTTACTGTTTTACTCCGCCATTTGTGGGAATTTTTCAGTGATAAATTTGCGCATCCGTAAATGTCCCTGACTTAGTAACTGACTCACCCGTGATTCACTTATATCAAGCACTTCACCAATTTCCCGTAAATTCAGTTCTTCGTCGTAATATAAACTGATAATTAATTTTTCACGTTTAGGTAAGATGTTTATTGCTGAAACCAGTTGTTCACGAAATTGAAGTTTTTGTACCCGATCAACCGGATTGAGTTGTGAAATATTACTACTTGTATCACTTAATGCGTCATCATCTGTACCAACGTCAACAAAATTTAAAATTCGACAGGAATTTGATTCCTGAACTAATGCGAAATATTCTTGCAGTGATATATCCATTTCCTTCGCAATATCTTTTGGCTTTGCTTCGCGCCCTGTTTTTGTTTCAATTTTTGAAACAACTTTCATTAAGTCTCTGTGTTTTTTGTGAACTGATTTTGGCGCCCAGTCATTACGACGTAATTCATCTAACATCGCCCCACGAATACGAATAGTGGCATAGGTTGTAAATGCAGCCCCCTGAGACGCATCGTATTGCTGAGACGCATCCAGCAGTCCGATCATACCGACCTGAATGAGGTCATCAACGACAACACTTGCCGGCAACCTTGCCGCCAAATGGTAAGCAATTCGATTAACGAGACCTGAATGTTCTTCAATTAGATTTTCAGCCATAGTTGGCTCGGCTATAGGGTACATAATTCGCCTTTCCTACCTTTTATCATGGGTAAATACCCAAAATATTACATAGATATCCATACTTAACGTTTTAATATTCCTTCAATTTACGTTAAAGAATGCACAATCTATGCCTATTCTTTAAATCTTACAAAACAACTTATTTAAGTATAGGTTAGATAATGAAAGACGGTGGTTACTGACTACGTTTTAACAATTCTTTTGCAATTTTCTCGAGAGGATACTGGTCTTTCGCAGCACCAATTTTATATGCCTCACCAGGCATCCCCCAAACAACGGAACTTTTCTCATCCTGAACCAGTGTGGTCGCGCCATTTTCAAGCATTTCTTTTAGTCCTTCAGCACCGTCTGCTCCCATGCCTGTCAAAATAACACCGATGGCATTGGGGCCAACATTTTGAGCAACTGAGCGAAACATGACATCCACACTGGGTTTATGACGGTTAACAGGCGGGCCATCATTAAGACGGCAAATATAGCGCGCCCCACTCCGTTCAACCATTAAATGTCGATTCCCTGGCGCAATGTAGACATACCCAGGCAAAATTTGTTGTCCATCAACCGCTTCGTAAACCGTCATTGCTGAATTTTTATCCATTCTCTCAGCAAACGGCTTACTAAATGCTTCAGGTATATGCTGACTGATGACAATGCCAGGACTGTTGGCCGGCATAGCCATTAACACTTCTTTTATTGCTTCGGTTCCTCCGGTTGAAGCACCCAGAGCAATAATTTTATCGGTCGTTTTTAATTTTGTTTTTGGTGCGCTGCGTTTTTCAAGTACAGCATCAGCACTTAATTTTGGGTCAACTCGTGCGGGTTCAGAATTAGCGCTTGTTGTCCTGCGAGCATGTCTGTCAGATATCTTAGAGACATTAATAGACGAAGCGGTGATGACTTTTTCACAAATTTCAGCAGCATATTCATTTAAACCATCAGTGACATCTATTTTAGGTTTGGATACAAAATCAATCGCGCCTAACTCAAGTGCTTCAAATGTAATATCTGCGCCTTTTTCCGTTAAAGTTGAAACCATTACCACCGGTATTGGACGCAAACGCATTAAGTTAGACAGAAAAGTAATGCCATCCATCTTTGGCATTTCAACATCCAGGGTTAAAACATCAGGCTTTAGCTTTTTAATTTTTTCACGCGCATCAAACGGATCCTGGGCGGTACCCACCACTTCAATTTCACTATTGCTATTGAGTATTTCAGTCATCACCTGTCTTACTAAAGCAGAGTCATCAACAATTAATACTTTTATTTTACCCATTCTTAAATTAAACCCTTAAAATAACTCAACATCACTCTCATCTGGTTTAGCTTCAAATGTCGACAGATAATTATTTTCACGTTCAATAATCGTTTTATTATGCATTTGCCGTAATTTTTTAACTTTCACTTTTCCTGTTAATGGAAAATAAATGACTTTTCTCGGAAATATATCACCAACATCTTCACCAATCAGGTTGAGTTGTTCTGTTTTGATATATTCGCGGACAAAATTAATATTTCCATTACCAACATCCAATGTCTGCATATTCTGCAAGACACGACCACCACCGAAAATTTTTACTTCTAAATTTTCACGACTACCACCGTTCTTCAGTATATCGTTAATCATTTTCTCCATGGCAAAATTACCGTAACGTCCCGCATTACTCATTGCAGCAATGTCTGCGTTATTCGTATTTTTATTAAGTGGCAACATAAAGTGATTCATACCACCAATACCAAATATTTTATCCCGTATGCAGGCAGATACACATGAGCCTAATACAGTAACGATGGCTTCATTATTCGCTGTAACATAATATTCACCGGGTAAAATTTTTGCGGCAAAAATATCATGCGTCTTATCCCAGTAACGATTAATATCACTAAAGCCACGCAGACAATTCTGCATTTTTTGTGATGCAGGTGGTGCATTCAATAGCACGACTACTTCACCTTCTGGTAGATTGTTTTACCAAGCAAGTTAAATCGTTCTGTCACTTTATTTAATGATTCGGAATGGCCAATAAACAAATGAGCATCATTTGCCAGCAAGTCTGCATAACGGTTAAATAATTCACGTTGAGTGTTTTTGTTAAAATAAATCACCACGTTACGACAAAACATAAAATCAAACGGCCCTTTAATTGGCCAGTCATGCATTAAATTAAGTTCTTTGAAAGTAATAATTTCGCGTAAATCCTGCGACATTTTTACCTTATCAGCATTATCACCTGTACCGCGTTTAACCCATTTTTTCATGCGTGCATCCGTTAAACCTTCAACACGCTCTGTAGTGTAAACTCCATCCTTGCCACGCTGAACCATATTAGAATCAAGATCAGTTGCCAGTATTTTCACATCCCAGCCGGAAGATTTTGGTAAGGCTTCACGCACACACATCGCGATAGAATAAGGTTCTTCACCGGATGAACAACCGGCTGACCAGATACGTAAGCGTTTAGTATGTGCATTCTTTCGAATTAACTCCGGTAGCACTGTGTTTTTTAAATGTTCGAAGTGATGGTTTTCACGAAAAAATGCGGTGAGATTTGTAGTAATCGCATTAGTAAATTCTATTAACTCGCCTTCATGACCGCTGGTTAATAAGTCACAGTAGTCAGAAAATTTTGTAAGATTTAACTGGCGTAAACGACGTGATAAACGACCATAAACCATTTGCCGTTTTGCATCAGACAGAACTATACCGGTACGCTCACCAACTAATTTACTGATAAATTTAAATTCTTTATCCGAAAAATGAAATTCTTTTTCACGTTCTTCGACTGCATTATTGTTCACATGAAATCCTGAAAAGTAAGCATATATAATTAAATTACTGCTCCCTCAAAAAAGGGAAGGAGCATAGGGTGACGTTTTTAAAATTCCTCCCACTCGTCATCACTACCTGCACCCGGTGCCGGGCGTCTTGCAGGTGCTTTACGTGCAGACGTACTTGCATGAGGAGCTTGTCGTCTTGCAGGTGCAGTACGTGTTGTTGGTGCTGCTGCTTGTTGTCCCCCCGTGTTAAAGAAGCGCATGAGCTCAATCATGCTTTTAGATTGATCTTCCATGGACTCACTCGCTGACGCTGCTTCTTCGACTAATGCTGCATTTTGCTGAGTCATTTCATCCATTTGGCTTATTGCTTTATTGACTTCTTCAATACCAGATGATTGCTCCTGACTTGCTGCAGCAATTTCAGCAATAATGTCACTGACTTTCTTAACGGCTTCAACGATCTCTTCCAGAGTTTTACCCGACTCATCGACTAATTTTGAACCTTCATCTACTTTTTCAACACTGTCGTTAATCAAGCTCTTAATTTCTTTCGCTGCGCCTGCACTTCGTTGTGCAAGGTTACGTACTTCACCGGCAACAACTGCAAAGCCCCGACCTTGTTCACCTGCACGTGCTGCTTCTACCGCAGCATTCAATGCGAGCAAGTTTGTCTGGAATGCAATTTCATCGATAACACCAATGATGTCAGAAATTTTCTTACTGCTTTGATTAATTTCACTCATTGCCGCAACCGCATCACTAACAACTTCACCGCCTTTCGATGCCTGCTCTCGCGCTGTCGATGCCAGAGTATTTGCTGTTCTTGCATTATCTGCATTTTGTCGAACCGTTGAAGTCATCTCTTCCATGCTTGATGCAGTTTCTTCCAGGCTAGATGCCTGTTCTTCGGTACGCTGACTTAAATCAGTGTTACCCGTTGCAATTTCAGAGGCACCGGATGAAATACTGCCCGATGCTTCATTAATATCATTCACCATATTTAACAGATTCGTGACACTGGTATTAATTGCATCACGTAATTCAGCAAATTCACCTTTAAATTCACCGACCATAGTCTGAGTCAGGTCGCCATCCGCTAGTGATGTCATAACGCGTTTACCTTCCTGCAATGGCTCAACTACAGCATCCATTAAGCTGTTAATGCCTTCACCAAGGCCTTTCATAAAGCCTTGATAATTATCAGCATTGATTCGTGTATCAAGTTCACCATCTACAGCAGAATCAATTAAGTTTTGAATTTGACGTTCAGCATCTTTTTCTTCAGTGATATCTTTCCACTCAACCATGTTACCCATGTACTCGCCATCCGGGCCAGCGACATAAGTTGCATTCACTTCAAACTCGACATCACCAACCGTTATCTCTGCTTTAGCGGGTAAACGTGAAGCATCAGAAAGTAAAGCACGTTGATGAGCAGGATTACGATGGAATTGATCGATACATTGGCCAACTAAATTATTCGCATCCAGCGATGGCCATACTGCACGAAGCTCAGCTTGTCTTGCAGACAACATTCGTACAACAGATGGATTCGCAAATGTGATATTTAAATCAGCATCACACATCATTATATTTGAGGCAGAGCCTTCAACTGCAGATTGTAAACGTGCCACTTCACGAAGTTGTTTATTTGATTCAGTTAAATCTTTCCATTCAACCATGTTACCCATGTATTCGCCATCAGGACCGGCTACATAAGTCGCATTTACTTCAAACTCAACATTACCAATTTGTATTTCTGCTTTAGCCGGTAAACGTGAAGCATCAGCAAGTAAACTTCGTTGATGTGCAGGATTACGATGAAATTGATCGATACATTGGCCCACTAAATTATTCGCATCTAATGACGGCCATACTGCACGCAATTCAGCTTGTCTTGCTGCCAACATTGCAACGACAGATGGATTTGCATAAACAATATTTAAGTCGGCATCACACATCATTATATTTGACGTAGAACCCTGAACAGCTGATTCTAAACGAGCAACTTCGCGTTTTTGACGGTTGATATCTGTTAAATCTTTCCACTCAACAATATTACCCAGGTATTCACCATTCGGACCGGCCAAATATGATGCATTAACTTCAAACTCTAACTCACCCACTTGTATTTCTGCTTTAGCAGGTAAACGTGAAGCATCAGAAAGTAAAGCACGTTGATGAGCAGGATTACGATGGAATTGATCAATATTTTGGCCAACAAGATTATGTGCATCCATTCCCGGCCATACAGCACGTAGTTCTTCCTGACGTGCAGCCAACATTTTAACAACAGCTGGATTGGCATAGGTGATATTTAAATCGTTATCGCACATCATTAAATTCGTTGTCACACTATCAAATGCTGTACGTAACTTAACGAGTTCTTCATTATCGCTATTTGCTGCTGCTATATTTGTTGCCATTGCCGTACCCTCTGTCTCTTGATCATCATCATATCCACCGAGCATGGTCTCGGCCACCAAATTAAGCGCATCACTCCAGGCATTGTGAACTTTCTTAGTCCATGCCTTGCCTGCAAATTCTTTCATTACATCCATTAATGTTTCTGCTACCGCAGTATAATGTTCCGGTACTGCGCCATATCCTTTATGACGTTTTCCCATTTCTTTCAAAGCCGGGACTAATTTATCCGGATTATCTAAATTAGCGATTACGAGTTTTAACGATGCCAGTAACATCTTCATTTGTTTTGCTTTAGTAGTATTGGCAAACATGGGCTGAACTTGAGGGAATCGCGTGAACAACTCATCGTAAAAACGAGACATCACTTCTTCAGCTTGAGGCGCAATAAGTTCAAAGCTGTCTCGCAAAATATCGGCTTCTAAGCCAATCACATTTTTTGTTGACTTAACCACGGCCTTCGCTGTCGATTTTTTTGCACTGTTTTCAGCAGGTTTAGCGTCTGTCTCAGGCTTATCTTCATCCTGCATCCAGGCTAATGGATCAAATCCCAATTTACTTTTTTTAGTGGCCATAGTATTAGTCCTAATTTTCCTTTCGTTTTAACCTAGCCACATCAGGCCAGCAAAAATCTCATTCATATAATCGTTGTTATTCGATTTTTGTTGAGTTGAAGTACTTACTTCAGCACACAAGCGTTTACGCAATAAACCACTCTTACCTTCTGATTTGTACTTAGTATTTTCTTTATATTTTTCATTCAGCATAACGTTATCTCTTCATTAAGCATTCTGTTGTTTATTACATCAGCGGCCAGTTCCATATAATCATTAGCCCCGTTACATTTTGGCTGATATTCAAAAATAGTTTGCCCAAATCCCGGACTTTCCGCTAAGGCCACCGTTTCCCGAATTGCTGTTTGAAATACACAATCAGGAAAATAAGAAAGTATTTTTCCTTTTACTTCTTTTGCCAGCTTTCTGCGTTCATGAAAGCGCGTTAATACCACCCATTTTTTTGTTTTTCGTTTTAACATTTCTTCTATGTGCTGAAAAATACTCATTAATCGAGATAAGCCATGCAATGCAAAAAAATCACCTGAAACAGGAACAAGCACTTCTTCAGATGCTAACAAAGCATTCATTCCTAAAATTCCTGAAGAGGGTGGACAATCAATTAAAACAAAATCATATTTTCTGATTTTTCCTTTCAGCGCCTCTGTTAATAAAAAACCACGTTTAGCTCCACCTTCTGTTAAGTGTTCAAGTTCCCCTAAACGAGAACCCGCCGGAATAATTGATACATTCTCACGGGCTTCTTCAATAACCTCAGTTAACTCTGCTTCACCTAATAATACGTCTGCAATACCTTCCTGTTCTCTACGTAATATTCCATAACCCGCACTTAAATGTGCCTGTGGATCAAGATCAATAACCAATACTTTTTTATCCAGCTGTGCCAATGCATGTGAAAGGTTTAAGGTTGTTGTTGTTTTACCTACTCCACCTTTCTGATTAATGACAGCAATCATCCGCATTTGCCTCTCTTATTCCTCATCCGTAATTTTGTTTACTTTTGCTAATTCATTGGAATTCAACATAAAGTCTATATCCAGAATAATAACCATCTTTTCATCCACAGTTGTAAGGCCTTTAACAAAGCTTGAATCAACACCATCGCCAAAATCTGGTGCGGCATGAATTTCTTCGTTCTTCACGTTATAAACATCTGACACACCATCAACAACAATACCCATAATTCGGCTATCATCATTACCCGACATAACTTTAAGCACGATCACAACAGTTGTTGGGCCATAAGCAAGTTGTTCCATATCAAAACGAATGCGTAAATCAATTATTGGAACAATCGTGCCGCGTAAGTTAATGACACCACGAACATATTCAGGGGTGTTTGGTACCTGTGTAACCGCATCCCAGCCTTTAATTTCCTGTACCCGTAAAATATCAACACCGTATTCTTCACCAGCAAGAATGAAAGTTAGAAATTGCTGAGTATTTTCATCCAGCTCTGAACCACCAATAATAGATTGTTCCATTTGCAAATTTTTATTTGTATCATCTGCTGTTGTTAATTTTTGTTCTGTTGTTGCCATATTTATTACCTCACGCAGCTTTGCTTGTTGTTGCTGCTTTTTTGTTTGAGCTGGCATTCTTTTTTGATATAGAAATTAAGCCAGACACATCAAGAATTAATGCAACCGTACCATCACCCAGAATAGTGGCACCTGATATGCCTTCTACTGTTTTAAAGTTGGTTTCTAAACTCTTGATCACAACCTGCTGCTGACCAAGTAAATCGTCAACCAGTAAAGCAACCTTTTTTCCTTCTGCTTCTACAACAACGAGTAAGCCATCTTCAATGTCGTCATGTAACGGTTTCACATTGAAAACATCACAGAGTTTTACAATAGGAATATACTCATCACGCAACCGGTATACTTCAGCTTGTCCGGTTACGCCATTGACTAAAGAAGAATCGACTTGTATCGATTCAATAATCGCGACTAATGGCACAATATAAACTTCTTCACCAACCACAATTGACTGCCCATCTAAAATTGCCAGCGTTAGAGGTAATCGAATAGTAAAGACACTGCCTTTACCGGCTTCAGTTTTAACATCAACGGTACCGCCTAATGCACGAATATTTCGACGTACTACGTCCATGCCCACACCGCGGCCAGATACATCACTCACCACGTCGGCGGTTGAGAAGCCTGGGCGGAATATTAAATCTGCAATTTCTTCATCCGTTAATTTTTCGTTGTCACTCACAATACCGCTAGACCGGGCCTTAGAAAGAATTTTTTTCAGGTTCAAACCTGCACCATCATCGGTGATTTCAATAACAATATTGCCACCTTCATGAAATGCATTAAGATGAATTTCACCTGTTTCCGGTTTACCGGCAGCAAGTCGGTCTTCAGGTATTTCTATACCATGATCTAATGAGTTTCTTACAAGATGAACGAGGGGGTCACCAATTTTTTCCATTACTGTTTTGTCGAGTTCCGTTGATTCACCCGAGAGAACTAATTCGATTTTTTTGTCCAGCTTGCCCGAGAGGTCATGAACTAAACGAGGGAAACGCTGAAAAACAAAACTGATTGGCAACATGCGAATTCGCATGACATTTTCCTGCATTTCACGCGTATTACGTTCTAACTGCATTAAACCATTTTTTAATTTTTCGATTTGTTCTTCACCAAAGTCTTCGTCTTCGCCTAACTGACTTAACATAGACTGTGTGATGACAAGCTCACCTACCATATTAATTAATTCATCAACTTTATCGATTGAAACGCGGATAGATGATGTTTCTGTCGTGGCTTTACGTTTTGCTTTAGCTGCTGCGGCAGGTTTTTCACTCGTTGAAGCTGACGTTGCTTCTGCAACAGGTTCAGGTTCAGCTGTTGCAACTTTTTCAATTGTTGCTACTTTAACCGGTTCAGGCTCAATGCTTTCAGAAATGATTTCAGCTTCGGCAATTTTTTCATTGTTTACCGCAGTAGCGGAATTTGTACTTGCTGTAATGGTAAGTTCACATTCATCTTCTACCCAGTCAAAAACTTCTTCTATGGCAGATTTTTCAATATCCCCTTCCAGTGTTATCACCCAGGAAAGACAACTGTTTTCAGGTTCCATCATCAAAAAATCGGGTACCTGAGAAATATCAGGTGTCACAACCATATCACCTAACGCATCCAGCTCCCTTAACATTCTTACCGGGTCATTACCCGTCTGTAACATATCGACGTTCGGTTTAAAATCAATCACCCAGCCTGATGGTGTTGCTTTAGCACTATTAGTAACAGAATTATCTGTGCCAGCCGTTGCTGTTTCTTCTGCCGGTGCTTCTTCTGTCACTGTTTCTTCTGAGCCACCGGCTAATAAATTATCCAGTTTTTGTTTAACGTTTGATATACGAACATCATCTAAATCTTCTTCTGCTTGTAAACTTGATAACATTTCACGGAGAACATCGACAGACTCAAGTAATATATTTACCGCTTTTTGTGTTACATCTCTTTTTCCATCACGCATTTCATCGAGTAATGTTTCCATTACATGGGTGAAGTTAGCCACATCATTTAAACCAAAAGTACCACTGCCACCTTTTATAGAGTGTGCCGCGCGAAAAATTGTATTGATGGTTTCTAAGTCAGCTTCACCAACATCTAGTGCCAGTAATTCCGTTTCCATGATATCCAGCCCTTCAAAGCTTTCTTCATAGAATGTAACTAAAAACTGTGACATATCAAAAGTCATAATTTTATAATCCTGAAGTCTTAGAGTACTTTGCCAATTGTTGCTAAGAGTTGATCCGGATTAAACGGTTTAACAATCCAACCGGTTGCACCTGCTGCTTTGCCCTGTTGTTTTTTATCTCCGGCACTTTCAGTCGTTAACATCAACATCGGCGTAAATTTAAACGCCGGCAAGGCGCGTAATTCAGAGATCAATGTAATACCATCCATGTTTGGCATATTCACATCTGAAATAACCAGGTCAAATTTTGCCCCTTTGGCTTTTGCTAAAGCATCAACACCATCAACCGCTTCAACTACATCATGTCCTGCACCTTTAAGCGTGAATGACACCATTTGTCGCATTGAAGCTGAATCGTCTACCGCTAGTATTTTTGCCATTTAATGTATCTCCCAACTCTTTTTCGGTGGTTATTGTTAATTTAACTCTAAAACCTCTGTTAATCCGGTTAAACGGGTTGCAGCCATAATGACGTCATTAGGATTTATCCATTCAACCTTAATTTCATTCTCTTTTGCGTATCCCATGTAACTTGCAAGTACCTGTAAACAACTTGCATCGATCCGAGTCAGATCAGCCGTAATAAATTGAACCGTACTGTTCGTTTCTATTTCATCTTTGAGTTTCGCGTGAAATTTTGCTGCAAATGAAATGTCCAGAACTTCGCCAAAATCAATCTTTGTTGTATCCGTCATTGAAATTTCACCTTCCGATTTTTTTTGTTCGGATTTTTTAGTTGAATTCCAAAACCCCATATTTCTTGTCCTACTATTAATCCTGTTTACACTTCAGCCAGGCAGGAAACTTTATTACTTATGTAACCTTTCATCGTCCCAAATAGGGTTAAGCTTTAATTTATTTTTATAAATTAATAGTTTTTAACAATTGACTGTTTTTATGCATAAATATCGAGCAAATTATCACTTATTATTTTTCTGGTTACTGTGATGGGTTCATCGCCAACTTCTGAATCAGAAATGCTTGATGAAGTTGTTACCTCCTGTTCTGATGAATCTTGTTGATGAGCAAAAGATTCCTGGCCAACATTAACATCACCCAATGAAAGTCCACTTTGTTCAAACATTTCTCGTAATTTTGGTATCGCCGATTCTAATGCTTCACGAACCTGCGCATGCGGACTGGTGATATTGACATTAGCGACTTCATTGGAGATTTTAATTTTGATGTCCAACGCACCAAGCTCAGGCGGATCGAGTCTGATTTCAGCCGTTTGTACATTTTGTCCAACTAGCATTTGCAGACGTGAACCTAAATTTGATTCCCATGCATTATGTCCCATGTTTAGAGGCACTAACTGTGTTTGTGTTACAGCTGATTGTGTTGCGGTTCCCAATCCAACTGCGGCTAACCCCTGAGATAATGTTGAGCTCGTTGCATGAACAGGTGCCAACGAGTCATTCATATTAAATAAAACGGCTTCGCTGCTTTGCGGATTAATTTGTGCAGCCGCAAGCTGCATATTGAGATTATTTAGCGCAAGGCCAGAAGAGAGAGAAGCAGGTTCTTTACTTTGCAATGCCAACGTATTGAAATAATCCTGGCTAAGCAGAGCAGGATTTACTGCGGGTTTACGCTGACCATCCAGCAAACTGATAGCCTGAGTTTGTGTTGCAGCCGCCAGCGGTACACTATTTTCAGAAGACTGTAGTGCGAACATGGCTTGCCACAAAACCGCTTTATCCTGTTCCGGCAAAGCATTGCCATCCTCACCCATCTCTCGCGGCAAAAGTTCGATGAATAATTCAGTAAGATCCTCATCGACTTTTTGCTCGGTAGTATCAGATTCAGAGTCTGTGTAACTGGCAAAAACAGCAGTAAAACCTGCTGAATCGTCTCCAGAATCAGGATTATTCACCGATTCTAGTGATGACAATTTGGATTGTGATGGTCCGGCACCTGCTGCCGGGGTAATTTGTATTGATTCGCTCATGGCATCCTCGCATTTTAAATCTATCCAACAAAGGAATTTGCAAGGGCTGTGCCAAAACGGAGTTAAAATAAAGAAAATCAAAAGATTTCAACGCTAAGTACGCAAAGATTTTGTAGGTTGGTCTTCAGGCCGACGATAAACCATTACGAAGTTAGATGGCTTGTTATTAAAGAGTAAACTAATTTCGAATAGTTATTTAATGTTTATAAAACTGCGTTGGCCTGAAGAGCCGACCTACGTCAGTGCTAAGTTTTCGTACGAGCAGACTTTCATGCGTTACTTAAGTCTGACCGACAGTAAATTAAACCTTATCTTTTCTTTGCGTACTTTGCGTTGAAATCTCTTGCTCTATATTTCAGGTCTGTTTGTTTTTATGCCAAAACTGGTTAGCAACGTGCTCGTCTGAAAGACGCTGCTCCTGACGGTTTGCCGTTTTTGTTTCCTGTTTTTGATAACGCGTAATCACTTTTTCTAATACCTGAGACTTTTGTCTTTCTACTGTCCAGTCTGCACGACTTGAATTGCAGGCTTCAGTAACACGGGCAATGTGTTCTTTTTGCTGTGTGATTGCCAGTTCTAATTGAGAGATAAATTTTTGGTAGCCCTGAACCTGCACAACACTCATACCTTTTGCGGCCTTTTCATTATAACTCGCTGTATAATCATCATAATACTGAAGTAACTCTGACAATTTTAAGTGGTGGGCAGATAATTCGCTTTGAATTTTTCCCAGCGTTTGCGCAGCAACATCTTCACTCTGCTTGGCAATGTTGTGAATAGGTTTAAATCGTTCTGATCGTTTCTGCGACATACTGTTTTATCTTTTTAAAATAGTCATTTAAGTAACATATGATATATTAGTTTAGAAGCTCGCCACTAAAGGCGTTTCTATCTCGCCAGATAATTCATCTCTTCTGTCCTGAGAATTTTGCAAAATACCTGCCAACTGATTCATGCTTTCTTCCCAGCTTACCGCTTGTTGTCTGTCTTGTTGTAAAAACTGTTGTTGCGTGCTGTGTAAACGAATCGATTCATCAACATCAGGGTTGGAGCCTGCAGCATAGGCACCCACATTTATTAAATCTTTATTTTGCTGATAGACAGAATACATCTGACGAAATTTTTGTGCTGCAAATAAATGCTCATCTGTGACCACGGCATTCATAGCCCGACTAATCGATGCTTCAACATCAATGGCCGGATAATGCCCGCTCTCTGCTAGCTCTCTTGATAAAACAATATGTCCATCAAGAATTGCTCGCGCACTATCTGCTATCGGATCCTGTTGATCATCACCTTCTGTTAATACGGTATAAAAAGCTGTAATTGATCCACCGCCTTCCTGACCATTACCTGCACGTTCAACTAATTGAGGAAGTTGGGCAAAAACCGAAGGTGGATAACCTTTTGTTGCTGGTGGTTCACCAATGGCTAATGCAATTTCACGTTGTGCTTGCGCAAAACGGGTTAAAGAATCCATTAGCAATAAAACATCTTTTCCTTCGTCACGAAAATGCTCAGCAATACTGGTGGCCTGATACGCGCCATGCATACGCATAACCGGTGGTTGATCAGCAGGTACAGCAACAACAACTGCGCGTTGCATGCCTTCTTCACCTAAAATATCTTCAATAAATTCTTTTACTTCACGACCACGTTCACCAATAAGACCAACAACAATAACATCCGCCGATGTAAATTTTGTCATCATACCGAGCAGCATACTTTTACCGACACCACTGCCGGCAAACAGCCCCATGCGTTGACCACGACCAACAGTAAATAAACTATTGATAGCACGAACACCAACATCTAAAGGTGTATTAATGGGTTTACGATTCAAAGGATTAACCGGCTCACCTGTTAAGGCACGACGTTCTGTTGTCACCAAAGGACCTTTACCATCGATAGGTAATCCACGCCCATCCAGTACACGACCTAATAGTGCATCACCAACGTGTGCTTCGTAAATTTGTTGTGTCGGTATCACTGTTGCATCAGGATGTATGCCCCGAATATTACCTGTTGGCATTAGGAACAGTTTTTCACCGGAAAATCCAACCACTTCAGCTTCAACCGGTTTACTGCTTTGACTTTTAATTAAACAACGTGATCCCATCACTGCCTGACAACCAACCGCTTCCAGGGTTAACCCAACCATCCGGTTTAAGCGGCCTTCTACTACCACAGGTTCAACTTGATCAATACGTGACTGTATATGTGATAACTGCTCTTTCCATGTTTCGTTATGTAATGAATATTGAGGATTATTCATCAGATTCTCGCTCACCACCTAATAAGGTGCTAATAATGCGATTCAGTCGTGCTTCAACAGTCGCATCGATGCGTGAGTTTTCACTGGAAATGATACAACCACCACGGCTAATCATAGGATCTTCAACTACCTTCCAGCGTTGTTCATCAGAATCATCTTCATCACCTAATGAAAATGCTTTTCTTATTAAATCTGCATCATCAGGATGAATGTTTAAAATGATTTTACGTGAGCTTGCCGGTAATGCATTCATTGCTTCACGAACAATAGCGACAATTTCACCTTCATCTGTATGTAATTCACGCCGGACAACTTGTTTCGCAACAGTCATGGATAAATGTGAAAGCTGGTTAACAATTTCGTTATCTAATTCTTTTAATGGTTCACTAAGAAGTTCAATAATAGAACGTAAAGAGGTAATCTGAATTTCGAGTTCTTGTTTTTTTTGCTCAAAGCCTTCTTTTTGCCCTAGAGCAAAACCTTCATCATATGCCTGCTTTTGAATGGACTCTAACTCCTTTGCTGTTGCCACAGATGAGACAACTTTTCCGTTTACCAGCGGTAATTCCCAACGTTCATATGCGGTTAAATCACCCGAGTCTAAAACTTTAGATGTAGTCATCGCCGCCACTACCGCCTAAGTTAATCTCACCTGTTTCTGCCATACGACGGGCAATGGTTAAAATTTCCTTTTGTGCTGCTTCAACTTCACTGACCTTCACCGGACCTTTTGTTTCAAGATCATCGCGCAACATTTCTGCTGCACGTTTGGACATATTATTTAAAATTTTATCTTTCACTGACTCATCGGCACCTTTTAGCGCAACAATTAAGTTCTCAGATGACACTTCGCGTAGTAGCGACTGTATGCCCCGGTCGTCAACATCGATTAAGTTATCAAAGACAAACATGAGATCCTGAATCTGATCACCAATTTCTTCGTCTTGTTGTTTAACACTTTCCATTAATGCCGCTTCATAGGAGGAGTCCATAAAGTTAAGCATGTTAGCGGCTGTTTTTAAACCGCCCACACCGGATGACTTAATTGAATCTGTATTACCGGAAAACTGTTTTTCCAGCATTTCATCCAGTTCGTATAAAGCACTGGGCTGGATACCATCGAGTGTCGCTACGCGGAGTAAAATATCAGTACGCATATTTTCAGGTAAAGACTGTAATACTGATGCTGCTTGATCACTTTCTAAATACGATAAAATAATTGAAATAATTTGTGGATGTTCAAGGCGAATGATCTCTGCAATAGCGCGTGGTTCCATCCATTTTAACGTTTCTAAGCCTTTTGCATTATGCCCCATTAAGATACGATCAATAATATTGCCCGCTTTATCTTCACCTAAGGCATTGACTAAAACACTACGAAGATAATCTTCATTGCCTACGCCAAGTTCAGTTTGCTCTCCAACTTCTTCATGAAAATCAGTTAACACACCATCAAGTGCTTCCCTGTTTATATTAGTCATTGCGGCCATGGCTTCGCCAATTTTTTGAACTTCTTTGGGCCCCATCAATTTTAAAACTTCAGCAGCTTCCTGATCGCCCAGGCTACGTAAAAGAATAGCGGCCTTTTCCAGGCCAGTATAAGATGATGTTTTTTCTTCTTCTGTCATATTTTACTACTTTATTCATTCATCCAGTTTTTAACAACTTGTACCACTCGTTTCGGTTCCTGAGCTGCCAGATTTTGTGCGAGTTGTAAGTTTTCTTCATAACTTGCAACTTGTGCTAATCGTTGTTGCTCATTACCACTTAAGCTTAGCTGATCTTCATCCAATTCTTCACCGGTTGGTGAAATAACTTTTGTGACAGGCGGCGCAATTGCCAGATTTTTCATTGCCGGTTTTAACACACCAAATATGACAAAGAGAACCGCTAAACCACCCAGCACCTGTTTAACAATATCCCATACCCAGGCTTGTTCATAAATAGCTTCTTCCGGCAATGGTTCAATTTCAACTTTAGTGAACGGTACATTAATAACACTCACTGAATCACCCCGTAAACCATTAAATCCGACTGTTTCCTGTACCAGTGTTGTTAATCGAGTGATCTCCTGTTGAGTATATGGAATTCGTTTTACAACATCTGTAGCTTCAGCAGTGTCTGTCACATTTGTCACATCAACTTTATTATCTAAAACAACGGCTATTGATAAGTGTTTAATTGATCCAGCACGATTCTGGGTATGACTAATCGTTTTATCTAACTCATAATTTTTTGTGCTTCGACGACTGGTTCTGTTCGAGCCTTGTTTAGTTGTTGCACCTGCTTGCTGATTGGCTTGCTGAGGCGCCGTTGCATTTGCGGGTGGTTGATTACTTAAGGCGCCCGGTATACCTCCCTGACCTGAACCCTGCGATTGCTCTTCACTACTTTGCTCACTTCGCACTGCCGGTAAATCCGGGTTAAACGTTTCCTGTGTTGATTCCGTTCGGGTAAAATCAATTTCTGCCGTCACTTGTGCACGAACATTACCTAAACCCACAATTGGATTTAACATTCGTTCAATACGTGCAGCATACGTTTTTTCAATATTACGAGTATAATCTAGCTGAGATGTGGAGAGTCCCATCATATCGGCTGATTCTGCATTTGATAATAATTTTCCTTTATCATCAACAATCGTTACCTGACTTGTTTTTAAACTTGCAATACTTGAAGCAACAAGATTCGTAATTGCTGCAATTTGATTTTTTTCTATATCATGTCCCGGAACCAGGTTAACAAATACGGATGCGGATGCTTCACGTTTCTCACGGATAAAAGCAGATTCTTTAGGTAAGGCTAAATGAACACGTGCTGACTGTATTGAACGCATTGAAGTTATCGTGCGTGCTAACTCACCTTCAATCGCACGCTTATAACGGGCTTTTTGTAAAAATGAACTTGTTCCAAAGCCCTGATCTTTTTCAATCATCTCAAAACCATGACCGGAACTTAAACTTAAATTTTCTGAAGCAAGTTTTAATTTAGCTTCATTGACTTTTGATGAATCAACCATCACTGAGCCAGTAGAGGGATCAACATTATAACGAATATTGCTTCTTTCCAATACGCTGATAACGTCATTTAAAGTTTGTCCCGAGAGTTGACCGGGTAATCTTGTGTAGTTCGGTGTTTGCATCCATAAAACAACCGCGACACCTAAAGCAATACTGGCAGCTAAGCCAATCAATAACCCTAACTGCCGTAATATTGGCAAAGCACTCATCCCTTGAAAAGGAGTGCTTATATTTTCGGCTTTCACTAAGTCCATATCTTTCTCACGTTTTAATTTTAGACGTTATTTTTAAACTATAAAGGGCTAAATTTGCATATTCATAATATCTTGATAAGCATTAACTAACTTATTTCTAACCTGTAACATTGCCTGAAAAGAGACGCTTGATTTTTGCATGGCCACCATCACTTCAGACACGTTCACATTTGGATCACCTGTTTGAAATGCTTCTTGTAACTTTTTAGATTCAAGCTGAGTTTCATTCACCTTTTCAACTGACTGCTTTAAAATATTAGAAAAATCCGATTGACCGGCTGCACCGCTGGTTTCAGTCGTCTGCCCTTGTGCCTGAGCCGCCATTGCGCGCATTTGCGTCAATAAAGTGTCTGGATTAATCGTATTATTCATTTTATTTACCTTCTTAATGTGCCGGCTTAAGTGTCATTAATTTGTCATAAGCGTGGTTTTTGCGGCTCTATTTAACCTGTTTGCAAGTTCCAGGCCAGCTGTTTGAAACGTCCAGTCTCTGATTGGCGCCCCACAAAATAACGTAAGACAGGTCATTGCGAGAAAATATTTAAAACAAGAGTTTTTAAATACTGACGTGGCAATCTCATGGCAATTTCTACATATTATGAGATTATTACGGGCGTCCTGCCCTCCACCCTTACGGGTCAGGCAAAGCCTGTTTAAAATCGTTCCATACGATTTTATGCTTCAGTCGCTTTGTTCCTTCGCAATGACCGCTTTTTTCGAATGCTTTATTAACTTCAGTTAGCCCATAGCGGCATTTGAATTAGATTGAGATGCATCCGGTACGGTAATACCCGCATCTCGCATGCGTGCTAATTTATAACGTAAAGTACGCTCACTAATACCCAGCTTTTCTGCGGTCATTTTACGACTGCCCTTTGCGTTCTTAATTGCTCCAAGAATCAGGTTCCACTCGCGTTGCTTAAGATCGCCTGTTAAAGAGTCACTTTCACCATCAGCTGCAACGGCTTCAACATCTGACACTTTCATTGCAACTTGTAATCCCGCTTTAGCTTTTCGCGCAGCTTCGAAGTGAATATCATTTTCTAAAACACTGTCTCCGGATTGTAAAATTAAAGCACGTTGTACAACGTTATCTAATTCACGCACGTTACCTGGCCAGTTATAGTCTGTTAATTTTTGCGCGGCTTCATCAGATAGTGCCGGTATAGCGCGATGTGCCGTTAAAGCATGCTTTTCTAATAATTTCATTGTTAATGGAACAATGTCATCAGCTCGTTCACTTAAGGGCAATAAGTGCAATGGAAATACATTTAATCGATAATAGAGATCTTCACGAAATTTACCTTCTGCTACAACTTCTTGCATATCACGATTTGATGTTGCTAATACACGTACATCAAGGTCAATAATTTTATTTCCCCCTAAGCGTTCCACTTCTTTTTCCTGTAACACCCGAAGTAGCTTCGCTTGCAAACCAATATCCATTTCTGAAATTTCATCCAGTAAAATCGTACCGCCCTGTGCTTGTTCAAATTTACCGGGGCTAGCTTTATATGCACCTGTATAGGCCCCTTTTTCATAACCAAACAAAGTTGCTTCAAGCATATTTTCCGGAATAGCCGCGCAGTTAATTGCAACAAAAGGTTGTTCAACACGTGATGAATTATTATGAATAAACCGGGCTAACACTTCCTTGCCTGTACCACTTTCGCCGGTAATCATAATCGATGCTTCACTATCAGCAACACGCTTAGCAATAGCAGCAAGCTCTATTGAAGATGGATCAACTGTTATCATATCGGTATTTTCGTTTGAGTCACCGATATAACGTGCAACCATATTAATTAAAACTTCAGCTTCAAAAGGTTTAACCATGTAATCCACTGCACCATCACGCATGGCATCAACGGCTTGTTCAATCGTTCCGTATGCGGTCATCAAGACAACAGGAATATCGGGGTAAATTGATTTAACGCGTTTCAATAAAACATCTCCACTCATTTGTGGCATATTAATGTCACTGACAATCAGATTGACATTGTTTGTTTCAAGTTGAGTCAAGGCTATACGTCCATGCTCTGCTATGATGACATTATATCCTGCAGTAATTAACGTATCTTGTAATGCTTCAGCTAATGCCTGATCATCTTCAACGACTAAAATTGTTGAACCTTTCATAAATATACCCTCTTCACTTTAAGCTATTTGCTGATGTTTAAATTCTGTTATTTCAGTACCTTTAATATTTGACGTTTTTCCTTCAAGTGGTAACGCGATATTAAAAACACAACCTTTATTTTCTGTTGATTCAAGTTTCACATCACCACCATGTGCTTTCGCGACCGCTTTAACAACGGCTAAGCCAAGCCCTGTTCCCTGAGTTCGGGTGGTGTAGAAGGGATCAAAAATTTGTTCTTGTAATCCTGATGAAATCCCGGGACCGTTATCTTTTAATGATATACAAACATCATTATCAATTTTTGTAACTTCAACTTCGATTTTCCCATTCTCTTTCATTGCCTGCATCGCATTCATTGCAAGGTTAGTTAAAGCACTTAATAACATTTGGCGGTTCCCATGAATGATTAAATCTCGTTTATTATTCACTGTAATAAAACGCGTTTTTGTGATTTCTAATTGCGGCTCCAGCCCCTGATAAAGCTCATCGAGTAAGTCTTGCGAGGTAAAATATTCTTCCCCAACTTTTCCTTCCCGTGAATACATCAACATATCTTCAATCAGTTGTTCAAGATGACGCAAACGTGAGGTCATTTTTTCAGTCAGAGTAAAACGATCTTCATCTGACAAAACCTGACGTTTTAAATTTGAAACATAAAGTAAAGCAGAGGAAAGAGGAGTACGGATTTGATGCGCCAGTGATGCAGCCATTTTACCCATTGCGGCTAAACGTTGTTGCTGCCCCATACGATCCTGTAAATAACGAATTTCAGTGACATCGGTAATTAATAAAATTTGCCCTGGCTCAGAACCCAGAGGACACGTTGAAATATTCACTTTGCGCCCATCAACTAATGATATATCGTGCCCATCATCACTACGTGGTGCAAAAGAACGCTGAATTATTTCTGCCCACGGTAAACCCAATAAAGGTTGCCCCAAGAGTAATTCAGCTGCGGGATTATGTTCCTGTACTTTACCTTCTTCATCAATGACAACGACGCCACCAGGTAAAGCATGCAATAAACTGGCTAAGCGACTGGCAACGCGTTCTTTTTCTGTTAATTCTTTTAGTCGTTCATCCTGTTCTGTTTCTAATGCTTTGGTCAGTCCGGCAACACGGACTTCCAGTTGCTGATAGGATTCAGTGAGTTGAGCAGATAACTGGTTAAATGCGCCAAACGCATCTTGCAGTTCCTGAGCCTGCATTGGAAATGCTGCACTATCACTATCTGTCGAATGCTGTTGTATGCGTTTTGTCATCAATGTTCATCTCTTGAAGAAGGATTAATCTTTCAAGATACATTGAGCAAAAAGCGCGCCAAAATATAATTTACAATAATATCAACAAGTTAAAGATAAATAATCACGGTGAGTCAATTTATCGACACTAATATCAGTGATTTGTGATGAGAATAGAGTCAATGCCAGGCTACTCAGCGTAGTTTTAGACGTGACTATTCTTCAACCAGCGATCAATTTCCTGCAACATCTCATGTGCGATCTGTTTCATTTTTTCCAGCAAATCTTCTGCAATCACCTTTAAATCATTTTGCAAAGCACCCAGATGAACGTCACCATTTACAAAATTTAAATCCGGAGTGATGGAATACGTTTGTCCCCATGTCTGCGCATAGTCGGTCAAAGTAACATGCCAGTTGTATACTAACTTTTTATCCAGCATGAGCTTGGCCAGATGACGATGAAGTAACTGGGAATAAACCGGTGAAGAAGTGTAAAAACTAACCCGGGGTAAACTAATCAAACGGTTGTTTTCATCCATATGCCCTTCACATGACCAGATCGTTTGCGACAAGCGGGTAGACATCAGTCCATAAACCAGGGGAACCACACTTGTTTCGATCGGATGACTATCCGGTTCAGTTGATAACGCGCGTTTTGCATCAGGACACTGACAGGAACATTTTGACTTAATATGATTTTCACAACCAGGACAAGGCGGTAATTCCTGAGGACCAGGTTGTTTTAAAAACACCTCAAGACTTTGACGGGTCTGTTGTGCGTCAAGATAGGCTAATTGTGGCTGTTCTATAAGCATTAAATGAGCATAAAATTTTTTATATTTTAACAAAGGACAATTATGTAATCGGCATTATTCAAATAAACTTTAATTCTACAGGTGTATATCGCAGATAAAACATATTTTTACTAAAGGAATCACGCATCATGTCGATAGTTTATTTATGTCTGATGCATTCTCTTCTCATTTCAATATTAGCTGGCTTAATAAACTTTTGAGCTCAGGCAGTCAAATTATGCCGGGTGAATTTCTCAACAACACTTATCAGGCAAGTGTCATAATCCCAAATTATAAACAAAATATTGCGACACACTATCAGGATATAATTGCCGGCAACATCGATCACTATTGCAATGAAAAACGGTTGCCCCAGGTTTTTAACCATTTTGGTGTGTTACTCCGGTTTAATAACCCGACACAGCTTCACTTACATGACAAAGAAATGAATATGATCCCTGCTCTTCATCCAATCATTAAAGAAGCAGGTTCAGTTATCATAAAAAATGCCTATCTTGATTCTACTCATCGCTCAATGGGTCACCGTAATCGTTTCCCGCAATTAAATTTTCATGTTGACAGAAGTGAAAATCAACCAACACATTACTCCATGTACACCCGGAATCCTTTTGATCAAGAACAGAAATTCCCCAGAACATCTTCTACATTATTTGTAGCAAGCATCGTAGCTCACTTGCAGGCAATAAAAGAAAACCAGGCTGAAGCAATAAGTGCAACCGGAAATAGAGGAAGCTATCAAATTTTTCAGAGAGAAAATATCAATGAGCTAATTGACAAGATTATTGTTGAACATGCATGGAATGAACCACTTAACACCGGTGAAATTTCTATACTGGATAACATCACATGCCTGCATGCCAGTTATTATCCTGACCTGATGAATAAAGGATATAAAATTGGTGTAAGGTATGTTGCTTAATGAATATTTATATTTTTAAGAAGCATTAGCTACACGCTGTAAACCATACTTGCGCATTTTTTCTACTAATGTTGTACGACGCATATTTAATCGCTGTGCCGCATGAGCAACGACACCATTACTTTCATCCAGTGCCTGTTTAATTAAGTTAGATTCAAGATCTAATAAATGAGCTTTAAGATCTATCCCTTCTTCTGGCAGCACATCCCGGCTGGTTACCTTATTGATAATATGCGACACAACACGTTGTTGTAATTCCGGATTCTCTGACTCTTGTTCAGAAGTAGTCCGCGACGCAGGAACATCTATACCCTGACGGTATTTTTCAGGGAGATCATGTGCATCCACAACGCCATGAGGAAACATAATAAGTAAGCGTTCAACCAGATTAGATAACTCACGAACATTACCTGGCCAACTATAATGTTGTAGTGCAGATACTGCTATAGGCGTTAAACGGACAGAACCTCGTTTATTATTTTCCATTCTGACGATTAACTCTTCTAGCAGCAATGGAATATCATCAACTCGCTCCGATAATGACGGCATATCAATTGGAAATACATTCAAGCGATAAAATAAATCTTCACGAAAACGGCCTTCACCAATTTCGCTTTCCAGATTACGGTGTGTCGCTGCAATAATGCGTACATCTGCATTAATACTTTTGTTACTTCCAACACGTTCGAAGACACGCTCTTGTATAACGCGCAATAGTTTCACCTGCATGGCAAGCGGCATGTCACCAATTTCATCTAAAAACAAGGTGCCGCCGTTTGCCAGTTCAAAACGCCCTTGTCGCGCACTAATCGCACCGGTAAAAGCCCCCTTTTCATGCCCAAACAATTCACTTTCCAGTAAATCTGGTGGAATAGCACCACAATTCACCGGAACAAAAGGTTTATCTTTGCGAGCTGAATGAAAATGCAGGTTACGAGCAACCACTTCTTTACCCGTACCTGAGTCACCTAAAATAAGAACATTTGCTTCAGTATCGGCAACCTGCTCAATCATCTGGCGAACTTTAGAAATAGACTGGCTGACGCCGACTAAGCTGCGAAATAAAATGGATGATTGTGATTCATCAGAACTACGCTGAAGATAAAACATCTTAATATTTTGTAGTGCAATTCGAAATTCTTTATAAGTAGGCGGGAAATTTAACGTATCAGTTACATGAGGTTCAATTGCTGTTGCAAGCGGTTTATCAGTAAAGACCAGCACAGGAATCTGTTCCTGATATTTTTCATGAATCACTTCAAATTGATGATTCATGTCATCATCATTATTGAATTTATCAATAACGATAAAATAAGGGTCTTCTGTCAGGGGATTTTCTTCAATGCTATTACAGAAAGTAATTGAGCCATATTCAATGAAATCAAAGATTGCTTTTATTTTTATACGTGAGTCAGAGTCAGGTTCGATAATTAAAATACTTTTATCATTAATCTCTTCAAACCCCATAAGTATTTTCCCCTAATACACACACAAAAATATTTTATTAAACAACTTTATAAATCAAGATATTAGATAGCCATTTGGCCTATGTCAAAATCTTGGCAGTGAATATGGGCTGGTTTTCGAAGAGTTTACGAAGATGTAACAATTGCTGTCAAAAATCACACTCTTGTAATAAAACATGCACAAAAATTACAAATTTAGAATGTTGGTGCAATATAACATTTAGTGCAATCTGGAGCTAGTCTAAAGATCGTTATGTTTTGAGGTAGGCATTAACCGCCCGCTTACCTTTACCAAGTTCACTAAGTTGAGAGCTCATTTCCTGTAGTTCAGACTCGCCCTTAATAATCACTTCAGCATCTAACTGCATCACTTCATGCAAAATTGATGTCATCGACGGCAATGCTTCATTAATATCCGGATGTGAGAATAATTCCTGCATTGCCGTGTGGCGCTCAGCTTCAAGCTTTCTTGCTGACTGCCATTCGTGGCGCTGCGCCAGTTCAGCAATATTTTGACTAAGCCTTAACACAACCTTGGCATAATGCTCAGGCAATAAATAACGTATATTTTCAGACATAATCAAATATCACAAACTTTTATGCTGACTATGGTTATCATTATTTACATTATGTTGGTTAAGGTTTGGCTCTACATGTTCACCGGGAACCTGTTCCCAGGCATTTTTTACAGACCCCATCAATGATGCAACTTCATCAAGAATATCAGTGTTATTTTCAACATTCGCGCGCGCAAGACGACGTGTCATATAGTCATAAAGATCATCCAGATTTTGTGCAATTTCACCACCGGTTTTTAAATCTAAACTGGCTCTTAAACCTTCAACAATGGAAATTGCCCAACTAATATGGCCTCCCTTCTCTGCAATATTGCCGCGTTCCATGTAACCTTTTGCAAAAGCAATTTTTTCCAGAGCACCACTCATTAACATATCAATCAGTCGATGAGGACTTGCTGCTTCAACACTAGAGGAAACGCCCACTCTATTGTACTGCTGTACAGCTTTATGCATTTTTGCCATATTCATAACTCACTCCTGACCTCTTTGTTTTCATAAAATTAAATTTTATTACTTCGCTTTTAATTCTTTACGTCTAGTTCTTAGCCGCACCCGGTAATGTAGAGAGCTTTTCAGCTAAAAAGTTACTGGTTGAACGCATCTTACCTAACATAGCGTCCAGATTTGAGAATTGCTTTAGGTATCTTTGCTCAGAAACTTCAAGTTTTCTCACTAAATCACTGCGCTGTTTTTCGATGTTTTTAATTTTTGCGTTATAACCATCTATTCTGGTATCGAGCAAACCATTATCAGCCAGGAAGCTATTGGTTAATTCATCTAAAATTGAAGCAACACCATTTGTTACAGTGAGTGAACCGCGGCTCCCTGTTTTATTTCCACTTACATCCAGTACAACGCCGCTTAAGCTACCTTCTAACTTAAGTTTTGTCCCATCACCAATAAGATCAAACCCAATCACAGTCGCTTTTAAATCACTTCCCTGTTCACCTGCTGTTGCGGTCAAACCGGTAAGTGATGATAAATTTTGGCTTATAGATTTAATAACTACCGTTGATGACGATCCAACGTTGTTTGACGTTAATTTAAGTGCATTATTAATATAACTGACACTAACTGATTTATCATTTTGCTTTAAGTTAGTATCCAGATTAA
>Ga0316209_1001297_pt1 | contig 27565 bp, 19 predicted proteins | sample 6monopyrite_MG_FD_204945 | JGI IMG/M metagenome (GOLD analysis project Ga0316209, IMG submission 204945) | Microbial mat bacterial communities from mineral coupon in-situ incubated in ocean water Damariscotta River, Maine, United States -... | ecosystem: Environmental > Aquatic > Marine >...
TTATACGCGAAAAATAATAACGAAAAATATTTTGTATAATCCTTTTGTTTCCTGCTTCCATTCTTCAATCCTTCCTTAGGTTGAATTTGTTTTTTATCTACGCGATAGCGTATTTGTTCAACAGTTACTATACGGACCCTTCGGTCCGTATAGTATATATCAGTAACCTCTAATATTTAGATGTAAATTATTGTTTCTACTAGAGATTACACAAAACTTGTCTCATTATCAATATGAGCAAGTCCAGACAGAGCCTTGTTTAACTTTGCTTTGTTAATTAAGCTATCTATTTCACCTCAAGAGGCACACTAATGGGGTCAATATCAAACTAAACCACATCAAAAACCAAAGCTTTTAGAGCAAATCAAACTTGCCTGCATGCGCCGGCATTACAGTCCTCGCACTGCCGATAGTTATATTTATTGGTGTAAGCAATACATCCTTTTTCATCGCAAACAACACCCTATGGACATGGGCAAGATTGAAATTGAAGCCTTTCTTAACTATCTAGTAGTAAAACGACATCTCTCAGCCAGTTCGCAAGCGCAGGCATTAAATGCGCTGTTTTTTATGTATAAACATGTGCTTGAAATCCAACCAGAATGGCTTGATAATTTCGCCAGAGCGAAGCGTAAAAAATCGCTTCCTGTTGTATTAAGTGTGAATGAAGTACGCGAAGTATTAGATAATATGTCTTCGACAGCCAGGCTTATGGCAGAGCTGATTTATGGCACAGGCATGCGTGTTAGTGAATGTGTGCAACTAAGAATTAAAAATATTGATTTTGACCTCAAAACAATAACGGTGCGTAGTGGTAAAGGCGCCAAAGACCGAACCACTATTCTTCCTGGCTGCCTAACAAAACCATTGCAACAACATTTGCTACTGGTGATCAAACGCCACACACATGATACTTTGCAAGGCGCAGGTTTTACTCCTCTGCCTGGCGCACTTTATAAAAAGTATCCTAAAGCCGCTCAATCAATCGGTTGGCAGTATACTTTCCCCTCCACTGCTATTCGCGTCTGGCCGCAAACCGGACAAAAGGTACGCTGGCATTGTTCTGCATCAACACCCCAACGCGCATTTAAATCTGCATTAGAAAAAACATCAATAACTAAGCATGCAAGTATTCATACTTTACGCCACTGTTTTGCGACACATTTATTACAAAATGGAACGGATCTACGAACTATTCAGACATTACTCGGACACAAAAACATTCAAACAACCATGATCTATACGCATGTCAACAATGCTGAACATCATACCTTAAGTCCATTAGATCAACTTTAAAAACAGTTGGAGCGGGATAAGTATCCCGCTCCACTCATCATTTTTTAGTGTCTGCTTTATTGCATGAAATTCCACCAACGTCGGTTGAGTGGGGTGTACTCAGACATCCAATAAAAGCTATGCAACCAAATCATCTGGAAAATTATGAGCATTTTTTCATTGCTCATAACATAGTATTTTCTCTAAATATAACCGGCGGCACTGGTACTTTTGCAGTAATGGTCAAAACCCGATATCGCCAAACGAGTGTCAGAGGGCTCGACGATGATCAAGGCCAGTCATAAAGTAATAGCTGCTGATGTGGTCGTTGATTTTGATGAAAGCATGTCCTATTCCACACCTTATCCTGACAATGAATTTGATACGGTGTTTTCTTCACTGTTTTTTCATCATCTCGGCCCAGTGAAAAAAATGCAGACCTTCAAGGAAATTTATCGGGTCATGAAACCTGGTGGAGAATTTCATATTTGCGATTGGGGCCGGCCGTCAAACCCAATCTCAAAAATAGCATCCCTGGGTGTTCGCTTACTGGATGGCTTTTAGGGAACTCGCGACAACATCTAAGGGCGCATTCCTTCATTCATGAAGGCGGTTGGTTTTGTTGGGATAGGCAACGTTAGCCAAATTGAAACAATGCTGGGTACACTGGATTTCATCTCAGCAAAAAAATCCTGAACCGACTTGATTAGTAGCGTTGCCAGGCAAAAGACGATGCCATCTCTGAGCAGAAAATGAGAAATTATGGCGACGACTTGCCCATAAACTTATCCTTCAGTATCAGCACCGAACCATAGACTACTGGTAGCACCAGCAAGGACAGAATCAATACGGAAACCGTTCCTCCGACCATTGGAGCCGCGATGCGGTGCATGACGTCAGAACCGGTGCCGGACGTTATCATTACCGGAATCAGTCCGGAAAGAATTGCCACGCAGGTCATCGTCACCGGCCGCACCCTTTCCGAGGTGCCGGTAAAGACGGCTTCCCAGATTTCTTCTTTTGTCAGTTTTCCTCCCTCCTTTTTGATAAGGCGTGTCCTGATTTCCTGATTGATGAAAGTCAGCACGAGCACGCCAATTTCGGCCGAGATACCTGCAAGTGCAATAAAACCAACCGCCACTGCCACCGAGATATTGTAATCGAGCCAATATATCAGCCACAGGCCACCGGCCAGACCCAGGGGTACGGTGAACATGACCACCAGCGGTGAGAGCACTTCTTTGAAATTAAAGTAAAGCAGCAAAAATATCAGTACCAGTGTCACTGGAATGATCAACTGCAGGCGTTTGGAAGCACGCTCCATGTATTCGTACTGCCCCGACCAGGTCAGGGTATATCCGGGCGGCATTTTAACCTCCCGTTGCAGAAGTTCACGCGCCTGTGTGACATAACCACCAATGTCCGAGGTCTTGATATCAACATAAACCCACGCGTTTGGAATGGCGCCTTCGCTCTTGATCGAAGGCGGTCCACCCGTGAGTTCGACACTGGCCACCTGAATGAGTGGAACCTGGGCACCGGCCGGCGTCGGAATCAGGAGTCGCTTGATTTCCTCGGGGCTATCCCTGAGCTCGCGTGCATAGCGCAGATTAACCGGATAACGTTCCAGACCTTCGACCGTCTGGGTAATGTTCATACCACCGATTGCGCTCTGGATGACATCGCCGACATCCATGATGGTCAAGCCGTAGCGCGCAGCCTCTTTACGGTTGATGTCAATATCAAGGTAATATCCACCGACTGCCCGGTCGGAAAACACCGACAGCGTGTCGGGAAGCATACCGATTTGCGCTTCGACCTCTGAGCCGATGCGTTGCAATTCGTTAAGATCCGGACCTGATATTTTTATGCCGATGGGCGTCTTGATACCCGTGGAAAGCATATCGATGCGGGTCTTGATCGGCATGGTCCAGGCGTTGGCGACGCCGGGAAAAACAATGGCTGCATCCATTTCCCGCATCAGCTCAAAAGTAGTTTTGGAGGGGTCAGGCCACTCTTCAATAGGCTTCAGACTGACGACGGTTTCCACCATCGAAAGCGGTGCCGGGTCGGTGGCTGACTGCACTCGTCCCATTTTGCCAAACACAGATTTAACTTCCGGAAAAGATTTAAGTATCCGGTCAGTATGTTGCAGGATCTGTTTGCTTTTTGTGATCGAAATGCCAGGAAACAAGGTAGGCATATACAGGATGTCCCCCTCATCCAGGGGTGGCATAAACTCACTGCCGGTCTTAGATAGCGGGTAATAAGCCGACCCGATCAGGACCAGAGCGGTAATAAACGTCAATAGCGGTCTTTTCACTGCAAAATTCAGTGCTGGCGTGTGGATTCGGAGTATAAACCGGTTGATAGGATTCTTTTCCTCCGGCATGATCTTGCCCTTGACGAGATAGAGCATCAATACCGGCACCAGGGTCACTGCCAGGAGCGCAGAAGCGGCCATGGCGTAGGTGCTGGTGAACGCCATTGGTTTAAACAAACGGCCTTCCTGGCCTTGCAGGGCGAAAATTACGATGAAGGAAACCGTAATCACCAAAAGTGAGAAAAACAGAGCCGGTCCTACCTCCTTACAGGATTCAGAGATCTCGTGGAAGTGCTCTTGAGATGTGAGATCTTCTCCGCCTTTCGCTTTACGGGCCACTCCGAGACGCTTGTGGGCGTTTTCGATAAGCACAATTGCCCCGTCAACCATGATGCCGATGGTGATGGCGATGCCACCGAGTGACATGATATTGGCGTTAATTCCCTGGGCATTCATAACGATAAATGAAACCAGAATACCGATAGGAAGTGACAGGATGATCACCAGGGCCGAACGCAGGTGCATCAGGAACAGCATGATGACGACACTGACTACGATGAACTCCTCCAGAAGTTTGAAGGAAAGGTTGTCCACCGCCCTCTCGATCAGATCTCCACGATCATAGGTCGGCACGATTTCCACGCCATCGGGCAAACCTGCTTTCAGCTCTTCGAGTCGTTCTCTCACGGCACGGATGGTGGTTAGCGCGTTTTCACCGAAGCGCATGATGATTACGCCACCGGCCACTTCACCTTCACCGTCGAGCTCGACCAGGCCGCGCCTCAGATCGGGACCAAACTTGATATCTGCAACATCACGCAGGTAGAGCGGTGTGCCTTCCTGTGTAGCACCGATGGGAATCGTCTCGATATCCTCCAAAGACTGGATGTATCCCTTGCCACGTACAATGTACTCACGTTCAGCAATTTCCAGGAGACGACCCCCGACGTCCTGATTTGAGCGCATAATCGCATTTTTTACCTTGGAGAGGGAAATACCGTAATTGAACAGTGCATTGGGATCGACTTCGACCTGGTATTGCTTGACGAAGCCCCCGACGGAGGCCACTTCGGCCACACCCGGGACGGTCTGCAAACCATACCGCAAATACCAGTCCTGGATCGAACGAAGCTCCGATAAATCATGTTGTCCAGTCCGGTCAACGATGGCATATTCATAAATCCAGCCAACCCCTGTAGCGTCAGGTCCCAGGGCTGGTGCGACGCCTGCAGGCAGGCTTTTACTCACATAATTCAGGTATTCCAGTACCCTGGATCTGGCCCAATACATATCGGTGTTGTCTTCGAAAATAATATAAACGAAGGAAAGGCCAAAAAAGGAATATCCACGAACCACGGTTGAGCCCGGAACCGACAGCATGGCGCTGGTCAATGGATAGGTTACCTGGTCCTCCACCGTTTGCGGCGACTGACCAGGGTATTCGGTAAAAACGATCACCTGAACGTCTGATAGATCCGGAATGGCGTCGAGTGGCAGCCTGTTAAGTGTGTATACACCTGCTGCCAGAACAAAAGCAGTTGCCAAAAACACCAGGAAACGGTTTTTCAGGCTCCAGTCAATGAGTGCATTAATCATTGTTATTTTCTTCAGTTGAAGAGCCAGTCTCTGTGTCTTCCATCCCTGGCGCGGCTGCATCCTTACTGCCTTTCATCATTCTGGCAATCACCTCGTTGAGCTTGGACTCGGAGTCAAGCAGGAACTGGCCGGAAGTGACGACCTCTTCGCCGGCCTTCAGACCGGAGATAATCTGCACCCCCTGGTCGGAAATAATCCCGACTTCCACTTCACGGGGCTCAAACCTGCCCGGACCGCGGACCGTGAAAATGGCGGTGCGCTTTCCAGTCCGGATCAGCGCTTCGGCGGGGATGACGATGGCATCCAGTTCAGTAGCAGCTTTCAGGGCAACGGTTACAAAACTGTCAGGCTTCAATAGCAGTTTGGAATTGTCATAAACCAGTCGAATGCGCGCCGTTCTGGTTTTGGGATTGAGGTAGGGATAGATATAATCCACATCTCCTTCAAAAACCATGCCCGGAAGCGCATCCACGGTCATCGAAGTCTTTGCCCCAACCTCCACCCACGGCAGTTCATACTCAAAAACATCGGCATAGACCCACACTGTCGTAAGATCCGCCAGCTTGTACATCTCGGTTCCCTGGGTGATGTACTGTCCTTCCCTCACACCCACGGTAAGGATAGTGCCGGGAAAGGGTGAATGGATATGCATCGTCTCCGTGATTTCGCCGGTTTTTTCCAGTGTTTTGATCTGGTGCTCGGGGACATCCAGGAGTTCAAGTCGCTTTCTGGTGATACGAAGCAGATCCTCCGCGCTTTTGCGGATATCCGGGAAGGGCGAATTTTTCTGGGATTCCCAGCTTTTTAGCGCCAGCAGGTATTCCTGCTGACTGGAAACCAGTTGCGGCGAATAAAGATCGAGCAGCTTGGTACCGGCTTCCACCGTGTCCCCGGTACGGTTGATAAAGAGCTTTTCCACCCAACCATCGGTCTTGGGGTGAATTTTGGACAGATTCTCTTCATCCAGAGTAATCCGCCCCGGTGCACGGACAGTATGGGAGATAGTGGCTTGCCTGGAAAATGCGGTTCTGACACCAATGTTCTGCAATGTCACCGGATCAATCAGAACAGTGCCTGCCGGCCCGGTGCTGACCTGGTCTTCAGCATATACAGGGACATAATCCTCCCCCATCTTGTCCTTGGTCGGAACCGGAGAGGTGATCTCCGGGTTCATTTTGGCCCGGTAAAAAAGGGGCTCACCTTTCGCTTCATTTTTATTGTTGCCTGTGACCGCTGCGACTGGCGGCGGTAATGTATATTTAGAAATCAGAACCCCTGCCAGGCCACCGACGAATAAAAAGACAACACCTGTTAACAATACGTTTTTATTGAGCTTCATTTGAAATTTCCTCTCCCACGGTGGCTTCGATGGCTGCTAAAGCCTGCTCTGCCTCGGCAAAAACCTGCCAGTATCGGGTCTCATAGTTATAAAGTGTTATCTGAGCCGAGACCAGGTTGAGAAAATCCACTTCATCGACCAGATAACCCGCCCGCATCGCATCAACAGTTTGCTGCGCCTGCGGGATGATGCCGCTGCTAAATAGTGAGACCTGTTCGCGATTCTGCTGATAGAAAGCAAACCGGGTTGAAATTTCCTTTTGAATCATTAGCCGGGTTTGCGCCAGCCCAAATTCTTCCTCATTTTCCTGAGCACGGCGCTGTTCCAGTGCCTTGGATTGCTTTGTACCGGCATAAAGGGGGATTTTTACATCCAGCCAGAAAGTGACAACATCCTCCCGCTCCAGGTCACTCACCGGGTTTGTGCCACTACGAGCACCGTAATTGGCACTCAATACAAAGTCGGGGTAGAAGTCCCTTTTTGCCAGGTCTTTACGTTTCCCGGCAGCATCCACACGTCTTTCCTGTGCGGAAAGTAGTGGACTGTTGTTCTCGGCAAGGAAAAGAAGTTTCTGCTCACCCGGTATATCACCCAGGGATTCGCTCGTGGTTTTCGGCAACCTGATAACATGGTCGATGGGTAGTGCAATCAGGGCAACCAGCCGGGCTTCCGAGGCATGCCTGGCATTTTTCACCCGGATCTCAAACTCCAGCAGTTTTGAGAGCTCGAGCTGGGCCAGAATAATATCCGATTGCAAGCCGCTCCCCACTTCGTATTTTTTTCCAGCGATCTCAACAAAGCCTCGCATCAAATCGAGATTCCGGGAAACCACCTCCAGCGCCTGGTCGAGGTAAAAAAGCCGCCACCACTCAATTTTAATGTCCCGAACCAGGTTGAGCCTGGCCTGAGAATGGTCATGCACCGTCGCGGTCGCGATGAATTGAGCAGCCTCCTTTTTGAGCCTGAGCTTACCTGGAAATGGAAACGCCTGGCTGATACCAATACCCATCTGGCTCATGTTTTCCTGTTTCCGATCGAAGTTGTCTGCCGGAAGATTGGCAGCAAGAAATTTCAACACTGGATCCGGCAGCGAACCAACCTGCGAGGGCACGGCAGCAGCCGCTTCCGCCCGCTGCCCGATTTCCTTAAGACCTGGATTATTGGACAGGGCAGCCTCTATGGCGGCCGGAAGCAACAGAACATCGGCTTCAGGAAACTCAACCGAGACTTCTGGCTTAACAACAGGGGCTGATCCTTCAGGAAAATCCTGTGCCCGGGCATTATGAGCTGAAGACAAAAATAACAGCGAGGCAAAAACCACCATTGCGGTAGAGGATTTTTTGTATTTTACGCCGACTAACATTTTATTTATTATTTACCCTGGGGCAAACTACCTTATTGATCTACCTTATTGATCAATCAACAGTATGGCTCCCAAAATCATAGTGGACTTGAGATTTATGTATCGTATCAGAAAAGATGATTTTTCTTCATCTTATTTCATGTTTATTTCCTTACTCTCAGGCCTGGCGTCCCATATTTTCTTTGTCATCAGGTAACCCATTTCAGATTTGTAGATCACCCCGGAACAAGCGCTCAATATATATGTCACCTAGTCTCTGTGATACCTGTCTGAATAAGACACCTTTCAAGACTATTCATCATCTCCTGCATGTCTTTCAGGCTCATATCATCGGAATTCAACATCGCCTGCATCATGTTCATGTGCTTTTGCATACGCGCCCTGGCCTCCGGGTTGGCCATCATTTTGTGCATATCTGTTTCGCTATCCATCGACATGGTCTGCATCATATTTTTCATCATCTGATGCCGCATCTGGGGATCGGACGCAATCGTAGTCATTACCGCTGATCGGGATTCAGGATCAGCCATAAATTGTGTAACCGGATATTCAGGTATAGGAACTATAAACACCCTTTCTAAAGAATTTACAGCTTACCCTCTTGTTTCTATAAAACTGACGAACAACAGCCTGCCTACAATCTGTAGCAACTCCTTTTACTCACATTTATCCATCTTAATCAGCAAACAGGCTACTTTGTAGTGCGACCGGCCCTCTGGTATGGCATATTTTATTGTGGCTGGCGTTTGCTCTTTTAAGTGTGCAAGTATTTTCTTGATAATAACTGGATCTTCAATACAGGCAATCACCTTCACTTTTTTACCACAGATATCACACACCAGGTTTTGTTAAAGATAACCAGGACACTGCTAGTGTTTAGTTTTTTATCAGGGTTCTTTGTTTAGTTTCTCAACATTTTCTTTTAAATATTTTATTAACAGCGATTTCAATTCATCTTTATATTCAAACCCCTCCATTCCGGTTATTTCGGTAATGATCCCCACGCCATTGGCTTGTCCAGTCGCGCTTGTTGTTGATACTGCTTTGTACTTGAACCTGCCTTTGTATTTTCCTATGTCAGGATATTTCTGCATGACTTTTTTCTGAATTTCAACGGTGTTCAGGCTTTTTACAAAGTCATTTGTTTCTTTAAAGGTGTATTCAGCTGGCATTTCAACGCGCTCTGAAAACCCGGGGCCAGCATGTGCGACAGATGTAAATAAAATAAAAATTAAGAATGATGATTTCATGTATAACACTAAAGGAGTTTCAGTAAGGGTTTCTGGATTTTAGGACGCCCACATTAAGCGCGCTGCCAAAAGTATTATACCGCCTATTTTCGCTGTTACTATCCCCTTAGCCTCGTCAAGTCACACTCATCGACAGTTTTTTATGTGTCGTCAGAAGCTGCGTGGAAATAAATAAATGGGTCTGAGTAGATATCATTCATACTGCAACCTGCGAGAAATATCTGTTTACGCAAGTTATTCACCAGCCCCTGATCTCCGCACAAAAATGTTTTCCAGCCACTCGGATCAGGCACCACCTCAAGAGCAAGCTTGCTAATATCACCGGCAGCGATATTATTTGGCATATCGGCTTCTGCGTGTAATACGCAAGGGTGATAATGCAGGTTGTCGTATTGCTGTTCGAGTGCGACCAGCTTGTCGTGCAGATAAAGTCCTGCGGGTGTCAGTGCACCATGGAACAGATGAATGCCACCAGTGTGGCCACTACTTAGCGCATCGCGCACGATGCCATATAATGGCGCAAGGCCTGTACTGGTGCCAACAATCTGTAGCTACTCCTTTTACTCACATATTACCCATCTTAATCAGCAAACAGGCTACTTCGCTCGCAGTGACTGTAATTATTTAGCGCTATTTAGTTTTTTAGAAAAACAGCTTTAACAATTAAATAGTGACAATATTTATTTCTTCAAGACACTTAAATCTATTATTCAACTACCAGACGATCAACCGTACGATAACCCTGCGATAACTTCAAACCACGCCGTCCACGTTCGCCCCAGTAACCATCCAGTTCTGCAGGTTTCATGGTTTTGTGCTTTTTACCTGAGTACACGGTCAATTTACTGCCTTCAGGTACAATGGTAATAGCCGCTACTTTTTCATCACCGGATTTTAATAATTTCGATGGAATATTGATGATTTTATTACCCTTGCCTTTCGCCATCTGCGGCAATTGTTCAACAGGTGTCACCAGTATATGACCCGCTGAGCTCACCGCGGCAATCTGATCACTTTCCACATCACTGACTTTCACCGGCGGTAAAGCTAAAGCCTGTTTTCCGACATTGAGTACCGCTTTGCCTTTTTTCGTATTGGCTTGCATATCGCCCAGGCGTCCGACAAAACCATAACCGAAGTCACTTGCCAGTAAATATAAATCTTCGGGATTACCGATTATGACACCGACAAAATGTGAACCGGGTGTAGGCGTAAAGTAACTGCTTAATGGATCACCCTGGCCTCTTGCTGATGGCAGTTTATGTGCCGGTAAGGTATAAGCACGGCCACTTGAATCGAGAAAAATAGCAGCCTGATTAGATTTACCCTGTGCTGCAGACTGGAAACCATCGCCGGCTTTATAGTTTAATTTTTCCGGATCAATATCGTGACCTTTTCCTGAACGCACCCAACCTTTGCTCGATAACACCACGGTAATCGCTTCACTAGGAATGAGCGAAGTTGCATCCAGTGCCTGTGCGGCACTGCGCTTAACTATTGGTGAACGTCGATCGTCACCATAGGTTTCAGCATCCGCCATGATTTCTTTTTTGATCAGCGTTTTTAAACGCGTAGCTGAACCAAGAATTATCTCCAACTTATCTCTTTCCTCGGCTAACTCACTCTGCTCACCGCGAATTTTCATTTCTTCGAGTTTCGCCAGATGCCTTAATTTCAGCTCCAGTATCGCTTCAGCCTGTACATCCGTTATTTTGAAACGCGCCATCAATACGGGTTTCGGCTTATCATTCTCACGGATGATGGCAATCACTTCGTCGATATTTAAAAATGCGATCAGTAATGCGTCTAACACATGCAGACGTTTATTGACTTTATCCAGTCGCCATTGCAAACGACGACGCACGGTAACCGTTCTAAACTTCAGCCATTCTTCTAACAGCACGCGCAAGTTTTTAACTTGTGGGCGACCATCGATACCGATGACATTCATGTTAACGCGATAGCTACGTTCCAGATCTGTCGTGGCAAACAAATGCGCCATTAATTCTTCAATATTGACTCGATTCGAACGAGGCATGATGACGAGACGTGTGGGATTTTCGTGATCAGACTCATCACGCAAATCTTCGACCATGGGCAGCTTTTTCGCTATCATCTGTGCAGCGATCTGCTCGAGTATTTTATTACCTGAAACTTGATAAGGCAGTGCAGTGATAATCACCGAACCGTCTTCCATCTCATAGACCGCACGTTGCCTGATACCACCACGACCGGTATTGTATATCTCCAGAATATCCTGCTTCGGCGTGATGATTTCAGCTTCAGTTGGAAAGTCCGGTCCCTGAATATGCTCACATAAATCTTCGACCGTTGATTTTGGTTTGTCCAGTAAGCGCAAAGTGGCTGTCGCCACTTCACGTAAATTATGTGGCGGGATATCTGTTGCCATACCAACTGCGATACCAGTGCCACCATTCAATAGAACATTCGGCAATCTTGCCGGTAAGGTTTCCGGCTCGTCCATGGTACCGTCGAAATTAGGTTTCCAGCTAACCGTACCCTGGCCCAACTCTGATAATAAAACCTCAGAATATTTCGCCAGGCGTGATTCGGTATAACGCATGGCGGCAAACGATTTAGGATCATCCGGCGCACCCCAGTTACCCTGACCATCGACCAGTGGATAACGATAGGAAAATGGCTGTGCCATTAATACCATAGCTTCGTAACAGGCACTGTCACCATGCGGGTGATATTTACCTAAAACATCACCTACGGTACGCGCTGATTTTTTATGTTTTGATGTCGCACTTAAACCTAACTCGGACATAGCGTAAATAATGCGTCGCTGCACCGGTTTCAAACCATCACCGATAAAGGGTAATGCGCGATCCATGATGACGTACATGGAATAATCCAGATACGCTCTTTCTGTAAATTCGGAGAGGGGAAGTTTTTCTATGCCTTCGAATTCTAATTCTGATTGAGATGTCATAGTTAAATAATAAATATAAGTTGTAAGTTACAAGTTTTAAGTTGTAAGTCTCTAACTTGAAACTTACAACTTATAAATTCTTTAGACTTCTGCTAACGCGCCCTTCTTCTCTAACCACGCCTTCCTGTCACCCGCACGCTTCTTGGCCAGTAACATATCAAGCATGCTGTGACTCTTACTGCCTTCGCCCAGAGTTAGTTGGACCAGGCGTCGGGTATCGGGTGACAAGGTCGTTACACGTAATTGCATCGGGTTCATTTCACCCAATCCTTTGAAACGGGTGACGGTAACATTGCCACGAATTTTTTCTGCTTCGATGCGATCCAGCACACCCTGTTTCTCAGGTTCATCAAGTGCGTAAAAAACTTCTTTTGCAACATCGATTCGAAACAGCGGCGGCATCGCGACGAAAATATGACCCGCTTCCACCAATGGCCGAAAGTGTCGCAGAAACAGTGCACATAATAAGGTGGCAATATGATAACCGTCCGAGTCCGCATCAGCCAGAATACACACTTTTCCGTAACGTAGATCTTTCAAATCAGACGAACCCGGTTCCACACCGACAGCGATAGAAATATCGTGCACTTCCTGTGAGGCCAGGACCTGATCATGCTCGACTTCCCAGGTGTTCAAAATTTTTCCACGCAGCGGCATAATCGCCTGAAATTGACGATCACGCGCCTGCTTGGCACTGCCACCCGCAGAGTCCCCTTCTACCAGAAATAACTCTGTACGCGTATTGTCCTGTGATGAACAGTCCGATAGTTTTCCTGGTAAGGCCGGTCCGCTGGTGATTTTTTTACGTATAACTTTTTTGCCAGCGCGTAAACGTGTCTGTGCGTTTTCAATCGCTCGCATAGCGATAGATTCACCGGCTTCTGTATGTTGATTCAACCATAGACTAAACGCATCTTTAACCACACCCGAAACAAACGCTGCACACTCACGTGAAGACAGGCGCTCTTTGGTTTGTCCCGAAAATTGCGGATCCGCCAGCTTTACTGATAACACATAACAGACCTTATCCCAGACATCTTCCGGACTAAGCTTGACACCACGAGGTAATAGACTGCGAATTTCGCAGAACTCACGCAATGCTTCGGTTAAACCAGTACGTAATCCGTTTACATGTGTACCACCAACAGCGGTTGGAATTAAATTGACATAAGATTCTGTGGTTAATTCACCCGCATCAATCTGCCAGGTTAACGCCCAGTCAACAGCCTCAGTTGAGCTGGACAATGAACCGACAAAGGGTTCTTCAGGCAAACATTCTTTTTCGAACAGGCTCTCACCAAGATAATCGGCCAGGCCACCTTCATAAAGCCAGCTCTGTGTCTCACCAGATTTTTCTTCAGTAAAACTCACTTCCAGCCCCGAACACAGTACGGCTTTGGCGCGAAGAACGTGCTTTAATTTGGGTACCGAAAAAACTGCCGAATCAAAATATTTTTTCTCAGGCCAGAAGTGGATTTTGGTACCGGTATTGCGCTTGCCAACCGTACCCGTCTTTTTAAGTTTTTTGGTCTTAGCGCCATGCTTGAATGACATTTCATACACAGCACCGTCACGACGCACTTCCACATCGACACGAGATGACAGGGCATTCACCACAGAAACACCCACGCCATGTAAACCGCCAGAAAACTCATAATTTTTATTAGAGAATTTGCCGCCAGCATGCAGACGCGTAAGAATGACTTCGACACCGGGAATGCCTTCTTCTGGATGAGTATCTACTGGCATACCGCGGCCATCATCAGTCACACTGACCGAACCGTCTTTAAATAGAACCACATCTATTTTACTGGCGTGGCCGGCTATGGCTTCATCGACGCTGTTATCGATAACTTCCTGGGCGAGGTGATTTGGGCGGTCTGTGTCGGTATACATGCCCGGTCGTTTTTGAACCGGCTCTAGACCAGTTAATACCTCGATCGACGAGGCATCGTACTTACTCATTAGAATTGACTCACTAGTTTGATTTTTAACCCTGATTTATTCGAATTATTTTTGGGTTGAATTTTCATTACTTTACCACCTGCTTGTTTTACCAGCAATGTTCATAACAGGAGAAATATAAATCTCGCACTCACATAAAATTCAATTAATTCGTTCTGTTAACGTGCCACTCATATGTGATGTCATCTGTAAAAAACTGTAAACATTTTCTACAAAGTGCGTTATATCACACAATTTAACTTTTTATAAAAACTCCAGGCCTTTGATTTATATCAATAAACATGTTGGCACACTAGTTGCTATGAACAATTCTAATAAATTTAATAGATTGGAATTAGAAATGTATACATACAACAAACAAATTATTACCGCTGCTGTTATTGCATCGATGTCTGCTTTATCTGCCTGCTCAAGTGACGATGATGACGAAGAAGTTGAACCAACAACAGCCGATGTATCAATTCAGTTTGCTGCTCAGGTAAATGGTGCAGACTTTACCTGTGGTGATACATATACAGGTGTTGGCACGGGTGGCCATGATTTTCAAATGACCGATTTTCGCTTGTATGTGCATGAGGTGCATATTCACGATGCACTAACAGATGAAACGCATGAAGTGGCGCTGACTCAGGACGGTATCTGGCAACTTGATGATGTTGTCTTGCTGGATTTTGCTGATGGCAGTACTGGCTGTACCGACAGTTCACCTGAAATGAATACAACGGTTAAAGGCACAGTCACCGTACCAGCAACGATTGATCTGGCCACAGCCGAAGTCTGTTTCGAAGTCGGTTTACCCGTAGAAAAAAATCACCTGGACGAAGCAACCGCCGCCTCCCCTTTAAATGCATCTGGCATGCTCTGGGCGTGGAAGATCGGACGTAAATTTATACGGATAGATGGTTTCGGCGATCCAACTGGTGTAAACGAACCCTTCAATATTCACCTTGGTTCACAGGGCTGCCCTGCTACTGGAGCGGGAACGGCACCACCCACATCTGAATGTACAGAACCGAATACATTTGAAGTCTGTATCGCAAACTTTGATGTTGAAAACAGTGTTATCGCTGTTGACCCAGCTCTCATTCTTGAAGGTAACGATGTATCTACCAATTTAAGTCTTGGCGGTACCGCTAAGCCTGGCTGCCAATCATTTATCGATGATGATGACTGTGAAGAGATCATGCCCCGCCTGGGTTTAAATTATGACTATGGTCGTAGCGTAACAGGTGTGAAATCGACTCATTCTGCAGGTCAAAAACTATTTAGCAAACAGTAAAAGCTAGCTACATCAAAAATCAGGGACGATCTTTTATATTGATATTAAAATTATGAAGATAATATTTCTAAAAATAAGCAGTGCAATGCTTGCAAGCTTCTTACTAATAAGCTGCTCTGACAGTGGTTCAAATTCTGAAATTGATATAGAAGTAAACGATCCTGTCAGCGCGGTTTATGGTGAATGTGAATCAGGTATGCCAGTTGAACTACCCTGCGGATTTCCATTTCCTCGTGAAGAAGATAACCCCTTATCTGTCGAGAAAATTGAACTGGGTCGTCTGTTATTTTACGACAGAAATATGTCATTCAATCAAACGCAGTCCTGCGCAGACTGCCATCTTCAGGACAAAGCATTTACTGACGGCTTGAATGTCTCGGTTGGATCTGAGGCTGATCTGCATGCACGAAATGCAATGAGCATGACCAACGTGGTCTATAACGGCACCATGAACTGGGCAAATAATCAGGTTATTAACCTTGATCAACAGGCACTGGCAGTGCTGTTAAATGAAGATCCGATTGAACTCGGCTGGAGTGGTCACGAAGCTGAAATATTAGCGCGCCTTCAGGTACCCGATACCGGCGATTATGCAGGTACCCGTTTTTCGGCTGCCGCACCGGACTATCCATCACTGTTCGCAGCAGCATTTGCAGATCGCGCTGACCCCATTACCCTTTTTACTGTGACCAAAGCACTAGCTGCATTTGGCGCTATCATGATTTCGGGTGACGCTGAATTTGATAAAGAGCAGAGAAGTGAAACCAACACCATGTCGTTAGCCGCCAAACGCGGACGCGATTTGTTCTTCGATGAACGTCTGGAGTGTTTCCATTGTCATGGCGGTTTTAACTTCAGTGATTCTATTGACCACAGCGGCATACAGATAACGCAGAATAATTTCCACAACAATGCTATCTACAACATCGATGGCGTCGGCGGTTACCCGGCAGATAACCCGGGGCTGAGAGAATTTACATTGTTAGCGGAAGACGAAGGTAAATTCCGTGCGCCCACACTGAGAAATATCGCCATGACCGCACCGTATATGCACGATGGCAGCATGGCTACACTGGATGAAATTCTCGATCATTACGCACGTGGTGGACGTGAGATTCTGACTGGTCCGAATGCTGGCGATGGGGCACTTAATCCAAACCGCAGTAGCCTGATAAACGGTTTTGTTATCACCGCTGATGAGCGTCTCGACCTGCTGGAATTTTTCGATAGCCTGACTGACTGGAAATTTATCTGCAACGATGATTTATCGGATCCGTTCGGTATTATTCAGAAGCACGCGATGTGCCCTTAAGAATCCACTATGTTTAAAAAAAGTATTTTATTTACAGGCTGCATGTTTGCCACCTCAGCCGCCATAGCCTGCTCTACCTGTATGGTTGGCGATCCGACGCAATCGTTGATGGGGGCAGAAAAACCGTTTGAAAATCGCTTGCGTTTATCACTGGATTATCTGTCACGCAGTGAAGAACTGGGAAGAAAAGGATTTAATAAGAAAGACATCGAGGAGCAGCGCGTTTCCCTTAACCTGGCTTATGCACCCACTTCTCGAATAATGCTAGGGATTAACATCCCCTATGTGAAACGCCAACTGGAATCGTTTAACCTGACGGAAGAAGACGTAACAACATTGGGTGATGTCACTATCACCATCAAAAATTATATGCAGGAAAAAGAATTTCTGCAAAAACATATGTACGGTTTTTTAGGGGGCATCAAGCTTCCAACCGCTTCCGAGCAGGAAAACAATGACGGTGATCCACTGGATTTTGATGTACAGGCCGGCCAAGGCGCCACCGTGGTCAATGCTGGCGCCTGGTACGCCCACTTTAACTATCCTTATCTTTTCTATACCAGTGCAAGCTACCATGTCGCCAATGAAGGCTATCAGGATTTTCAGGCCGGTGATGCTCTGGTCTATAACGCCTCGGCGCAGTATGCGAGCGACCATAGTCTTTCCTACTACCTTAGTCTGGAAGGACGCAGCAGCCAAAAAGATACCTTTGGCGGAGTCGATGACGAAGATTCTGGCGGTACCATCGTTTTTCTTGCACCGGGTATCATTTATACCATCAAACCAGACTTGCTGTTAAATGCAGCAGTCAAATTTCCAGCAATCGAACAACTCGATGGTGACCATGAAGAAGGCACTATCATTTCAATAGGTGTGACATATGATTTCGAATTACATTAATACTGACATTAAATCTGGCATTAAAACCGGACTGGTAGTTTCAATATTGGCCGTACTTTCCGCGTGCAGTTCCAGTAGTAGTTCCACTTCGGATGCCACCCGTGTTGAAATTTCTGCAGCACCGCTACCGGCAAATGCAGCAACCATGCCGGCCGGCGCGAAAACATTCACCAACGACTTGAATGACAGCATTACCATCAATACAGCCTATCTTGTTATTTCAAGCGTAACGATTGAAACCGAGTGCGACGCATCGTTCTCAGCAGCACTCGACGGATTACTGAACCTCATCATACCTGCCGCACATGCGCACACCGAATCAACACCTACATCGACCGGCGCGCCCCATGTGATTGATTTGTTGGCAGTTGATGGTGGTGACATCGAAATCGGTGAACTATCACCCCCAACCGGTGATTTTTGTGGTGCGGATATCGATATGCTGGCGGCTGATGCCGATGCAGAAAATCTGCCCGCAGGTGCAGGCGATCCAGATATGATAGGCAAAACTGTCTATGTAGAAGGTACTTATGATGTCGGTGCATTACCATTCACTATTAGCAGCGGCGTGACGCTGATTAATCGTGAACTATTATTATCGGCTTTGATGATAATTGATAAAGATGACAGCGAAGGAACCATCGATTTAGCGATTAACTACGACACCTGGTTTGATGCCGTTGATATGGCAATGCTAGCGGCTGGTGATGCAGGTGAGCTGAATGCTGTGTTACAGAATGTAACTAATTCCATCCACCAACGCTAGAATCGAACCTTTCCAATAACACCACCTCCCGTGTGCTTCCGGCACGACGGGCAGGGCTCTGAGCACGACAGTTCACTGCCGCTCTACGCTCGTTCATTTCCGCTAATAAATGGTACGAGTAACACAAACCCGTACTGCTCTAGCCCAAATACGACGCACCGTATAAACTCCCCCAATGCCACAACAAAGTAACAGCCTCGATGCCTGCAATCCAAAACTGAACGCGACCGTCTCCGCCTCTGCCGGTAGCGGTAAAACCTGGTTATTGATTACCCGCATTGTCCGTCTGCTAATCGATGGTGCAGAACCCGGCAATATCATCGCCCTTACTTTTACCCGAAAAGCCGCAGGCGAAATGCAAATACGTCTGAATGAACGTCTGTTTGAAATGGCAACAGCGGAAGACGATGAGCTGGACGATCTATTACAAATCATCGGCTGTGAGAACAACTCAGAAACCAGAAATATCGCATCAGGCCTTTATGAAAAGTTGATGCATAGCCTGTACCCGATACGCATCCAGACATTTCATTCGTTTTGTCAGGATATCCTGTCGCGATTTCCACTGGAAGCGGATATTCCACCCGGATTTGAATTACTTGAAGACAGCAGTCTTCTGGAACGTCAGGCATGGCAAACATTATTCGACGATGCCGGTTTAAAGCATCAACAGCAGCCAGATAATGCCACCTTAAATGAACACCTCGATTTCATCATGCAAGTTTGCAATGGGCCGGGGAATACCCAAACTGCACTACATAATTTTTTATCTCATCGCAGTGACTGGTGGGCATATACCGCTCACACGACAGATGCGGTCGGATTTGCCAGCAAAGAACTCACTGAGTCATTACAGATAGATGATAACAACATAGAACCGGTCGCCAATTTCCTGAATGACATCACCACTCAAAAATTAAAAATTTTTGCTAACTTGTTAAGAGAAAACAAAAACAAAACGGGTGACAAACATGCCCAGAGCATCGATCAGGCATTGGAGAAAGAAACGGATCAGGCAGTAAAATTTACTCTAATAAAATCAGCCTTCCTCAAAAAAGATGGCGAAATACTTGCACAAGGCCGTAAACACAGCGCTGCTCTAGAGAAAAAACTCGGTTCTGAAAATGCCGAAAAATTTTTAACGCTACACCATGAACTAGCAGAACAAATACTTCAGGTTAACGAACAGCTGAAACGCTTACTAAGTTTAAAAATTAATACAGCCTGGTATTTTACCGGTCATCATTTCGTTAAAATTTTTCAACAGTTAAAAAAGGAAATGCGCTTACTGGATTTCACCGATCTGGAATGGAAGTGCTATCAACTATTACAACATTCAGATAATGCACACTGGGTACAATATAAAATTGATCAACGTATCGATCATTTACTTATCGATGAATTTCAGGACACAAACCCAACACAGTGGCATTTACTTTCTCCTATTCTTGAAGAGATAGCCGCCAATCCCGAACAACGTCCGCGCAGTATCTTTCTGGTAGGTGATGAAAAACAGTCTATTTACAGCTTTAGACGAGCCAACCCAGAGTTACAGGAACAGGCCAGCAGCTGGTTAGCTGAAAATTTAAATGCGCAAGCCACACCACTGGATTTTTCACGACGCTCCTCGTCCGCCATCATCCATAGTGTCAACCAGGTGTTTGAACAGGACGATATCAAACAGATAATGACCGGTTACACCACACACGACACCCATCTAAATACATTACCTGGTCGGGTACAGTTATGTGAGCTGTTTGATGAAGAGATAGATGAAACCGAGATAGCGGAACCAATATACTTTCGTAACCCGTTAAACCAGCCACGGGAAATATCGTATAAAACACGCCGCCATGACGAAGCGAATTATATTGCCAGACAAATTCAGCATATCGTTAACACCCCTACTCTCATTACCGATAATGGAAAAGTTCGCGCAGCCGAATTTGGCGATATATTAATTTTGATGCGCAACCGAACCCATGTCGAAATTTATGAAGAAGCATTAAAACAACACAATATCGCCTACATTGGCAACAAAAAAGGCGGCTTGCTGGACAATCTGGAAATACAGGATCTTCATTGTTTGCTGAATACGCTGGTTACACCGTTCAATAATTTAGCACTGGCGCAGGTATTAAAATCGCCCATATTCAGCGCTAATGATAATGATTTAATTCAACTGACACAGCTAAAAGGCTCACCGCACTGGTACCAGCGATTATTGCAACAAGCGAATGAAGATAACAACGAGCTCAGTAAACCATTACAACGTGCCGCACACTTATTACCTCATTGGCAACAATTAGCCGAACAATTACCGGTACATGATTGCCTCGATAAAATTTTCTCTGAAGGCAATATAATCGAACGCTACATGTCGGCAAACCGGTCTGAGAACAAACAAAAAGTTGCATCCAATTGTTTACGCTTTCTTGAACTATCACTGGAAACTGACAGCGGTCGTTACCCTGGCATCACACGTTTTCTGCAACAACTGGCTCACCTGCAAAATTATTCTGAAAGCCCACCGGAGGAACCCCTGTCACAGAGCAGTGAATCACGCGTTAGGCTAATGACGATTCATGGCAGCAAAGGCCTGGAAGCCCCTATCGTTTTCCTGGCGGACTGTAATAGCAGCCCGGCGAATAAAAATGCTTACGCCACTTTAATTCGCTGGCCAGCCGCACGACCACGCCCCACTAACTTTCAGTTACAGCTCAGTAAAGACAACACTGACCAAATCGCACTGCATCTGCAACAGGAAAAACTAAACGAACAAAAACGCGAAGAACTCAACCTTCTTTATGTTGCACTAACACGCGCACGTGAGCAGCTTTATATCAGCGGTACAGCCAGCAGTAGAAAACAGGAGAATAGCTGGTATCAAATCATCTCTAATGGATTAGAGAGTATTACACGACCTGATACGACCGTAGATGACATCAACTGCACGGTATACGAACATTTAAGTTATGACACGACCACGCGCGTAGAAAAAATTCTGAAAACGACCACTGAGTCCCCACCTGCTATAGATAAACGACTACTCAAACCCATAACAAACTTTCCAGTTAAAGATTTTATCCTTGCGCCTAGTTTAGTGACAGATGAATACAAACCTGAACATCCATTAACTAAAAGTTCTATTCAGGAAAACACACCTGATCTTGCCAAGTGGCGAGGCGTAATGATTCATAAGGTACTTGAGGAATTATGTGATAGTCGCATCTACCCCGCACCGGACAATGAGGTTACATCCATACAGCGCCAGCTAAAAATCGAAACCATGCTCGACAAACCCGATTTCATAGGCCATCTGGAAGGATGCGTGAAAGAAGCGGTCCGTACATACAATAACAACGCACTACAATCTATATTCAATCCCGATAAGGACTTTCAAACATACAATGAAATGCCGCTAATGTATCTGGAAAATTCCGAGACACCTGAAAAAAAACAGGCTGTCTATGGAATCATCGATCGTTTAATAAAATCTGAAAATGAAATATTAATTATTGATTACAAATCGCACCACTTAGAATCTTCAGATTCAGCGCAGGCTGCGGCGCAACAGTTTTCACAACAACTGACTTATTACACGAATGGCATTAAAAATTTATGGCCCGAACATAAAATAAAAGCTGGTGTTTTATTTACCCAGAGACAGGAGGTAGTTTGGTTGTAACAACATTACATACTGCATATACATACTGACAACCGAACACTGAAGTCAGTGCAAAAGACTTAAAACATCATCCTAATAAAGCATTTATATGTGCAGCCACACTGCGCCCTAATGCAGAGAGTGCGTAACCTCCCTCCAGTGTCGAGACGATTCGTCCATTTGCATACTTATCCGCGATGATTTTGATTTCACGCGTCACCCAGGCATAGTCCTGATCCAACAGTTGAAGGTTTGCCATATCGTCTTCAATATGCGCATCAAAACCAGCGGAGATCAGAATCAGTTCGGGTTGAAATGACGCCAGCTTCGGTAGCCAGTGAGATTCAACCGCTGCACGAAATGCCTGACTACCAGCGCCAGCAGCTAAGGGCACATTAACAATATGCGCCGGTGTCTCACCAACACCGGTTTCAGGGTAAAACGGATGTTGAAACGTCGAACAAAATAAAACTTCCGGCGTATCTCGAAAGATGTCTTCGGTACCGTTGCCATGATGTACATCAAAATCAACAATGGCTACTCGCTTTAAACTATGTACCTGCAGTGCATGCGCTGCACCAACAGCAATATTGTTAAAGAAACAGAACCCCATTGCTTTGTTATGTTCGGCATGATGACCGGGGGGTCTTACATTGCAAAAGGCGGCGCGACTCTTTCCTGACATAACCAGATCGACGCCAAGTACAGCAGCACCTGCAGCGTGTAAAGCTGCAGATAAGGAATGTGTGTTCATGCTGGTGTCAGGGTCCAGCCAGGACTGACCTTCCTGTGGTGCCTTTTGAAATATATATTCTACATACTCGGCATCGTGTGCACGACAAAGTTGCTCGCGACTGGCCAGTGGCGCTTCATGGTGCTGTAAAATAATATCCAGACCACTGGACAGCAACTGGTCATGAATTGCACTTAATCGAGCTGAACATTCAGGATGATGAACACCCATTTCATGTAACGTACAATCTGAATGTGTAATGATAGAAATTGTCATAAAATTTCGATTAACTCTTTGGTAACCGTGATATGTTGGGAGTTATATTAACAGGCAAAAAGAAAAACAGATATGGGAACGCATTTTTTAGATAGTCTCTTCGATCCAAAAGCAATAGCGGTGTTTGGCGCCAGTAAGCGGCCTGACTCGGTAGGCAATCGCGTTTTCAATAATATACGTCAGGCAGGGTTTTCTGGTGAGCTTTATGCCATTAATCCTAAATATAGACACCTCTATCATCAACCCTGTTATCGCTCCATCACGGCGATAAATAAGCATGTCGATCTTGCTGTCATCGCCACACCAGCAAAAACGGTTTTGGAAATATTACATGAATGTGGCAAACATGGCGTTCGTGCAGTCATTATTATTTCAGCATCGTCCAGTGTCGATAAGAGTAACCGCATGGCGATGAATAATGCCGTGCTTGAAGTGGCTCGTGAGTATCGCATGCGCATTCTCGGGCCTAATTGCCTTGGCCTGATTCGTCCCGTAGTGGGCTTAAATGCCACTTTTAGTAAAAATACAGCCAAGCCGGGACAGCTTGCACTCATCTCACAATCTGGTGCGTTATGCACATCCATTCTTGACTGGGCCGCGAGTCATGATATTGGATTTTCTGCCATTGTTTCACTGGGCAATGCAGCAGATATTGATTTTGGCGATATCCTCGATTATCTGGCACAAGATCCGAAAACCAGTAGCATCCTTCTCTATGTGGAAGGTGTGCGTGATGCGCGTTGCTTTATGAGTGGCTTGCGTATTGCCGCTCGAATGAAACCCGTTGTTGTCATCAAAGCCGGGCGCCATGCTGAAGGCTTACGTGCGGCCATAACGCATACTGGCGCTATGGTCGGTGCCGATGATGTTTTCGGTGCAGCCTTACAACGTGCTGGTGTCGTTCGCGCGATGACCATTGAGCAACTATTTTCTGCTGCCCAGTTACTCGCCAGCCGACATCGGGTAAACGGAAACCGACTTGCCATTGTGACGAATGGTGGCGGACTGGGTGTGATGGCTACCGACCGCGTTATAGATCTTGGCGTTAATCTGGCTAAGTTATCAGAAGATACAATCACACAACTTAACAAGCGTCTTCCGCCGCAGTGGTCGCGTGCAAATCCTGTTGATCTACTGGGTGATGCTTCAGCGGAGCGTTATCAGGTTGCAGTTAAAGCCTGCCTGGATGATCCAGCTGTGGACGGTGTTCTGGTCATGCTTTCTCCACAGGCGATGACTGATACTGTGGCATGCGCACAGGCTGTTATCGATGCTCAGCAAGCCAATGGAAAACCAGTATTGACCTGCTGGATGGGAGAGCAGCAAGTTGAAGTGGCGAACAAGCTTTTTTCTCAACATCACTTGCCCAACTTTCCTAACCCCGAATCGTCTGTTGAAGCATTTGCTTACCTGACTGCACATTATCAAAACCAGCAACTACTCATGCAGGTGCCGAGTCCACTGGTTGCGCACAGTGCATCTGATGTTGACGGCGCACGTTTGATAATTGAAAGCGTACTGACAGAAAAGAGAAGTGTGCTGACAATAACCGAATCCAAAGCATTATTGCATGCCTTCGCCATTCCGATTACGCAGAGCGTCCAGTGCTTTTCAGCCAGTGATGCGCTGGTAGCAGCAGAAACAATAGGCTTTCCTGTGGCGATGAAAATTAATTCAAAAGATATTACACATAAATCTGACTTCGGTGGAATCCGGTTAAACATCGCTAATGCTCGCGCCATTCGTAATACCTACAATGAGTTAATAGAAGCCGTTCACAGCAAATATCCTGAGGCAAAAATTGAAGGTGTAACTGTCGAAGCAATGTATCTGGCACCGCATGGGCGTGAGCTTCTGGTCGGTGTGATTCGTGATCCGGTATTCGGTCCAGCGATAACTTTCGGCGCAGGTGGAATTCAGGTAGAGGCATTACGTGATCGCGCGGTTGCGCTACCGCCGCTTAACACTTTTCTTGCAGAAAAGATGATTAGCCAGACGTACGTCGCTCAGCTGTTAGGTAGCCTTCGCAACTTACCGGCAGTGAAGATGGATGCATTAGTGCAAGTGCTACGTCGTGTTTCTGAGATGGTTTGCAAGCTGCCTGAAATCACTTCACTGGATATTAATCCACTGATTGCTGATGAAAACGGCGTTATGGCACTGGATGCTCGCATCGTGGTCGAGTCGCCATCACCATCACTTGATCGATATGAACATATGGCGATTCACCCTTACCCGGATCACCTTGTTTCTCAGTGGCAACTCTCCGATGGAACCAATATTAAAATCCGTCCGATACGTCCCGAGGATGCATCGATTGAACAAAGTTTTGTACGTGAACTCTCACCGCAGTCAAAGTATTTTCGTTTCATGCAAGGCCTTAATGAGCTAACACCAGAAATGCTGGTTCGTTTTACACAACTGGACTATAGCCGCGAACTTGCATTGATCGCTGTTTTAGAAAGTCCAGAGCAGGAAACGGAACTGGGGGTGTCACGCTATGTTATGAATCCCGATGGTGTTAGTTGTGAATTTGCTCTGGTCGTTGCAGACAAATGGCATCATAAAGGCATCGGTTCAAACTTGATGAGTGCATTGATAGAAGCCGCCAGGCAAAGTGGTATCAAGAGAATGGAAGGCGAGATTTTGGCGAACAATCATAATATGCTTAAGTTGACTGAAGGTCTTGGTTTTAGTGTTCATACTAGTGCCGATGATCCGGGTATCAGGGAAGCCGTCAAATTGTTATAAAATTAAGGTTTGGGGAGATTGTTAGCAGTATTAAATTAACAGAACAGCAATTCAATATTTAGTTAATACGTGTACGTCATACAGCAGATAAACGATAATCATCTGGCTCGGGTGCTTCACCCAGTCATCTTCATAGGCCATAGACACATGGTTCAGCACCATGAGTATCATGACAAATCAACGCATCCAGTCAAGCAACGCATTCGTTTTGACTTAGCCGTGATTATTATTTATCAGGATTTTGATTATTATTCTCAGCAATTCCCACGCCTATTAAACTCGCTACCAACACCGCCATATAGAAAACACCGACCACCGCTTCCATGTAAACCAGAAAACGAGCAATTGGCGCGACAGGACTAATATCGCCGTAGCCCAGCGTCGTTAACGTTACGTAACTGTAATACGCCACATCTGCAAAGTTATCGTACCAGATAAGCTGTTCCACACCATTAAACGCACCTGGCATGGCCTGCGCGATGAACATATACATCAATGCCCAGATTAAGCCCATCAATAAATAGATACAGATAGCACCAACTATCCTGTTTGCATCGACAACACCCGTGAATAAAACCTGCTTACCAGCTAGAAAAATTGCCCAAAGATAAAAACAGAACAGCAGAATCAGATGTAAATAATATAAATGCAGTAATTCTAAAATCACACCAAATACAACAACGAATAATATCGATAACGTAATACCAATAGTGGAGTGGAACCACATCTTTTCAGACTTGAAGCCATATATACCGATAACAATATTAATAATTGAGAATGCCTGGACTAACTGATGACCGATAACTCCAGCGAACTGATCGGATATTGCACCTACTAAAAGGAGTAATACGATACCGATTGTTAAATATAAAAAGTTATTTTTTTCAGATACGACAGGCATGCATCAACCCATAATTTAATTATCATCATAATTATGGATTAACATGATACATGACATTACAAGATGACTTAAATCATAATTTTGCAAATAAAAAAAGGGGACTTAAGTGACCACATGCAAATTTTTAGAAATTAAAAAATTCAAAATAGAAAATTGGCTACAGGATGAAAATTATTGAGTATTAACACAGCTACAATTTCTGTTACAACTGTGCTGACAAACAATGAAAAATGGCAATTTACGTGTAATGGTAATGTTAGCTACCAGATTACGCCAGTCATAAGCATCTACAACCACGTCTCCAGTGCCGCGTATGCCACGATTGATCTGTTAACGAGCCTTTACCAACCTTTTAAAAATCAAAGCTTGAGACACGGAGGCACAGAGTTATTTGATTTTTTGTTGGCGTATCCCTACACACCAACAAAAATAAGCTTTTCTCTGTGCCTCCGTGTCTCTGCGGTTCAAGTTTTTTAAATATGTCTGGCCGTCCACTTAAAGTCGAAAAAGTACATCAATAAAATAAATAATCACCACATATTGACATTTTCAGATGAATTATTAACCTTATAGGCATCCTAATCAATTATGCTCGCCTGTTCACCGTGACATTGATTAAAGGCCAGCATACTTCATCGGAGGTGAAATATGGCTATCGCTGTTACATTAAAAGACTATCTCGAAAACTCAGGAATTGAATACGAATTAATTAAACACGACTACACAGCAACCTGTCTACGTTCAGCTGTCAAAGCACACGTATCGGCCGAGGATACTGCCAAGGCTGTTTTATTACATGATGGTGTCAACTATATCCTCGCCATTTTACCCGCGACGCATATGGTCCAATTAGGGAAACTGCATAGACAATTTGATCGATATATGGCTTTGGCTTCTGAAGCTGAACTACATG
>Ga0316209_1001299_pt1 | contig 27538 bp, 21 predicted proteins | sample 6monopyrite_MG_FD_204945 | JGI IMG/M metagenome (GOLD analysis project Ga0316209, IMG submission 204945) | Microbial mat bacterial communities from mineral coupon in-situ incubated in ocean water Damariscotta River, Maine, United States -... | ecosystem: Environmental > Aquatic > Marine >...
AAGTCGGTAATTAAACTGGGATGGGTAATAACGAGATAAGCACCACCTAACAATAGCGGCCATTTTGCATAGCGAGCACTATTGAGCACCAAACGCCCCCCGCTAATCACTCTAGCAGTTAGAGCCGCAGAACGAGCAACACTGCTTGCCGTTTGGGTAGTTACCGCAACATTACGGCCAACGCGCAGTACCTTTACCGCACTGGCGAACACCAAAACGTCTAAGCTTGCCCAGCCTATATCACTAGCCTTAATTTGTTCGTCCATTTTATAGCGTGTTTCTAGTTGGCGAATACCGCTGCTAAAAAACTGAGTCAGTCCTTCCATAACGCGTTCAGTCAAAATCCATTCAACCTGACCTTCAGGGTTTACGACAAACTGCCCAATAAAATTGTGCCCCTCTGCACGAATATATTGAATAGCGTGCCACCCGCGGTCTGTTGGTGTAAGTGATTGCGCCAATTTAGGTACTGGTTCGCTGGCAGGGGAATCGTTTTCACTATTAACAAACCACAATTTAATTGACTCGTATTGTTTACCCGCCTTGCTCATCCATTCAATCGAACCGACAGGATTAGAAACAAAATAATGGATGGCAGGTAAAACTGATTCACCATATTCTCGAAGGATTTCTTGAAATTCAAAGCTGGAACCGTAAATAGGGAGTAGCTCACGCGCCATAGATGGGTAGCGCAACATAGCCGCTTTGGCTTTTAGGACTAACAAAGGATCATCGGCTACATCGGCCAAGGCTGCTTGTAGCTCAATAGATTCATTTTCAATATCCGGGAACTCGCTTAACCTTTCGATCGCGTGGATGCGAATGAGCTTTTGTTCGAGGGGTACCGCATTACTGGCAAGGCTTATAACGATAGCGAGAAGCGCTGCTAGTGCAAATATTATAAATCGCGATTTCATTATTTGCTCCTTAAGCGTCAAAAGACCATACCAATAGTCGAACCTGCTGAATCGTAGCGTTAATTCAATCTATTTTTGTAATGACCAATTCTATATTTTTACTTTCACCTGCGAACCACTTTTGTACATAAATGCTACCGATGACTGGAGGCATACCATCATCAGGGACTTCTTTATAGCGAACACTATTTTTGTTCTGTTTTTCGAATTCAAATTTAACTTTCTTTTCAGACATTTATTTCTCTAATTTATTGAAGTTGTACCGGCTAAAAACCTTAGCATTCCTTAATACTGCCAAACGCAGCAATCACTCCCCCAATTCCAAAGTACGATGCAATAGTGGTATGGGCTATACTCATAATACCAACACACACCTGCCAAAGTTGCGATGCCATCACGCTGTAATAGGCCAATGCACACAATCACAATTACGGCACTTGATAAGGGGTTGCTAAAGGGTATGGTCATAGCCACAAAATTGGGCACAAAGCAGAGTATAAGACAAATAAAGCACATAGAATACCCTAAGCGATGGCGGTTATATTATTCACTTTGTTGCAACGCCAACACGTAGATTTGAACTTCCTAGATTTTGCTAGACACTTTTAACCGTTACAATATAACTTCAAATAGAGGTGTTTATGAGCAAAGGCAAACGATATACCGAGGAGTTTAAGAACGAAGGTTCAGTGCTGATGGTCAAATGCAATAGTCTAATAACCGGACGATATTGCGCGCATCATCAATCCCTCGGTGGTGCTGACCTTTAAACTCCAAGCCTGCAAAGCTCAGCGCTCTTTGCAAACCACATCGTTTTATTTTTTGCTTTTTTGCGAATGCAGCCTTTAAATTAAGGTGTTTACCATCGATTGGGTTGTTTACGTCAAAATATTCGCAGTCTGAAATGATGTGATTTCGATCATAATTACCCCAGGAGCACATGACATAACTACTTTTGAATGGTTGCAGCCATTCTCTCCATGCATCCATTACGTCTTTTAAGGGTTTTGCGCTGTTTACATCTGCTTGAGTTATGCTTGTCAGTTGAGTGCAGAATGACGTTAACTTTGGGTGTCGAATAGGCTTTATAAATTCATTGAATGAACACACTTCTTTTTTGCTAATTAAGCTCACAAGAATCGCGCCTATTTCTATGATCTCGCTCTCATGCTTTTCGATCGTGCCGGCGTCACAACATGTCGCCTCTAAATCAACGACAAGTAAATATTCAGGTGAAAGCAAAAGTAGCTCTTGAGAGTTAATCGTATCCAATATTTTCTCCTATCTATTATGTTAGTTTTGGAATAGAGTTTTGATTAGAGATGACAACCTTCATGGTAATCACACTAAGCGAAGTCACCATACTTCATGCATTCTATGCACGCGAGGATGCGACGTCTTCCTTCTGATGAACTCAAGAGATCACATGGCTTACTCCTTAAAGCGGGTACATAAAAGCTTAACCACTCATTCATATCATCAGTGTTCTCAAAGAAAGCAACTAACTCATTTTCCAGTGCCGCAACACTAACTTCCTCCGGAGATAGCTCTAAGCTAATTTTAGTAGTGAAAAAACATTTATTTTGAGAAAGTATATTGTTGAGTTCCGACCGCATAAAAGAATCGCCTAGGCCTTCGTCAGCCTTTCTGAGGTTGTAGGTGGTGCCGCTTTGCTGAGTAATGACATACTCATCACTGGACTCTTTTACATCTTCAAGATGAAAACCACTACTTACTCTGCGGTGCATCCCTGCAGAAAAGCCGTCGGCCCTATACTGAGCAAAGATTCGAAGTAAATTACTTTCACTATCAACAACAATGACCCATGCATGCGGAAATTCCATCCTTTACCCCTTCAAAGATATTCTAAATAGAATAGTTAATACTAAGTGTAAGACCACTTTCATATTAAAATTTCAGATTTTTAAAACTATGCGCTGGCACGCAGCTTTTTTTGGAGTCCCATATATCAGCGGATCATCGCTTTCAGATACTTGCTCCCATGTAATCGACATCAACTTTGACTTTCTGTTACTGAGCGCTATCCCTCTAAGTAAACCAAGGCAAAAGCTATCTTCTAACATCGGTCTTACCAACTTACACGCTTCATTAGAACCCTCAAAATGATTAGCTGCTACAAAATATTGCTCTTCATCAAACCAATACAACAAGCCTTGTTCCGCAAGCTTGCATAAATGGGTGTACTCATCACAACCCTCTGTTTGTGCCTGCAGAAAAAACTCAGCCAACTTTATAAGCTTTTGGGATACCCCGTTAACGTGAGGGTTTTGGCTAGCCGCTTCTAAAATCATTCTGCAGTGTTCCATGTAAGCTTTAACTCTGTGCTCGTCCCAACTAGTCGGTATTGCACTCATATTGCTGATCAAATCAGCTAACTTTATAGTGAGAGCGGCCGAAGACAGCACTTTTACTTTTGCAACAGCCAACGCCTTTCGCTGTTCTAAGATAAGACTCTTGTCATCCGATAGGCTTTGCACCAACAATAAGACTTTGTTACCAAACCGTGCTTGTATATCAGCTTCTGTGAGACTGGTATCTTCTAATGTGTCATGAAGAATCCCAGCAATAAAGATATCCTCATCTTCTACACCTGCGTAAGCTAATATGTTAAATACTTCATTGAGGTGTGCAATATAGCTCGAGCCATCGAATTTTCTTTTTTGGCCCTCATGTGCTTTTGCTGCCATTTCAAACGCGTCTGTGATGTTCAAATTCATAAATACTCCGTGAAAAAAGGTTTGTTCTGTCGCCGGCATTTGCTGGCAAGTCATGTTTTGAGGCTCCCAAATATGAACCGCGGTAGTTACGGCTTGCTAGTTTCCCTCTTGGGTAAGACCTTCTCAAACGCTGTCACCTGCCCTGTTAACTTTGAGTTCTCTATCAATAAACTAGCATTTTGTTCGGCTAGGTCTTTTACGTCTGACTGTAAGTCTCGTAGTTCGCTTTCCAGTTTCTGAATAGAGGTATCAGCACTCGTTTCATATTCGCGATAAAACGCCAGTTGTTCATCGTGCTTTGACAAGTGATCGTCTAGTCGTCCATCAAACACAGACTGACACCGCTGAAATGCGCAAACCACCAAACGTTCTAACTGGTTTTTTTGCTGTTTAATAAGCTGTTCTGTTGCATCAGATATTTCAGTTGGTAAGTCCTCAAGGGTTAGCTGATTCTCTTCAATCGCAGCAGCGCCATGTTGCTTAGCTTGATATTTTTCCCAAACGTCGCGAATTCGCAATAAGCCACCTTTAAACCCGAGCTCAGCGCGGATAGCGCCGGGATTAGGCATTTTGCCCTTCTTTTCTAGCGCTAAGCCCGCTTCAACTATGTCTTTCTCTTTAACTTCAGGATGTCTAGCCATTCTTTTGCCTTAATTGCGTTAATTTAATTAATTGAATTAGTTGCTTTTGTTGCATTTGAAGCACTTTGTCGGTCGAAACGCTTTAACAAGTTGGCCGTGAGTGTTTTTGCCTTGAATCCATATCGGCTGCCGGGTGATGCGCACGTCCATGCATGCCGTAGCCTATTAGCTAAACCTGCATGTTTCGTATGTAGAATTTTTAGTGGGGATGCACAGACCTCAAGCGTAAGGTCATTGTGATCGATGATGTAGCCGATTGCTGAGCGCTCTCCGTTCAACGTGAAGGTTTGTGTTTTACCAATGTCATGCAGCAGCGCGGCTACAATTGCTAAGTCACGTTCTTCATCATTGTTCTTTAGTTCGTTTGCCAGTTTCTGAGCTACTTCAACTGAGTGCTCCAACAAGCCACCAGGATAGTTATGATGATGATTCGCACTGGCTGGACATTGGATGAACCTTAAGCCAATATCATGTTGAGTTAGTACGTTAATAACGAACTCTTCTAATAATGGGTCGGAAATTGATTCAATAATCTCTGTTAGTAATTGAAGCGCATGCGGTTTTTGGCATAACGCTGCAGGCAACTGTGAGATTTGCTTTGGTTTACTGAGGTCAACAGTGCTCGGCTGTATTAACTTACAACGAAAATACGGTTCGGTGCCTCGATAATCTATGCTCACTTCCACATCAACGAGAGATTGAGGAGATAAACCATCTGCGATGCAAGTTTGGTCTCGACAATAAACTCTGAGGCTGCCAGAGGCGTCTGACAGAGTGATAACCCAGAACGGTTCTTTCACGTCATCAATACGAGCAACAAAGCCGGTTAAGTAATAGCTACCTTTGAAGCGCCTATGGTTGTATGCATCGTTTAAAAGTGGCTGCTGGTGTTGTAGGTTAGTACTAAGCTTCATTTTTTATTACCCCAATAACTTTTGAAAACATACGATCAGCTTCTGAGCCATCTCTACGAGTTAAATTCGGTACATAACGGGAATACACACGAAACAACATCTCTGTATTTGAGTGCCCCATTTGGTTTGCGATCCACTCAACGTTTTCGCCCGCGCCTAACCACAATGTCGCTGCTGTGTGACGCAGCTGATACGGATTGCGCTTTTCAAGACCAACTAATTTAAGCAATGGATACCAAACTCGTTTTGTCACATTGTCGTGTTTTAAAGGTTTTCCAACTTGGTTAACAAAAACATATTCGTAGCTTCCAGTACGAGCTTTCATGGCCACAAAAGCATCATAGACCGGCGTGCTCATCTGAATTTCACGTTGGCTAAAATCATTCTTTGTATAACTCAGCTCACCTTTCACAATCGTTTCGCGAACCAGAATACGGCGATTATCGAAGTCTACATATTTCCATTTAAGACCATCCACCTCGCCAGTGCGCATCCCGGTAAAAACCCGAATCAGGAAATACTCGTAGAAGTCTTCACGGCAGTTATCAAGCAAGAGTGCTATTTCATCAGGCGTGAATGGCTTGATATCAGTTTTAGGTACTTTTAGCGGCTTGATATTTCCGTAGGGTGATGTGAACCCAAATCTATCAGCAGCTTCAAGCAAGATAGCTCGAAGAATTTTCATATGCCTGTTGACGGTTGAAGGCGATAGAGACTGACCATTCTTCTTTTTGACGTCACAAACCAAACTCCGAAATGCTAGTATTTGCTGCTTTTTGATACTGTCGATGCGAATGCCATAGAAAAAAGGTTTTATGCGTTGGTTTATGATCTGAAACACCGACGATAAGTGTGTTTTTCGCCACTGTACTTTGCTTTCATTAAACCAGAGTTCAGCAAAGTCCTGAAAAAAAGGGACTTGATCATCCTCTCTGAGAATTGCGGTCTCAGTAGCATCGATCTTTTTAAGCATCGAGCTATTGGGAAACATCTCCTTGTAAGTGAAGTTGCCCAACAAGATGGATGCCTGAATTCGTTCTAGCACCGCTTGCATTCGCTTTCGGTTGGCAGGTGTATCTTTTAAGTCAGTCTGCTCTCGACAGCGCACATTGCGATAACGGAAATCAAAGTACAGTTTACCAGTGTCCTTTCGAACGTTAATACTAGCCATTACTTACACCTCCTGATGACATAGGTATTGCCATTGCTTGAGATGAGAACTTGCGCATATCCTTTTGAATAGCTTCCCAATCGTAAAGGATCTTGCGCCCTCCAAATGGGCGGATGTAATGTATTCCTTCTAGGAGTACGGAGTCTTTTAGACGCTCACGAATTGTGCGGGTGTCGTATTTGATTCGTGTGGCTAGTTCAGCGGTTGTCAAATAAGTTGATTGCATTATACTGCTCCTACAATAATAACTTCCTGCGGCTCTTTTTGAGCTGCTGTAGATTAAAATACGCTACTGGAGATCTTTTTGCAACGTTTTTTTGCGCTCCTGTAGATTAATTTTAGGCAAAAGTAGATGATCAAGTGTAATTTAGCTCGATACATGGGCGAAAAAACTTTAAAGATTTCAGACGTTTCGAAGAAAACAGGAATCGACAGAGGGACGATAACTAGGCTTTATAAAGGCACGGCAGTTCGGGTCGAGTTTGATGTATTGGCAGAGCTATGTTTATTTCTTAATTGCGAAATCGGCGAGCTTCTTGAAGTTACCGAAGAAGCGAAACAAGATTACCTTCGAAAGCGGAGGTAGCGGATCGAGTAGTACGCGATATTCGTTGGTGGTAATGACAAAGCTAATTTAGCGATGTAGTCTCGCGTGCAGTCTTACAACATGAGCAATACCATATAAGGTTCTTATCCACCATCGAGTTAGTCGATTCGATAGAGCTTGAGAAACAAGTGAGTCACGTGGGCACAATAGCAAATTGTGAATTGGTAATATTGGACGAATTAGGCTAAGTGTCTTTTAGTAAAACGGGTGTCACCTTGTTGTTTAACTTGCTCAGACACCCAACGAAACCACTTGTGTACTTATTACAACCAATCTCAGTTTCACAGAATTGTCGAAGGTGTTTGGTGATACAAAGCTCACAACCGCATTGTTGAACAGGCTCACTCATTATTGCCACATCATTGTAACCGGCAATGAAAGCTTACGATTCAAAAAGTCTGAGGAGAATAAGGCTACAAAATGGAAAGTGAATGTTTTCTTATTAGGCGAATTAGGTGGACCAAGTTTGAGATAGAAAACCTGGTTCAGTTTTACCTGCAAATTGACGGGTAGGCTGTAAATTCAGATTGGCACAGGGCAATATTGAGAATTGATTCGTTAATCTTTAGTAAAGTGTTATGCTTACAGTTACGTATCGCGTTGAATATAAAGATTATTGAAGTCAAATGTATCGTATTTACTGCGCTAAAAAAGACTAGGTGATCCAATTAGATAATTGTTAAGGAGGATAATTATGGATTTCAGAGATGCTGTTGGTATTCTGTCTAAAGCTTCGCCTTTTGCTGTTGCAACAGAGCGCGACGAACTACAAAAAAACGTTCTTGAGGACGTTAAAAAATACCTCTACATACATATGCCAATCGAGCATGATGTCATTCAAGCATTGGAAAAACTGTCAACCGGCAAGCGTAAAGTCATTTTCCTATGCGGAAGCAGTGGTGACGGTAAATCAGAGATACTTACCCGTTGCAAAAATAAGTATGATAGTGGTATCAAATTTCATCTTGACGCCACTCACAGTTTCAAGCCATCTGAAGATGCTATCCAGACACTAAATAAGCTGTTCGGTGAGTTCGAGCTTTCTGACGAATCATTAGTGGTTGGAATCAACCGAGGCATGTTGGAAAACTATGCTGAGGAAGGAGAAAATCTCTTATTCAAGACGGCAATCAAGACTTATTTTCGAAATGGTGAGGATGACGACACGATCTGCTTTATTAATTTTGAAGATTACCCAAAGTTCACTATTGATTCCGAAGGTTACACTTCAGAATTTGCTGAACAGGTTCTTGCTAGGCTCACTTCTCAATCAAACAATATCATCCGGCAATTGTACGAGGCTCATCGGACAAACTATACCGATGATGATAGTCGAATATTACAAGCTAATTATGAGCTTATTAGTCTCCCAGAGGTGCAAAAAGTCTTGGTCAGTTTGTTATTCAAGGCAAGGCTAATAAGAGATCAATTTCTGACGGTAAGAGCATTATTAGATTTTGTGCACTCAATACTTTCAGGTCCGGGTTACCTTTTTGATAATCTGTTTTCTGGTGGTGATAATGAACTATCTAATAAAATCGTCGATTTTGATCCTGCTCATATCAGAACAAAGCAACTTGATAGATTTATACTGGCAAATGATCTAGGTTTGCCTGATAGTGAATTTGAATCGTTCAAAGAAAGCTTGAGCGCGATAGGCATTAATCCTCTTAGCAATAGTTACTCCTATTTACGGCTATTTTATGTTATCCAAGGCGCAAGCGTGGGTAATGACTTCCATAAAACTTTTGTGGCGGATTTTAATGATACGCTCATTGATGCTTATATCAGAATCTTTCAATTGCATAGGGATTACGACGAAACTCCAGAACACAGAACTAAGCTAAAAGATTTCTATAACAATATTCTCAGAGCTGCTGTCCGAAATTACAATAATAGAAACGCACCTAACTTAGAAAATTCACACATTCTCATATCGGTATTAAATGGTTATCAATTAATAGCTGAGCTAGACGTGAAGGCAGATTTAAAAGCAATCAAAAGTACTAAGCCAAAATCACCATCTAGTTTCACTGCATGTTTAAAAGTTAATGACCAATCTTTAACTGTGCCCGTGAATATCAACCTATTGGGTTTGATGATGAAAATAGTAGATGGTTATCGCCCAAATAAACACGATAAAAACACAGTGGTGTTGCTCGATGAACTATTAGAGGAAATTATGAGAGTAGCAAATAGTGTAGATACCTTGCATATCATGAAAGGCAACAAACACTATCGAATCAAAAATGGTGAAGATGACCTGGAAGTTAACGGAATTTAACGATGATTAAAAATGAACTGATACCGCCGTCTAGTAATTCTTTGGGTACCTTCCTGCCCTTGCGAACTAAAGACAGACATTACAAGTTTAAGTGGGATACTGTATTGGGTTATTTTGTTCAATCTCTTTATGGACAGTCTAGTATAACGACAAGCTTTGATGAGTTCGAAGCTCTCTGTAAAGCAAGATTTTCTGGCAAGCTTGACGAGCCAGACTTTTGGTTTGTACTTCAAGATATGTATTTTAGGAAAGACCAAGTTTATAAAATTGCTCCAGAATTATTAGCATTTAAAGCATCCAAAAATGACATCGATGCCAATAGCAAAAAGCTTGGCGACATGTTTTTAGCTTTGCTAAATGGGTTTACAGTCAAGAGCGATGTTAAGCAAAGGCTTAATTTTATCGAACAAGAGATTAAGTCCGAGTTTGACCGATATAGGTCCGAGCAAAAACCAAAGAAAAATAGTGGTAATGAAGCCTGTCCTTATCTGCCATACCTTACCGATAAGTTTCAAACTGATTTGTCGTTTTTAAGCAAAAGGCCACATTACCTTGTTAATAATTTTGATGCGGTTATTCGGTTATATGGGTTTCTTTATCCTGCACAGTTGGCATTAAATATAAAAGACTGGAGTAATGGCGAACCCTCGCCTAAGCCATGCTTTTTTATCATTGACAATGAAAAAGCTAGTGAAGAGCGTTCCATGGTGAAAAGTTATGGATATTCGCAGCTGAACGAGTATCTAGAGTACTTATTTCCTTACTTAGTTATGAACGAGTCCATTCAAGACAAGCAATCAGTAAAACCGTTATGGGACTTGTTTCAGAATTTATCTGCCAAGGATGTCGAAGATTTGAATGCTTACGGGCATGCCTATGCCCAAGATCGAAATGAAAGGAAACTTTACAACATAAACCAGGGCTGGCAGAACTCAGATAATCCTAAGGAAGTAGTAAATCAATTACTCGACTTGTCCTATAAGCAATTTGATAAAAAAGTGGGCAGGTTGACGATTTACAACGATACAGCCGTGAAGGGAGTCCTACAAAGCCTTTGTTCTCCCTTTATTCAGCGCAGAGGTCGAGCAGGACAGGTTTTAACATTTAACCAAGACTATCTTGTACTCTTAACCAACTTAGCTATTGGAGAGCGCGATAAGCTTCGTTTACATGAATTAATTGTTGAGTTCGAGAACAGAGGTGTATTTTTCGATAAACAAACGCAGCAAAACTTAGTCGATTTTTATGAGCGTATGGGTAATGTTGAGAGAATGAGTGATAGTGGAGATGCGGTTTATGTCAGAAAGACAGTTTGAACAATTTTTAGTAACGCATTTCAATACATGGGCGAAGGATAACCTGCGGGCTGGATACCGCTATCAGTTCAAAACACCAGATCACAATAAAGGAAAAGCGCTTTTTGAGAAATTCACCGAGTTTTCGAACACAGCCGTTGAACTAAAAGGCGTTACTCTTCATACGATTCAGTGTGGAAGCTGTCAATTAATACCTGTTTATCATGGGGACGATGATAGCGGGTTTACCGAAAATTTCATATCGCACCTTCGAGATGAAGTATCTAGTCAGCAGGGCAATATGCAAGGTACTGCTTTGTTAATGATCCATAATTCGATGCTAGATACTTTGATTAACTCTACCGAAGACTTAGCGCAGCCCAACTTTGTATGGCACCCACAAAATATCAAGAGATTACTCCACTCAAAAATCGATCAATCACATCCAAAAGCTCAAGTTTCAGAGTGCCTGCTTGACTATCAGTTCGCAAACATTGTCGATGATGGTGCGACCATGTTTGGTTTTGAGAAGCTGTTTTACGCGATTGAAGACGGTGATTTGCAATTCCATGAGCTTGGTTTACTTAAAGATGACCAACTTTCAAAAGAAGGTTGGAAGGGAGAGCAAATCACAGAGCGATTGCAAGAAAACAAAGAGCTAAGTGAAAAGCTGGATTTTATAACATCGAGATTCCCAAACGAATTGCAAGATAAGTTAGCAACATTAGATTTAGGTGAAAAGTTTATAAAGGAGCATTTTCCTGAAGGAAATGTCGAGCATTACAAAAAACACCTCGACCTAGGCGAATGTTTTGCTGAGCAACAAAAAAACAAAACTGACCTGCTTGAACTTGAGAGTGAAAGTACACCGTCAATTACGTTTCAATCTAAATCAAAATCCGATACAGGCGCCGGTGCTCGCGAGCGTCACTTAATTTTGATGCTTGAGCCTGAACAGCACACTTTCGAACTAGAGTTATGCTTCTTAAACAAAAAGCTCAAAGACAGTTATTGTAAAATTCAGCACAACAAAGAGCAGCCAGAGGTATCAGTTGTTATTAAGAACTTAGGTGGTATCAGGAGTAGAGCTGTCTTAACGAGTTCTTTTGATGGTTCTGCACGATACCTTACCTTTTTGGTAAAGACAGATAAGCCTACCGAAACACATAGATTTAAAATTTTAGTCATTGGTAAAGAAGACTTTCATATAGATGGCTTTTTGCACACATACCTGATTGAGCCCTCGAGAAAATGGGTAACACTTCAAACTGATGAGCAGTCATTGCAAATAAGTGACAGTGAAACTGTTGCAGAGCTCATTGAAAATGAGCAAGTTTTTAGTGTTAATAATGTCGGCATAATCGACTTCAAAAAAATAGCCACTGTTTCTGACGAAGTTTGCTTCACCGTACAGGGCTTAACAAGCCAATTGACGTTTAATGTAGAAGGTGAAGTCGCAACGGACTCTTTATCTCTCCCATTACTGCTTGATCAAGGTCGATTCAACAATCTTTTCAGCGACTCGTACTATGGACAATTTAATAGAAGTAAAAACAAAGTCCTAATTGATGGTAAAGAGGTTGCTCCTAAGGCTAAGCGACTGGCACTGCTGCAAAAGGAAGCTGAACTATTAGATAATAAGATTCTGAGTAGGTATAGAGATTCCTCTACTTTACATCTATCTGACATCGAGCTTCATTATCCAAGCGTATTTGAGAGTTTTACGGCTTTATATGATTACCTTGAGTTTCACAAAACCTTACTGAGTATTAGCGGATGGGGTCCTAAAGTAAAGAGTTTAGTAGAACAGGTAGTTTTGTCTTTTCAGGCAGAAATAGAGTCTTTTGCTTACCACGAACCTTTGCGTGATGAACAAAAAGCACTTGTGCAAATCGGTTTTGTTGATTTTGAGGGTATTACCTATATTAGCCCGCATAACCCTCTTGTTTTGGCTTATAACCTTGAGTTAGCAAATAAATTACAACAAGATAAAAATACTACCAGTACATTTAAAACCCTCCCTGCAGTCACTGTAGAGCGATTGTCTGCACAGGGGCTCCTTCCTTTTGTTTACGATCCTCAGCACGATTTTTCGTATAATCATGCTGAGAAGGATAATGTTTTATGGTCAAAACTTATTCCCCAGCAAGAAAGCAGTTACGATTATGTTCGTACTCTAGTAAAAGATAAAGTCAGCAAATTTACTTCGGCCTTTAACCACTTATTCATAGCTGGCTCAAAGACAACGCTAATAATTAACTCGGTTAACAATCAGCTAAATGAGGAGTTATTTTTAGGGCTAGTGGATTACATAAAATCAAAAAAAGCTCAAGTGACCAATATCCATGTCAATATTTATGAAGAGTCTGAATGCTACTCTTGGTTTGATCGGTTTGCTGAAACATATGGCTATGATGAGCTAAAAGAGCTATGTGATTTAAATAAAGGTAAGGATAAGGAGCAAGCTGACACTATTATCGATTTGCTGAGGACTCGACTTACTTTCAGCAAGTTTGAGCATAAAAAAGGGAACAAAGAGCAGGTATATGCTCATATGTGCTTTTTTAAGAACAATGAACGAGTCGAAGCTGTAGATGTCGACTCATCAATGCAGAAAAGTGGTGTTGTTTGTCATGGTCTTATGCCCGGGGAGTCGGCATCTAACAAAAATGGAAGTTACTACACATCCTTTGGCTTAAAGGGGGTCGATACAAGTGTGAATCAATCATTGCAGCTCGTTGAGAAATATGGCGCATTAATTAAACCAGCCCAACGGCAGCATGAAGAATACAGTCCCTCAAAATCACAAGCGTTGGTGGTCACTGACAGTTTTAAATTGTTGCTGGAAAGGTCATATGAAAATTCAATATGGACCACCATTATTGATCCTAAGGTGACATTAGAGTTTTTTGAAGGGCAAAAAGATATGGTCCTTATTCATTACTCGGATAATTACACTAACTCAATTAATTACGATGCTATCACCGTTACTAAGCAAACCGACTTGTACAGCAAAGTGCTAGAAAATGATGATGGCGGGCTCGTTGATGAATTTAATGCCTTTAATGGTGAATGGCTTTTAAATCTGATTACGGCAAACAACAACGACAGAAAGGAAAAAAGGGGCATTATTGGAGCATATAAATATGTGAATTGTTTATTAGCAAACTCCGATATTACTTGGGTTCCGTTGTCGATTGCCGAAATTATTAGGGTTGCAGGAAATTTGGGATTGAAAATGAGTGACAGTGATTTATCGCGCCATTCTCAAGGCTTTTCAAAAGGCGCTATTTCTGACGACATACTTTTTGTTGGCTTCAAAGATGACAAAATTGTTCTTTTGCCAGTAGAAGTGAAAACAGGCAAACGACAAACGCACAGTAAGGGTGTGAAACAAGCTCAAGAGCTAAAGTCCTATTTCGAATCTCTTCTTGGTCAGAAAACACTAGCAAGCCACTTATATAGAGGGTTATTCATTCGCCAAGTGTTGATGCAGATTGATAAGTACAAACTCTACAAGGTTTATAAAAAAGGCTATTTCGATGATATCGAAAATGATAGCCCTAAATGGCTATCGGGTGATTATGAACTAGCGGAGTTAAGTAATTATCCAAATGGGATATTGTTTGTAAATGTAGAGGACTCAGATTTTACTAAAGCATCATTCTTAAAGGTTCAGAACATACTTAAAATTGAGCTACCCGCAGCCAATTTGGCCACTTGGATTAGAACACCATTTAGGAAGCTTCTAGATGAGCTCACGCCGGCAAAACTTCATCATATAAACCCTAAATATATTTTAAATGGCGATACTGTACTAAACTCAGTCACTATTGAGCAGGACCCTAGCGACACAAGTTTGAGCGGTCCTCCCGATGTTATAACGCAAGTTGACGAGCCTGTTACCACAGATTCTCTCCAGCAAAGTGCAGTTAAAAGTATTGGTGTCAGCCATACAGAAAGTAATGAGCTTGCGAGTAAAGACTCTGTTGAGGAGAGTGGACGCAAGAAGATGAGCCAACAAGACCTAGAAGCAATTTATGAGAAGGTAATTGATTGCTACTACAGCTATAACGTCGTCGTTACTCCACCAACATCGGAACAACCTTTTGTTGAAGGTCCAGCTTCCATCTTATTTAGGGTCGAGCTAAACCCAGGGACTGATCCAAAACGCGTATTTGAAAAATCGCAATCTCTGAAATTAGCCTTGAAGCTTGAGCAAGAACAGGAAGTGGGGTTTGGCATTGATAAAGGTTGCGTCACTATTGATGTCCCTAAGAGCCAAGAACAAAGATATTTTGTTGATCAAAATGATATATGGCCAATGTGGGAACGTCCTCAGAATGCATTAGAGGTGCCATTGGGTGAAGACCGTTTTGGAACAACAATTAAGCTTAACTTTTCATCATCTAACTGCCCTCATCTGCTAATTGGCGGGACTACCGGTAGTGGGAAGTCTGAAGCTTTAAATACGATTCTGTACGGCATGGTAGAACACTATAATGAGCATGAACTAAAGTTGATGCTCATTGATCCTAAAGGTACAGAGTTAAACGACTTTGAAAGCTATCCGCACCTCATTGGCAGTATCGGATTTGATGATGAAGATGCGCTCAGTTTATTAACGCAAGCTGTTGAGGAGATGCAGAGTCGTTACGCTAAATTTAAGTCTCAAAAGGTGCGTTCACTTCCTGACTACAATGCAAAGGTGAGTAAAGAAGACTGTATCCCATGGTGGGTTTTAGTATTGGATGAATATGCAGACTTAACATCCGATAAAGATATGAAAAAATCTATAGAGAATGAGCTTAAGAGACTTGCTCAAAAGGCTAGAGCTGCTGGTATTCATTTGATAATTGCTACTCAAAAACCGAGTGGCGACGTTATCAGCACTAATCTTCGCTCAAACTTGCCAGCTCAACTCGCACTGCGTGTTAAAAACGGTACTGAGAGCAGAGTAATATTAGATGAGTTGGGCGCAGAAGTGCTTAATGGTAAGGGAGATGCTTATCTGAAGTCAGAAGGTAAGTTGGTTAGGATTCAGTGTGCAAGGGTTTCAAATTAATATGCTAAAGGTTTTAAGTAAATAGTACTGTTTAAATTCAAAAGAATTCTAAGGAAACTTAGATAAATAGAGCTGGGCAAGCACAGCTCACTTCAACTTCAAAACTCTGAATTGACTTTTGAATTAAACAACGCTCATTGTCGGTATAGATTTATATATTGATATGAGCCTTATAGAAGGACATTTTCGAATGAAAATCTCTAAAACCCAAGGCGTTGTAGTTGCTGCCATAATTGCGATTACATTTTTTTCTTTTAAAGGCACATATTCTTCGGAATTTAATGCTGGATTCACTGTTGAAGAGTCAAAAAAGGAATCACTTGTTCCGCAGGTGAGCAAAGAAATCGTAACTCGAAAGACTTATGATTTCAGACTAAATAGGAAGTCTGATCAAGAAGTACAGATTGAAAAAGAATCAAAAAAAGTAAAATAAACTGAGGAGGGGAAACCCTCCTCAACCTAAACCTAAATAGCTTTAGTTGGACTATCATAAGATCGTCAAAAGGATTACAAATGCAAGAATTAAAATTTACACTTGAATGCGATGATTACAGAACTCTTGGTATACCTAATGCTGACAATGAAAATGTAAAGTTGGGTACATTATTTGTAAAAGTGGAAGATCTTCCTCCAGAACTTATAGAGTGGATGGAAGTCAACCCTAGGAGTCCAAAATATACGAAGGGAGCAAAGTTAAGCGGAGCTGTATCTAGATCAATAGTTAAGACACTAGAAGATGAGCCTGCTATTTTTAGTCTTAAAAATTTAGGCATATACTTGTTGGTCAACGAAGCTAATTCAAAGAGAATAGCAGGTGATAAACATATCGTAGAAATATCATTAACGAATAAAAAGAAGCATGGTATTGTTAATGGTGGGCATACTTTCAGCGCCATAAGACAAGTTATTGATCGGGATACTTACGCAGGAAACGCATTTGTCCGTCTCCATTTGTACATGAACGTACCGTCAGAAGACATTGATGAATTAGCCGAAGGCTTAAATAGAAATCTACAGGTTGACGATGCGAGTTTAAACGATTTACGAGAAAAATTCGACCCTATTAAAGATCACATGAAAGGTAAAAAGGGAAGTGAATCTATTGCATATGCCAGTGGGGATGACGGCACAGTTCATGTGCTTGATGTATTGCACGCGTTGTCGTGTTTTGACTTAAAGCGATATCCGTCTGCTGACGAGCATCCTAACGATATTTTTGGTCACAAAGCTAAGATACTCAATCTCTATTGCGAAGATATAAAAGATCCAACTACATCCAGTTATTTAAAACTGATTAAAAAAATGGATGACATATTAATATTATCTGATGATATTCAAAAAAAATGTGCACCTTACGCGAAGAATACGAAAGTAAAGAATACTGCTGATAAAAACAGAGTCGGATCTGAGAATCATAAGAAAGAAGCTATCTTTTCATCAGGAGAAATTGGTGGATACATACCACAAGGCTGGTTATATCCGATGTTAGCCTCCTTTAGAGCGAATATGAGTAAAAAGGCTTGGGCGAAAGGTGAGGTAGAGTGGTTAGTTCCTCCAGAGGAATTGTTAGAAGAAATCATTCCGAAAATTTCAAAAATTATCACTAATCTGCATGCTGAACATAAAAATAAGCCTGCAGAAATAGGGCGTAAGCCAACTGCTTATGATATGTGTTACTCTGCGGCATTTATGGCGTTGGCTATGAAAGGTAAAATTGAATTTAGTTAAAGATATGATCTGTTAGTAAGTATTTATCTATCAATTTTTCGGTTGGCAAGAGAATAACTTGAAATGATAATGTTAGGTATGTCAACGTTGTTAGTCAAGAATGAAGCCATGTCTCTAATAGCCATCCGTTCTATTGCAAGGCGATGGGACTCAAGTGCGACCGGAAGGACGTTGTACTTATAAAAGTCCCATTTTGGAATAACTGAATGACTATTGCTGTCAAATCTAGCTATCAAGCTCTTAGCTTCACCGATATATATCAGTTTGTTAGCTGTATCGACTAAGGTATAAATTACGTTCTCAGCGCCAATTTCAGTTTTATATTCTTCGCGAGGTCTCCAGTCCTGCTTTTGAATTCTATCGGTGCCTTTGTCGTTGAGAAAGTCATCGACTGACTGAATTGCCGGTGATGAAACAAGCTTCTTGAATAGTTCTGGAAAAACAGGTTTTTGATTATAGTGGCATGTAAATTTGAAGGACTTTTTTGATGAGTCGAACTCAATATCGATAAATTCCCAAAAGGGAATTTCTAGCTCGATATCGACTTTCAATCCATTAGCTTTTTGCAGTTGTCCTTCGAGAGATCTCATGTAGGTCATTAAGAACCTTTCTTTCAAGATTGTGTGCAAGGTCCTATCAATAGCAAACCGACACATCGGGCTATTATTTCTATCTGTGTAAAACACATTACCTATGTATGTTTCATTCTCAAAAAATATCTCAACAGATGATTCCGGAGACTTTTTTGATCTAACATGTAAAAAAGTCTCCTCTATATCCCAGATAGTCCAGAGCCACTTCGGAATAGGAGTTACATTTTCTTTGAGAAAACTCTGATCTACCTTTTTTCTCCAGACCGGGAATTCAATATCGTTCCGTTCATTCAACTTAGGCTATCCTTGTCTGCTTCTTGAGTAGATATTAATTCCCCGATTAATATGCAATTTAACAAATTCAATAAAATGAACACCTTCAAGTGACTCTTTTTGTTTGTCAAACGCATCTCTCAGTACCGCAAGATAGATGTCTGAGTACTCGCCAGCAAACACTTTCCAACTCATCTCAACATTGCTGTCCGACGGTATTTCCTCTACTGGGGGAGTGCTTTGCTCTGCTAGTGACATGCACAAAGCCCAGCGGCAAAGAACGTTCCAATTCTCAATTCCAGTTTTAGTTTTTAAACGCATCAACTGCTGCTTTTGTTTTTCTGAAAGCCTTATCGTATCAATTGTTTGAACCATCAAAAGTACCCCTCTGTAATAGTCGATGTACCCATACTTTCATTAAAACTGATGTGGTACTCACGATTAATAGCAGGCTTAAGTTTTTCGTAGTACTCACCTGTTATTTCCTCATCGGTTGATAACAGCAATACCTGCTGAGCTGCATGTGGGAAGTAACTCTCGACTAAGCGTTTTCTATGTATCCCGTCGAGCCTACTTAAAGGTGTGTCAATGACTGTAGGTAGCTCTTTGCCTGAGGCCTCTGCTAAACCCCAAAGGATCGCTATAGCAAGCAGCTGTCTCTCACCAGCAGATAGACGACTAGGTGTAATTGATGTGCTTGATGGTGACAACAGTAAGAGTGAGAAGGTCTCTGGGCAGATTTTAACACCACTAATCAAATTGTCTTTACGCGAGACTGAAATAAATTTTTGGCTAATTTTGTTTTCGAGCAGTTGGATGTTCTCTTTAATTAAGCTTTTAGCAAAGCTATGCATTGTGTCTTTTAGTTTTGCTATATGAGATGCGACTTGAAGGGCTCTTTTTTGCTCAAATGTATCTTTGTTTTGCTGTGTTAGAAGGTGTGTATAACGCTGATTAAGCACCTCTCGTTTGGCTAGAACTTGGGCCAGTTTATCGTTAATTTGGTTATAGATTACTGTTTGATTGCTAAATTCAGCTTCTAGATTCGCAAGTTCACTCAAGAGATGTTTAACAGTTTCGTAATTTGGAATCGACTCTTCTTTTTTCTCGAACAAAGCTTGTTGTTCCAGCAATACATCCCGCTCTTTGCATAAGTTTGCCCTGAGTTTTTTGTCCTCTTCTATCTTGTTATCTAAGCCTTCAAAGACACCCTCATGCACATCGATGTATATCTTAGTACCAGATAAATAAAACCTCTCTTGCCTCATCGACTCCAGTAGCTTGTTCAGTGCTTTTGTTGCTTCTGACGGAAGACTGTGTTTTCCAAGGGTCTCTTTTATTTTCGACTCATAACTGTTTATTGCGGAGTCCACATACCTGGCCTGCTTTGCTTCTGACTCTGTCTTAGCCTGCGATTGAGCAGCGCTTAATAACTCAGGGATCAATGCTAATGGGCCACAGCCACCGTCCAACTTTACTCTTTGAGCCAAGTTATCTTTAAGTTTCTGCCTTATAGCTCCCAGCTCATATTGGATAGCATCACGTTCTTCAATTAAATGTGCGCCCGAATTTCGAACACGTTGCCTTGATTTGTTGATTTCTATATTCGTGTCACTAATTGATTGCTCTAGCTCTGCAACTTGTTTTCGCAAAGCTGATAACACAGCGTTGTTTTCGCCAATTTCGACTTCACAGTTTTCAACCTTTTGGATGACCGCATCGTCTAGGTTGTCAGTTTTCCTTTTGCGCTCAATATTACTCAAATCAATATTTAGTTGATTTAGTAAATCGAGTCCAAGTAAGTTTTCTATACCTGTTTTAATTAAATCAGCACTACGCTCTGGGTCAGCAAGGTTTTCAATTTTTTCAGCATCAAAAAAGAACAAATCTGACAATGACAGTGGAATAAACTCATTTACGAACTCATCCCAATATTGACTGACATGCACATCAATGCTGCCATTACACGTGACTACAACCTTGTCCTTGGTATTTTCGACACTTTTCGCGACTTTCCAAGAGCGCTTTACAACATAGACTTGCTCCTCCGTCCCTATAGTATGGCTAAAGGATAGTTCAAGCATTGCGTTTTCATCCGGAGCGACATTTCGATTTAGCGTACTCGCTAAATAAGTGCCATAGCTAAGGGCCCCTCGGTTCGAACACTTGGCATGCTTGCCATATAAAACTAGCTGTAAAGCGTCTAAAAATGTAGTTTTACCGCCACCGTTGAGTCCGCCAAAAAGTATAACGGGCTTCCCATGTTCAACCGTGAGATCAATATGATGTATGCCTTTGTAAATACCAAAGTTACTTATGGTTAATTTCTGCAAAATCATTAAGGCATTTCCACCGTATCGATTAGTAAAGAGCTGTAACCGTCTTCTTTTATCGATGTTGTAATAACAGATATATCAAGTTCAATTTTCTCCTTTTCTTCTGATGTCAATGTCTCGTCGTTGCTTAGTTTAATTTGCAAGCGATGACGTTCTCTTTCCAATGCAAACTGCTTTGCTTCAAAGAGAGAGTTAAATGCACCCTTGTCTAAAACGTCGTTAAGTTCTTCGCTCAGTTTTGCTCGGCGCAATTGGTTTCGGTGCTTGTTGGCAACGCTCATAACCGCTCTTACTTGTTGATATAACAAACCATCGCTGTCACCATGTTGTTCACAATGGGTTTTTAGCTTATTCAAGATGTCGTTGTTCATTATAGGATGGTGGGCCCTAGATTTCCCGGGGTAAGGCTGCTTTAACACGCTAGTGTAAATTGCCGGAACCGTATCCTCTGCTTCATGTTTATCCTCAAGCCATATTTTCCGAATCGCTTCTAGTTCGTCGAGCGGAAGTAACTCTAAGTCTTTAACTTCTGGTGGTCCCATTCGTTGAACTGCCACTTGAGCTTCAAGTACTCTTTTGAGCATATGCTCGCGAAATGATTGTAGGTATGGCCCTGGTACTAAATCAGCGCCATTCTTTGTTGTATGGACTGTAAGGTTGCCGTTCATACGACGAAAGTCACGATTTGATTTGTCTTTACGCAGTTTCGCGAGTCGTTTATCGCGATTGGGATCGTTAACTTCAATTTCGTTTCGAAGCATGACGAGCGGCATCATCCATTCTTTTTCTTCGTCATTGGCAATCATTGCATTCATAGATTTATCTTCAGACACCATTGTGCAAACGTAGCATCCAAAACGACTATCTCCGCAGCTCTGAGTACTTTTGTCTACAACGAGTGGACATTCACCACCATCAGTTGCGCCTTGATACATACCCATGAGGTCATGATTTGGAAAATTCCATGGATTTTGAATACTATTTAAGTAGATCCATACATCATCGTTGCTCCAACTGGCAATTGGCGTGTAAACCCATACGCGGTCAAGCGACCCATTTTCAGTTAATCCTAGGGCTTTTCGAGTATTCGTACTGGAAGTTTCAAATTTTTCCATGTTGGCTGCGCGTGCTGTACTCTCTGCTTTTCGAGTACCAAGAACCAAGATCGCCTCACCATTTTTGTTAGCTAAATTCTGAATAAATGTATTAGATGGCGCAATTTTTAGTCTGTCCGTACACCAACGAAATTTCATACGCGGTGCTGGGTAACCTTTACCAATAAGGTTTACCCAGAAACGGTCTTTTATCTCGGGGGTTAACTTATGTGGAATGATAGGTAAGCCTTGGGCTGACGCCTGCTCTATCATTCTTTCAAGTGATTTGCCGACCCATAACGACACTATTGGATTTTCAACTAAAGTATCAGTACTTATTACATGAACAGCTTTTTTACATTTGCCTTCTTCTTTTAGCTCTTGGAGTGCATACCAAACCAATTGAAGTATTGCTGTTGAGTCTTTACCTCCGCTATAGCCGAGCACCCATGGTATAGAATCCACTAAATAGAGCATTTTAATATGTTCAATACTCGTACGAATTGTCTCTTTTAATCCTTTTTGATCAAAAGCAGAATGGGTCTGAACTGCGCTATCAGTAGCCATTATTATCCCCTTTAAACAATGATTCTGTTATTTGTTCTTTTTCCGTTAAAGTAATATCAAGTTGCTTCTTTATTTGTATACATGTCAGCTCCGCAGCTTTGCGATTGTTCGTCATAGCATTATTGATTACACACCTACCAGTCCAGTCAGGGTTACTGCGATTCCAGTTGATTTGTTGAAGCCCGGTTAGAGTTGATTGCCAATTTTGGTCGTGCTTTATGAGATGTGAGCCCATTAGTCCCAGGGCATGAAATGTTACTGCGTGTGCGTGAATTGATTCATCTCTTAGTTCCCCTCCTGACGCCTTATCATCACAAATTAATTGCCATGCTGGCATATTGTCTAATACGGAATGCCAAAACTCATAAGCGATGGGTATCAATGATTCAACATTGTTCTTAGTTATGCTTCCGAGTAAATATTTACTGGCTTTGTTGACGGCACCATGACTTATTAATTTCTTCGAACGTGGTCCGAGGTTACTCTTTTCCATATGTACGAGTTTTGAAAGTCGTTCACTTCTGAAGATGATTGTTTTCGATAAGATAGCGTGTGGTTTATCATCATATGTAATACTCAATGAGCTGTCAGTTTTAACTGGATATAGGTTTAGGTCTTTGAATATTCGTTGGCGAGCTTCCAATGTTTTGTTGCAGAAGAAGACTACTGATATAGTTTCATCTGCAAGTGTTGGGTCGTTCTTGAGAGCTTCTAAAATAGCTGCATTACGATGCTGACCATCAGATATGTAGACCTCTGCGTCCTCGTCTAAAACTAAAGTGCCTATTCTCTGCTCATGCTTTGAATCACCTATTGGGACAAATTCGCTCAAACCTTCTATGCACGCAGTAAGCGCTGAAAATACGTAATCTTCCCTGTTTTCTAGAATGTAATTGGCGATCTCAGGTATACGATCTTCATTGATTATGCGCTGTGCCCTTTGATCCACTGGCAAGTAGCCTTGGTCTAGCGAGAATATCTTGTTTAGGCGCTTTAGTGGGCACATAACGATAAAATATTCGCTTTTAGCTTGGGTTCCTCTGATTGCTGGAAATGATGTCCCAGAAACTATTTGACTCATATTATGCTCATTACATCCTTTTTGTTCGTAATTTAACCTTAATTTGTTCGTACGAACACACCACGTTATGGTAACCTATGGAACTTAAAATGTCTTTAAAAATGTAATAATTCAGTTGAGGTAAGGATGACAGTTTATTTAGATATGAATGCTACTACGCCCGTTCTTCGTGAGGTAGCTGACCTTGCTGTCAGTTTAATGGTCGAAGAATATGGAAATGCGGGTAGCCGTACTCATATTTATGGTAACAACGCAAATAGAATAGTAGAGAAAGCTAGGCAACAAGTGGCGGATGTCGTTGATTCTAAAAAGTCTGAAGTTATATTTACAAGCGGTGCAACAGAAAGCAATAACATAGCCATTTTAGGTTTGCGTGAGTTTGCTGAAAAAGCCAATAAAAAGCACATCGTGACTACCCGCATTGAACATAAAGCGATATTAGAGCCAATAGACTATCTAGCGCAAAACGGTTTTGAGGTAAGTTACCTCGATGTTGATAATACTGGAATAGTATCTCCGCAAGCTCTTAAATCGATTCTGAGAGCAGATACTGTGTTAGTAGCTATAATGCACGTAAATAATGAAACAGGCTCTATTCAACCAATATCAGAAATTTGTGACACTCTCGACGGGCACGATGCTTATTTTTTAGTTGACGCTGCGCAAAGTTTTGGGAAGTTAAGTGACGGTCTGAAAAACAAACGTATTGACATGATTAGCGCAAGTGGCCATAAATTATATGCACCAAAAGGCATTGGAGCATTAATAATGCGAGGGCGCAATTCCGTCAAACCTCCTTTGAAACCTATAATGTTTGGTGGAGGACAAGAGAGGAAACTTAGGCCAGGTACACTCGCTGTACCCTTGATTGCTGGATTCGGCTTGGCTAGTGAAATAGCGGCTAAAAATGCACCCCAGTGGCAAGAACATGCGGGCAAGTTAAAAAGTGATTTAATGACTGGGCTAGATAAACTAGGGGCTAAGTACAACGGTGAAAATACATCACCTTTTGTGCTTAACTTTTCTATACCAACTGTCAATTCTGAAGCTGCTATGGTCGCGTTAAAGGAGGTTGCCGCTGCTTCAAATGGCTCTGCTTGTACTTCATCATCATATACACCATCGCATGTTTTGACATCAATGGGACTGGATAATGATCGTATATCTGGAGCAATAAGAATGTCGTGGAGCCACGCAACTAAATCTATTCCGGTTAAAGAAATAACTGCGAAGTTAGAAAGGTTAATACTATTGTAGCGGGGTAACGCCGGCATACCCTCTGGTATAAGCGTTCGGATAAACATATATTTAGATGGTCTACACTTAACGAGTTAGACTAGCTTCAGCTTAATGAGCAACAACTTAACTGGTCATTCGGCGGCTATGACTTGGTGGATCATAGCCGGTTGTCTTTTCAACACTCGGGCTTATGAAGTTAAATTATCAGAGGCGATTAACGATCACCTTTTAATCTAAATAGAAACAACCAATAAGCGCATATTATTCGGCATGAATGACCCCTAATAACGCCACCAAATTGCTGCCAAACGTTTTGTTATTGGTAGGAAAAATTGGATGTTTAGCCAACCAGCCAATGGAGCAGAAGCAGGCGCAATATTTTATTCCATTATTGGAAACGCTAAAGCTAATGGTCTGACACTATTTGACTCTTTGATGTACTTGTTTAACCAGTTTGCTACAGAAAATGTGACATAGAAAACTTGTTACCATAGAGTGTAAAACTTGAAAAGGTGTATAAGCTAGACGCCTAAGTTAAAACTGAACCCAAAATAAGAGCGGTCCAACATTAAATCGTAAGTGATTTATGAAAATCAGAAAATTTAAACGCGTATTTTTCAAAATGGTCACTGTACGGTCACGAGCAACAAAAACATAAATGGTGACCTAGATGGCGAACACTCAAAGAAATGAAAAATGGCGCACCTGGCGCGGTTCGAACGCGCGACCTACGGTTTCGGAAACCGTTACTCTATCCAACTGAGCTACAGGTGCGTAGTGGGTTACATCAAATGTTAGCAATAATCTCGACCAAAACACTATAAAAATGTTGTTGACCGTTTGCCCCGTGACCACTTTAGACGATGAGTGTCGTCTTCGGAGGCCGATACTCTATCCAACTGAGCTACGGGTGCTTATAAAATTTAAACCTCCTTTAGAAGACTTCGCTTTATTAAGCTGTATGGATACAGTCAGTATCTTTAGCTGTACTGTAAAACATCAAGGACGCATATTTAGACTACACATACCCAAGGACAATACCGCTTATTTAAGCGAGCGATGATTCTAATGAATTATGCCGGTTTTGCCACTGTTATTTTATATAAAATAACTAACAGAGTATGGCTAACTAGGCCTACAATTTGTAATTTTATTGAGGTGAGTCTGTATTTTGTCCCAAAGCAGTTGTGCATAATGTAGTAAGGTATTAACCCGTATGGGTTATATTTTATCTTTAAGAGACATTTGTGTTACTCAAGGGACGGTTTATTGTGGCAATATCGCTAGATATAAACGGATTTAATAGAAATTTAGGCGCTAAAAAAGGGAATGATTTACTCTGTCCTTTTTAAGTTTTTCGAATTGATTTTACAACTGACAATAATTAAGTATGAAACCTAAAAGCGGAAAAAAAATTGAAGCGGTAAAACCGACAAAACCTGAAGAGGCTTTTGTGGCTGATGAAGCCAATCCGGGTAAGGTAGCAAAAGTTAAAGCTAAACAAATTGATGCTAAAAAAGGTAAATACGGGCAAACAAAAATTCCCGCTTTTAAGCCGAAAGAAGTGAAAGAGGAAAGCCCCTCGACTGAAGAAGATAAAAGTTCAAATAAGAGTCCTGATAAAAACTCAAGTAAAGATGAAGAACAGAAAGAAACAACCCATATTGCTATCAAACTAACAGACGAGAAAGGTAATGCTGTTGTAGGGGAGAAATTTGAAGTTGAGTTACCTGATGGTAGTGTTTCCAAGGGAACCTTAGATATCGATGGCACCGCTAAGGTAGAAGGTTTTGAAGCCGGTCCATGCAAGGTACGTTTTCCAAATTTAGAAGACGATAGCGTTTCTGCAAAATAGTAATAGATGGTCCTCGAGGGAGCAATACAATGACAGGAACAAAAAGCTTCGAATGTGCATCAGGTAAAGAGCACACCTTCGTTGTTAAAAAGGCAAAACTCATTCAAGTTGAATTATTAGACGGTGCAGAAGATAAGTTTTTGCCTAAAAATGGATCTCAATTTGTTAACTTAGACCGAGACAATAAGTGGGTGGACAATAAGTCAGTTACCAGCTTGGGGCGATTAGGTTATAAACCGAAAATTTATGTGAAGTTTGATTTGCCCGGCGTCAGTGAATTTACTCTCAAAGCGATACCAGACGGGAGTAATGTTGCCTACACCGACGATGAAAAAACCAGAAATAGTCTATTCGAATTTCTCGAAGAAGAAAAAACCTATCAAACAGAGAGTACCGGTGAGCTGGTTATCAGCGATGCTTTTCTTAACGTGGGAGGAAAGAGCACCTTTCATTTTGAGGTGAAAGACACCCAAGGCACTACCCTGCAATCCAAAAAGCTCAAGACATTACGTAAAATATTTGTACAAGAAATAAAAATGACCGGTGACGCTGGAAAGTCGGCCGCAAGCTCCATTAGTACGGTTGAATCTGAGTATAAAAAACAGGGTTTTATTGTTGAATCGTTAACCGAAAAAACCATACTCGAAATGGAAAATATCGGCGCCAATGATTCTGCAACTTATAAAAGTGCAGTCAAAACTGCCTACCAAAGTTCAGACGGTAAAAAGAAAGAACCTTTTACGTTAGTCGTTGGCTATACAAGCCACTTAGCGGTAAAGACCAGTGGTAGACAATTATCGAAAGTAAATGTACCTGTTGGCCCAGGGAACTCGTCTATAACTATAAATGTTGCAGGCCCTGGTAAAACTAATCCAGCCATTAAGACCAAGTATCTTTGGCAGAAAATTGTTACTGGTGAAAGTTGGTTTGAAAGTGCCACATTTGAAGATCCCACAAGCGGTGTAGTGACCGTTATAGATGAAAAACATTGCACCGCAATACCGGTTAATAGTGCTAATCCTGATGCTAGCTCTCAGGTGAAAATTGATGTCAGTAAATTACCCCGTGGCACTGGAAAAATCACCTTAACCTTGACTTGGGTAGACAGAATGCGAGCAGGCTTATCTTTCGGTGGTAGCA
>Ga0316209_1001301_pt1 | contig 27457 bp, 24 predicted proteins | sample 6monopyrite_MG_FD_204945 | JGI IMG/M metagenome (GOLD analysis project Ga0316209, IMG submission 204945) | Microbial mat bacterial communities from mineral coupon in-situ incubated in ocean water Damariscotta River, Maine, United States -... | ecosystem: Environmental > Aquatic > Marine >...
CGACACGCCGGATCGGCGCTGCCCCTGTTGTGAGCGGTGGATGGCGTCCCGCGAAGTGGGCGGGCTGGTCGTTCAGGAATGTCCGAAGTGCCATGGTCTGTGGGCCCCGGACTCGACCTTTGATGCGCTCGTTGATCGAGCGGTCTCCGTCGCGCGAGAGCGAAACGACGGAACCGCCGCCGCGCCCCGCGTCGATGGCGGGAACCCCGCGTCGAATCGGGTGGAGTATCGCCGATGTCCCGACTGCGATGCGATGATGGGCCGCCGCAACTTCCGCAAACGTTCAGGCGTGATCATCGATCAGTGTCACGAGCACGGCACCTGGCTCGATGCCCATGAACTCGAACGCATCGCGGGCTTCGTTCTGTCTGGACGAGCGGACGCCGCGAGCCGTGCGGACGCCGCCCAGCGAAACGAACGCGATCGCCAGGCTGCACGGCAGGCCGCACGCCGCGTTGAGATGGGTCGCTTCGAATCCAGTGTGGAATCCGACTCGATCTTCGGCGGCCGCCGAAATTCAAGCGGCGTCGGATCGATTCTCGAACTGCTCGCGTCGTTTCTCGACTGACGCATAACGCTTTTCGGCGAGGAGCGATCTCGTTCTTCGCGACGACTTCTGCCAAGACTCTGACTGAGGTGATGACCCATGGGAATGATGGACAAACTCCGAGCCGAACTGATCGACATCATCGAGTGGATCGATGACTCGGAACACACGCTCGTCTGGCGATTTCCGCGCTATCGAAACCAGATCAAGTACGGCGCGCAACTGATCGTTCGCCCCGGTCAGTCCGCGGTCTTCGTCCATCAAGGCCAGATCGCCGACGTGTTCGGTCCCGGGCATTACCGCCTCGAAACGAAGAACATGCCCGTCCTCTCGACGCTGATGGGCTGGATGCATGGCTTCGACTCGCCGTTCAAGAGCGAGATCTACTTCGTCAGCACGCGTCAGCTCACGGACCTCAAGTGGGGCACATCGAATCCCGTCCCGCTTCGGGATGCCGACTTTGGCCCGGTTCGCGTCCGCGCGTTCGGTACCTATACGCTTCGCGCGATCGACCCCGGCCGCTTGCTCTCCGAGCTCGTGGGAACCGACGGCGTCTACGAAGCGGAAGAAGTATCGGCTCTGCTTCGCTCGATCATCTCGATGACCTTCGCCGATGTCGTGGCCAGTTCCGGGATCAGTGTCCTCGACCTCGCGCAAAACTACGGCGAGCTTTCCGAGTCGCTGCGTCGCGAAGTCGTCGAGCGGATCGACGATGAATACGGACTCGAGATTCCGCAGCTCTATATCGTGAACGTGTCGGTTCCGGCGGAAGTTGAACGCGCTCTCGATGCGCGAGCAAGCATGAATGCGATTGGCGACATGAGCGCGTTCCAGGCCTATCAGCTGGGGAACGCGATGCCCGAAGCGGCGGCGAATCCGGCCGGTGGTCTTGCGGGCGCGGGAGTCGGTCTCGGCATGGGACTCGCGATGACGAATTCGATGGGCGGCATGATGGGCGGAGGCGCTCCGGCGCCCGGTGCACCCGCGGCGCCGCCTCCGGTTCCGACCGTCGCCTGGCACGTCGCCGAGAATGGTGAGCCGGTCGGCCCCTTCAGTTCACCGCAGCTCGCCCAGGCGATCTCCGCCGGTCGCATCGGCCGCGAGACCCTCGTCTGGTCGGCGGGCATGAGCGAATGGCAGGCGGCTTCCGAAGTCGATGCACTCGCGGGCCTCTTCGCACCCGCGCCGCCTCCGATCCCGACGAACGACTAACCCCAGACGGAATTCTCAGGCGGGCCCCCCATGTTGAGCTTCTTCAATCGTCGATATGAACTCTTTCCCGGTACGGTCTTTATCTACCGCGGCCCTCGCCGTGGCTGGTTTGGGCTTGGACGTCATAGCTATGCGATCGGTGAGGTCCTCGCGATCGACGAGGACGCGGGGATCGTTCATCTCCGAACGCTGAAGACGGACAAAGAGCGCGGTATCGGTCCGAAGGTCGACATCGGGCATATCCCCGTTCTTCGCTCGCAGCTGGATCGCGATCTCGTAGAAATCGTGGGCAAGGCATCGCCTGACATCGACTCGTGGGAGACTGTGAATGATTTCCGAAGGCGCCATGCCGCCGGTGAAGTCGGCGCGTTCACACGGCGACTCTGGGTTGCAGAGGCGCTCGCGCGGGAGTCACTTCCGCCGGACGAAACGGCGCTCCCGATCCATCACACATTCGTAAAGCGGAGGGATGGAACGGGACCCTTTTCGGTTGTCGAGGTCTCGGTCTAACGACAGCTTGTGTTAGTCCTCGAAGCGTCGGATCTTCGTGACACGGCCTTCGCGGAACTCGACCACGGCCTCGACGCTCGTCTTTGAGCCAGAGCCGACTCCAACGCCACCCCCCAAGCCAATTCCGCCGATTCCAAAACCGCCAAGACCAACGGAGACACCGGGGCGGGAACTCGAATAGACCCACGTCATGGTTTCTCCGCTGGAATCGACCTGCGTCGAAATTTCGTCGGGCTCGCCGAGGGCGTAGCGAACCTGATCTTCGTCGAAGCCAAGCGCGACCTGCCCGTTGCGGATCTTCTCCTGGTCTTCGGTGACATAGCTTGCGAAGGGCTCGGGGTCGCTTTCGATGCGCCGCGCGGGTGTGGACGCGCATCCGAGCGCGAGGGCGAGGAGCAGCGCGAAGAAATGCGCGACAAGATGCTTCGACGACATAGTTCGACTCCAGAAGGGTTGTATCTGCAAGAGCGCAAGCAGAGAGAGGCGACGAGCTCCTTAGAACTGAATTCGCAATAGGCGAATAGCGTCACTGGAGGCACTCGTCCGGGTGAGTCGAGCGCAGAAGGTCAGTCTCGCGGCTCGATGGTCATCGTCTTTAGGTGGGAATAGACCGGCCGATCGAATTGCAAATAGCAGCCAATCAAGCCGTCTGCTGGGGGAATGCGGTATTCGACCACGCGAAGAAGCCTAGCGCCGTACGCGAGTGCGGCTCGGTAAACACGGGTGCAGGGTTCGATCACGAAACTTCTTTGGTCAAACTCGAATTCCGCGGGGTCGGGCTTGTAGGGCCCGATCAGTACGCCGCCGCTCTCGTCATACCCTGAGATCAGCATCTCAGCGCCGTGAACGCGGACGATGCGCTGGGGTCCCGTCCAGAACGAGCAATCCTCCCGGACATCGATGGGGATGCTGCAGCCTGCAAAGAAGGTCACCCGATCCCGATCTCCCGGGAGCTCTGGCAGGGTCTCGCCGATCGGAACGAGTTCGACTCCGACCGGGTTGGGAACGAGTGCCAGTTCCTTGTCGCTCGCAGTGGAGACTGCATAGCCGACAAGGCCTCCGGTGATCATGGCGTAGTTGTCGGCAGCGCGACCCGAAGGTGCGACTTCCACTTCTACAGGCTCGTATCCCTCGAGTTCGATCCGTAGAACCGAGCTCGTGCCGGGCGGAAGCGCGAAGGTCGTGGGTGTCTGCGCTTGTTCGCCTGTTGGAAGGGTGACCGTCGCTCCGGGCGGATGCGTGTAGACATCGAGCAGCACATTTCCGGCTTCGTCCCGCGGAAGGGTGCTGCAGCCGAATAGCAAGGCGGAGAGGATTAGCGAGAAGCTCAGCGACAGAGTTCGCATCGTGTCCTGTCCCGACCTAACAGGGATCGCCGACCTTCTCCATCCACGACTTGTAGTCTACGAAGCCCTTGCTCTCGTGGAGTGCGGCGACGCGATCGCGGAGTCCCTGTGCGGTCTCTGCGTCCGGCACGTTGGCAGCTCCAAGGCTGGCGAGCACATCGGCGGCGGTTTGTGCGGCGCCGGAGTTGGCTCCGATCGCTTCCGCGGCAGCATCCCGATCGCCTTCATCGACGCCTTCACTAACGCCAAGGTAGGCCTCGATCGCTTCTTCGCTCACCGCGGTCGCGTGCTTGCGGGAAGCGACGATGTTGCCCTTACCGGTGACGACGTTGCCGACGGAGAAGACCGTGGGGAAGCCGTCGAGGCGGCCGATGTCCCAGTCCTTGAAGTCGAAGAGCTCGCCGTTCATGTTGATGCCGGGGATACCTTCCGGGATCGATCCGATCGAGCTGATGATGGCGGGGCCGCGGACTTCGTAGGTCTCGTCCTGTTTGACGACGCGACCGTTTTCGATCTTCGTGCGTCGGAAGACGATGCCCGCGAGGCGTCCGTCTTCGACGATCAAGTCATCGGGTGCGGAGAGCGGCTCGAGATTGAAGAGGTACTTGCTCGTACTCTTGCCCACCATGCGCACGCGACCGGCTTCGACCTTCTTGAGGCGCGCTTCGTCGGCGCCTTCGGGCGCGCTCATGACGGGCATGTCTTCGATGCGGCGGCGGTAGTAGATGGTCGGCGGCGTGATGCCCAGGTCTTCGAACTTGAGGTCGTGCTTCTCGAGGATCTTGGGAATGCCCTTGATCTCGAGTTCTTCGACATCGCTTTCGATCCCGCGCTTCTTGAGCTCTTCGACGGTTCGCTGCAGCGTGTGAATCTTGGCGACGTCGATCGAAGCGAGTCCGCCACCGAGAATGATCGCACCGTCATGCAGCTCGTACGTTAGTTCGGGGCGGTCGCCGCGCTCGTCGTGATTGAACGCGATGACGAAGGGGTTCTGATAGACGAGGCCCTTGCCGACGTATTCATCGGCACCGTCGACGGGAACCGGGCGATCGCGCCACGCGCCGTTCGCCAACACTACAGCGGAGAAACCCCACTCGTTCGCGAGCTCCTTGAAGTCGACATCGACGCCGATCTTGGTCGAAGGAACGAACGTCACGCCGCTTCGTTGAAGCTTCTCGTCGATCGTCTTGTATTCCTTCGTACGCAGCGCGACGTGCCACCTGGGCAGCCCGTCTTCGATCTTGCCGTAGGGTCGCGTGTTCTGTTCGAACACGAAGACCGAAACGCCTCGATCCGCAAGGCGACTGGCCACTTCGGCTCCCGCCGTCGCGCCCCCGATCACCGCTACAAAATGTCCCGTCGCATCGTTTGCCATGAGGTCGATAGTCGCAGGGTTCGCCAGCGCCGACAATCCCGACACGGCGGGGTGTATCTCTGGGTGAAGGGGTCGCGCACCCCGGATCCAGCCCGTCCGCGCGAAACCCGCGACCCCGAAACCCAGGCGCGGTAGACTTGCTGCCGAGGGCCTGTAGCTCAGTGGTTAGAGCAACCGGCTCATAACCGGACGGTCCCTGGTTCAAGTCCAGGCAGGCCCACCACCCTCACCCCAACAACCCGAAGTGTCAGCCGCGCCGCCGCGGCCCCCGACCCGATCCGCGCCGTCCGGCCGCCCGGCGCAAAGAGGGCGTCCGTCGCCCAGGCACCCCCATCGCTCGCCAGTAAGGGCCCGTGGCTTAAGGCGCACTCTGGGCGTCGCCCGCGAACAACCCACGCGCCCTGCTCGCATCCCGCCCCCCCCCCCAAGCGCCTGCGCGCCGCCGTTAAAACGAGCGCCTGCGGCCCAAGGCGCGCTCCGCGCGCCGCAATAAACAGAAAACCCACCCCCGCTAGGGGATGGGTTTCGGGACCTGGCAGTGTGCGTCCACCGGGTCCAATACGGCTACTCAAGGGAGAATGGGCCTCTCGGTTGCGGCCTGAGAGACCCGTTGGATCACGCTATCACAGTGATCAAAAAGCACAATTAATCCGGAGAAATGTACCGTTTGTTGCGGATCGAGCCGTGGAAGCCCCGCAGAACGGTGTCTCAGGGGATTCGTCGGGTCGTGCTCGCGAGGGCACGCAGTGCCTCAGACTCCCCTTGCTGCTGTAGGTAGACGTTCTCGCTGACCGCGCCGCCCGTTCGGCCGGCGATTTCGAGGTTTCGGCCCGCGGGTTGGGCTCGCTCGGTCAGGCGGACGGAAAGCTTCAGGAAGGCGGTCTTGCCGGGATCGATCGTGATCTGCTGTTCGTTCCATCCCCAGGCGACAAAGCCGAGGCTGCGGAGACCGACCCGGACGGAATGCCGCCCCGGGCTGAGTTCGAGGGTGTCGTATTCGCCGTCCCGCAAGATGCCGAGTTCTCGGCCATCGATGGAGATCCGTAGTTGGGAACGAGAGCTGCGGACGTCTGCGCGGTAGAGATAGAGGCGGGCCCGCCCGGCATCTGGGGGCTCGGCACGGAGGAACCTCGGGCCCGAAGGCGGCGTGGCACAGCCCGCGGCGACGAAACACAAGAGTAGGGCGAGGGCTGTCGGCAGGATCCGTGCGGCGGGACTCTTCTCTAATCGCATTCGGTGTCTTCCTCTCCGTTCGCTCGCGCCGTTCTCTCGGCGTCGGCCACTCTTCTGACACCGGTCGGCCGAAGCGTAGCGACTCGCGGGGTTCCCCCGTGGGCGAAATGAGAATCGGGGGGCGCTGCCGGTCGGTTTCGGCCGCTACGCTACGATGCCCTTCACCAAGGCCCTCGCGACCGGATGACCTCTCGGGGCGATTCGGTGCAGCTTTTTCTACGGGCTCGAAATCAGATCAGGAACGGTTCGACCAAGAATGCGCAAGGACAACGACCGTTACTGGGATTGCCTGGATCAGGCAATGGAGGCCTCCCATGGAGGCCGGATCGAGGAGGCGCTTGCCTGGCTCGACGAAGCCCTGCGCGTTCATCCCGATGGAGCTGAGGCGCATAATGGCCGTGGCGAGATCCTTTGGGACGATGGTCGAATCGACGAGGCGTTGATCGAGTTCGATCGTGCGACGACCGCCGATGGAAAATTTACCGCGGCGCACCTCAACAGGATCGAGCTCCTGATCGAGGAACTCGGCGAGTTCGCGACGGCGGTGCGCCTCGCGGACGAGCTCTTGTCGGGAACGCCCCAACTGCCCCGACCGGATCGCGTGCTTCAAGCCGAGGTCTATTACCTGAAGAGCAAAGCACTCTTCTATCAGGATGACCTCGAAGGTGCGCTCTTCCTGGTTCGTCGCGCGGCCAAGGCCGGGGGCGAACTCGGACTCTACTGCGCCTTCGAGGGACAAGTGCTCTTCGAACTCGGCCAGTGGACCGAAGCGCGGCGGGTGCTCGAGCGTGGCGTTGCGATCGATCCCGAGGCCGCGCATACCGTCTATCACCTCGGTCTCGTGCTCGAACGCCTCGACGACGAGGGCGAAGAGGGCGCTGCCCCTGCGGTTGGCCTTGAGAATGCGGCCGCCGCCTTTGCTCGCGCGAACTCACTTGAGCCGCAGCAATTTCCGCTGCCCGTTGAGCTCGATGAAGCGGCATTCGTCCGCGCCGTCGACGAAGCGCTCGCGAATCTTCCGCGGTCGATTCGCGAACGGATTTCGGGTGTGAGCGTCCTCGTTGAGAGCTTCCCGACGCTTGAGCTGGTTCGCGACGAGCGCATCTCGCCGCAGACCCTCGGACTCTTCATGGGCGTTCCGCGAACCGAAGCGCTGGCGACGGATCAGCCCCTTGATCTCGATCGGATCCTGCTCTTCAAGCGCAACCTCGAAAAGATCTGCCGGGACCAAGAAGACTTGATCGACCAGATCCAGATCACCGTGCGTCATGAAGTCGGTCACTACCTGGGCCTCGACGAAGACGACCTCGAACGGCTCGGTCTCGCGTGAGCCAGAGCTCGTCCGTGAGTGAGGCGGAGTCCGAAAGATCCGCAGTCGCATCGCGCGCGTTCCTCGATCGCGTGCGCTCGATCGTCGGCGCTGAAAATTGTCTCGCTCGGGAGGGGGAACTCTTCGCCTACGAGTGCGATGGCCTAACACTTGAGCCGCGGCGCCCGCTCGCGGTCTTGCTTCCGGAGACAACCGAAGAGGTCGCGGGGATCGTGCGCGCCTGTCGCGAGTACGACATTCACTTCGTGCCGCGAGGTGCGGGAACCGGCCTTTCCGGTGGTGCACACGCGACACCTGGTTCCGTCTTGATCGAGTGCTCCCGTATGCGGCGCGTGCTCGAAGTCGACGAAGAAGATCGCTTCGCCGTGGTTCAGCCCGGCGTGGTGAACGCGGAACTGTCGACCGCGATCAAGCATCTCGGGCTCTTCTACGCACCGGACCCCTCGAGCCAGCAGGCCTGCACGATCGGCGGAAACGTCGCGGAAAATTCCGGTGGCCCGCATACCTTGAAGTACGGCACGACCACGAATCATATTCTGGCCCTCGAGATGGTCCTCCCCGATGGCCGGATCCAGCGCTTCGGGAATCGCCTGGGCGAAACGCCGAGCCTCGATCTGGTGGGCGCGCTCGTGGGCAGCGAAGGAACTCTGGGCATTGTCACGGAGATTACCGTGCGCCTAACACCGATCCCCGAAGCGATTGAGACGATGCTCGCGATCTTCGATGATGTGGTTCCCGCGTGTCGTGCGGTCGGTCGCGTGATTCGATCCGGCGTGGTTCCGGCGGCGATGGAGATCGTCGACAGGCGGACGATCGAAGCGGTCGAAGCGAGCGTGTACGCGGCGGGCTTGCCCAAGACCGCCGGCGCGGTCCTGATCGTCGAACTCGATGGACAGCCGGTCTGTATGGACGGCGAGATCCGCACGATTCGTGAAGCGTGCGAAGCCGAAGGATGTCAGGCGATCGAGATCGCGCGGGACGAAACGGAGCGACTCAAGTTCTGGCGTGCACGCAAAGGCGCGTTCGGTGCGATGGGACGACTCGCGCCGGATCTCTATGTGCATGATGCGGTCGTGCCGCGGGTCCATCTTCCTGAAATTCTCGCGAAGGTCGGGGAGATCTGCGATCGCCATCGCCTCAAACTCGCGAACGTCTTCCATGCAGGCGACGGAAACCTCCATCCGAATATCTGCTTCGATCGCCGCGATCCCGACGAACTCGAGCGTGTGATTCAGGCCGGCTCTGAAATTCTTGAAGCCTGCGTTGCGGTCGGTGGTGTGATTACGGGCGAGCACGGTGTCGGCGTCGAGAAGCGCGACTACATGCACCTGGTCTTCGGTGAGCATGATCTCGAGCCGATGTATCGCTTGCGGGAGAGCTTCAATCCGGATGGGGTTTGTAATCCCGGGAAGTTGATTCCGACGACGCGCTTCTGTGCCGAATCAAATCCGAAGGCGCGTGGCTATGACGAGGTGCCGCTCTAGTGGGCGCCGATTTCGAGAAGGCGGCGGCTTCGGCGGCGGAGGTTCGGGACGGCTGCGCAATCGAGATTCCCGGCCAGACCGTCGATCGCATCTATACGCCGTCGTCGATCGAATCGCTTACGGAACTGGTTCGTGCCGCCGCAGCGGACGATGTCGGGCTTCTCGTGATAGGCGGCCAGACGCGCCTTCATTGGGCGAAGCCGACGACGCGTGTGGACTGCGCTGTTTCGCTTGCGGGCCTTTCCGGCATCGACGAGTTCGAGCCCGACGAAGGCGTGCTGCACGCGGCTGCGGGAACTCCGCTCCGTGTTCTTCGCGAAGCGGTGGCCGCCGAAGGTTGGGAGCTTCCGCTCGATGCCGCGGGAGAGAACGCGACGGTGGGGGGTGTGATTGCGAGCGCTGCGAGCGGACCGCGGGGGCAACTCTTCGGTCCTGTGAAGGATGCGATTCTCGGCCTCGAAGTTGTGGGGGGCGACGGGGTTGCCACGAAATGTGGTGGGCGCGTCGTCAAGAACGTCACGGGCTACGACATGGCGAAGCTCTATTGCGGATCCTTCGGAAGCCTGGCCATCGTGACCGGCGCATGGCTTCGCTTGCGGCCTGCACCGAGCGTGCGCCGCACACTTCGCGCAGAAGGCGTCGCAGTGGGCGAAACCTTCGAAGCGATTCGGAAGGGCGCCCGGCCCATCGAGGCCCGCGGACTTTGCTGGGAAGAGCGCGCGGGCGCGACCCACGCGGAGGTCGTCGTTGAACTCGGGGGCTCAGCCGAGGGCGTTTCGCACGACGCGGAGCGACTTCATGAGGTGCTCTCCTTCGAAGAGGTCTCAGACGATCGAGTGGACGCGATTCGAGAACAAAGAGCTGCGCGGGATCATGAGGTCATGATTCGGGCGCGGGTGCTCGGGAGTCGCCTCGGTGAGATGCGGAACGCGGTGATCGACGCCGGGCTTTCGGTTTCGATCGATCTCGGGATGGGTTCGGTCTACGGATTCGGGATGCTTTCCGATTCGACGGCACTGCTCGGCTTGCGGGCTCGGGCGGAGTCGTGCGGTGGTTATGCCGTCTTTGAATCGCTGCCCGATGACTGGCGTCAGGATGTGGATGTTTTCGGGGCGCATGACGGAACCGAATCGATCATTGAAACGCTGACCGCGCGATTCGATCCCGCCGGGATCTTGAATCCGGGACGCTTTGTGACGCAGTCTCGAAGGGACGAAACGCGTGAGTGATTCGACGAATATCGCGAGCCGACTCGAGGCTTCTCTGTACGGAGAGACCCTTGACTGTGTCCATTGCGGCCTCTGCCTAACGAGCTGTCCGACCTACCGAGCGACGGGTCGGGAGACAGCCTCCCCGCGAGGGCGCGTCTACCTGATGCGCGGACTCGCCGAGGGCAGGCTCACCGATACGGAACTGCTCGAAGAAGAAGCCTTCGCTTGTCTCGGTTGCCGGGCGTGTGAAACCGCATGTCCGAGTGGCGTCCGTTACGGCGAGATGCTCGAGCATACCCGTGAAGTGATCCGCTCTGAACAGACCGGCTTTTCGCTCCCCGTGGCCATCGAGCGCTTCGCCCTGCGCGAGATCGTGCCGCGCCCGGGCCGACTCGGCTTGCTCGTTTCGCTCCTCGGCATCGTTCAGCGCATCGGTCTCGACCGCGTCGCCGCAAAGATTCTTCCGGCGCGGCTCGCTGACATGGTCGGCCTTATGCCGACGATTCCGCCGGCGGTCGAGCGAGACCGCATGCCGCCGCTCACGTCTGCCGTCGGCGAACGGAAGGGGCGCGTCGCGCTCTTCGAGGGCTGCGTGATGCCGGAATTCTTTGGGCGGGTGAACGACGCCGCGCGCCTGGTTCTGTCCCGGGCCGGCTACGAAGTCATCGTCCCGCAAAGCCAGGGATGCTGCGGCGCACTCCAGGCACATAGCGGCGACATGCCCTTCGCCCGAAACCTGGCGACGGAAAATGCACGGGCCTTCGAAGGTGAACTCGGCGACCTCGATGCGATCATCGTGACCTCCGCGGGTTGCAGTGCGGCTCTGCGGGATGCGGACAAGTGGATCGGGGAAGAGGGGAAGGGCGTCGCCGGCGGTGTTCGCGACATCCTCGAATTCCTGGACGAGGTCGACTGCGATCTCGATTTCGCGCCGATGGAAAAGCGGCTCTGTTATGACGATCCCTGCCATCTGATTCATGCGCAGGGGATCGCCGCGGGGCCGCGCCGGCTCTTCGCGAAAATCCCGAAGCTCGAACTCGTGCCCCACGCGAATCCCGAAGCGTGCTGCGGCGCTGCAGGGATCTACAATCTGACCCAACCCGAGATGTCGAAGCGGGTGCTCTCGCCCAAGGTAGAGAGTCTCGTCGCCGCGAATCCCGAGATTGTTGCGACGGCGAATCCCGGATGCGCCATGCAGCTCGAAGCGGGCCTGCGCGCCGAGGGACTCGATACGCCCGTCGTTCATCCCATCGAGCTGATCGAAGAGGCGAGTCGGCCGCGTTAGGCGCCGCTTTCGACCCCCGCCAACGGTCCGGCCTCCCGCTGGATCCCTAGCGATAGAGAAACGCGTCGGGCGTTTCGCGCGGCGGTCGCCACCTCGGAAATGCGCCCAGGCTGAAGTCGCCGAGGCTGCCCCTGAAGACGAGATCGAAGGGCAGGACGGAGTCGCGACCGCGGACTGCGCCATAGCGTTCGCGTAGGCTCTGGTAGACGAAGGTCGATTGCGCGGTCGGACGCGTGTCGAACTCCTCGGTCAGCCCGAGGCTCGCGCGTTCCAAAAAGAGATCACGGTTCGGGTCCGCCTTCTGTCGGGCGTCGACGTCGACCAGGCTATTTCGCTGCACCGCCTCATCGAGGCTCGCGGCGAGTCGCTTGAGGCGAACCTTCGAAAGTTTGAGCGTTCTGGATTCGGGCTCAGCCTCGTCCCCGTCGCGGAGCGATCCGTTGAGCCCTTCGGCGACGAGGCGGATCTCGAGGAGGCGTCCGCCGCGAAGCACGATGCCTTCTTCGTGAAGCTCGCCGTCCCGGAGGTCTTCGTTCAGAAGCGCCGGGTTCAAGCCGAGCCCGCGCGGTCCGGCGACTTCGGGATTCTCGATCAAGAAGCCACGGGTGATGCGGATGAACTGCGGACTCGCGTCTTCTTGTTCCGCCCGCGCCTGCAGGCCCGCGAGCTGCCCCCCTTCGGAGTCAGGGAACTCGCGTGCGACACCACGTAGGATCGATGCGCGGGTATCCCGCCGGTCCATCGAGCCGACTCGATCGACGCGATTCGTCGCTGTCTTCTCGACGAGGGTGCTTCGCTCCTCGGGATCGAAATCCGGGATCCAGTCCGCCATTCGCAAGGCGCGCCCCCAGCGTTCCTGGTCGAGCTCGTAGCCGTAGAGCCAGCGAATGATCGGTCGCTGCTCCTCGCCTTCGGGATAGCGTACGAGGTAGCGGTATCCCGCGAGTGCCGGCGCGCGGCGAAAATCCGGTGTGCCCCCCGTGAACGGAGAGATCACCGCACGGAGCGGCGCGAGAATCAAGGTCATCGCGATCGCGGGCGCATCGATCAGATACGCGACCGGCGTTGGCAGATTCGGATAGCGCGGTCTCGTCACCCATTGCCCGGCAAGTCGCCAGGCGAGTTCATCGCGCGTGGCCTTTCGGCGCAAGCGATCAAAAGCGCCATACGGATTCTGCCAATCGTCATCGAGGAGCGCCCGGGCATGACGCACCATCGTGTCGTGCTCTGGATTCACGGTCGCGAGTTTCTGAAGGCGCTCGCGCGCGCTCGCTTCGAAGCCCCGTTCATGTTGCGCGAGCGCACGAACGAAGTCGATTCGCCCGGCCGCTTCGTGATCGGGGTCGGCCTCCGTTGCCGCGCGGTAGGCTGCAATCGGTTCATCGAGGGAGCCGGGGTCGGCCTCCGCGACAAAGAGAGCCAGTGCGAGGGTCCGTTCGGTTTCGGCCCGAACCCCGTGCGTCGGAATCGCTTCAACGACCGAGAGCCGTCGGGCGATTTTCGCTTCGCCCATTTCCGTTGCATCGCGAACCGCCGTCGCGGCCTTCTTCTGCGCCGATGCGTTCCGCTCGGGGTAGGCGTCGAGCAGGCGCTTCGCGGCGTGGGCATGATGTAAGGCGAGGGTGGGGTTGTCGGCGGCTCTCGCGTTCTCGCTCGCGCGCAGTCGTCGCTTCGCCAGCGTCAGCGCGAGCTTCGGACGATCGCGTTCGATCTTCTCGCGGACTTCCGGTGCGACGATCGAGTCCGGATGTCGCGCGACGAATTCTTCACGCAGGGCGAGGGCCTGGCGATCGGTGAGGGAGAGGGGTTCGCTGTTCGAGAATTCGGCGAAATAGTGGAGCAGGCTATTGGTGAGCTGGTACGGCGCGAGGACGAAGCCGGTGATCGCAGAACTGCCGATCGGTTCCGCGACGGCATTGAAGGTGCGGGCCCAGAGGCGATGCCAACCGTCGAATTGACGGCGCCCCGCCAGGCGCAGTGGATCGTCGCGGATCGTGCGTTCGAGGCGGCCTGAAAGGCGTGGGTCGACGCCCCACTCTTTGTCGAGTTCCCGGGACGCAGCGCGATAGGCGATCGGGTCATCGAGTGCAGCGTTGCGCAGGTCGGTTGCGAGATGAACGAGATCTTCTCCGTCGTCTTCGCCCTGCGCGTCCGCTTGAGCGACCGCCTCGACCACGGCTGCGAGCGCATCGTCGACGGCTGGATCCGGAACGCCCGCGATCGGCTGGGAAATCAATGCGGCGCGAGCGAGTCGTGCAGCCGCGAGATCGGCAGGACTCGGCAGGAAGGGCTGCCGGAGCGTGAGCGGCTCGAGGAGCTCGTCGTGCACGACCGTCGGCGCGGTCGTGCAACCGGCGGTTCCTAGCAGGGCGAGGGCCGCGCCGATCGCCGCGAAGCTGCGGGGCGTACGAGGCCTAACGGTCGAATCGGTCGGCATCGATACTCAATGTCAAAGCCAGGAAAGCCTCGAGCTTTCGCGTTGCCTCGATTTTTTCGGTTCTGCCGTCGTGACCGCTTACGAGCTCATAGAGCTGAATCGCGGCATCCGAGAGTTCGCTGAATTTTGCGGGGTCGAAATCGAGGCTCGCCGAGGGAACCGCTTCGAGATATTCGGTTGCGAGCAGCGCATAGAAATCGGCGAGTCGCATGAGGTGTCGCAGGCGATTCTTACTGGCGCCGTGTCGCGTGCCCACTCGCTGGAGTTCTTGAAGCGCGAGGAGTGTCCCGTCGGGCAATACGAAGCGCGTCGCCACGAAATAGTTCGCGCGAGCGCGGTCGGCCCGTTCGATCTCTTCCTGCGCGATAAATCGATAATGCGATTCCGTGGGCTCGCTCTCGAGGATCGAGAGTTGGGCGACCCGCTCGTCGAGGGCGAGTCGAACCTGATCGACGTCGAGCGAGAGGGGCATCGTGCCGTTCTCAGGAATCGGATCGAGCAGATCGAGGCCGATCGAAATCGCCGTTTCGAAGCGTTCGCAGATCGCCGCGCTCGCGAGCGCCCGACTGCGAAGCTCGGAGGAGAGCCGCGCGCTTTCCCGGTAATGCTGCGCCGCGAGGTCGTAGGCGCGCAGTCGTTCCAGGGCCCGCGCCTTCGCGAAGAGCAGGACCGGGTCCATATACCCGCTGCGCATCGCGTCGGACTCGGCGCGCTCGAGATTCTCGAGGCGGAGGAGCGAGGCCCGGTAGACGTTCCGTCCACTGAAATCCGTTGCCGGGGGGAAGCGGTAGGTGTCGTCGGGGATATGCCGACGGAGTACGGAAACGGTTTCGAGGATACCTTCGGTCGGGCCGTAGAGGGCTTCTTCTCTTTGTGACGAGAAGGTTGAGCAGCCGGTCGCCAAAAAGACGAGGGCGGCCGCAAACAGGAACGCGGTCCGGGCTCCCGTCGAGTGAAGCGAGTTCAAGCGCCCGCCTTCGATTTGGCGTCTCCGGATCGGCGACGCGTCGTCGATCCGGGTTTCTTGCCGGTGTTCTTGCCGGTGTTCTTGCCGGTGTTCTTGCCGGTATTCTTGCCGGTAATGGCGCGAGCGGAGCTCCGCCCGCCGCCGTTAGCGCGTCGGGTGACAACGGCGTTGAGCATCTTCTCCGTCGCGATGATCGCCGCGGCAAGCTGGTCTGAGTCGACGCCTAACGTCGAGAACGTTTCGCCGGCTTTGCGCCGGCCGTTCGCGGTCGTCGTTTCGGTCTGCCAGGTGATGGTCGTCTCGACCAACGCCCCGGTTCGGCCGCCCGGTGGGATGCGCACGCGGTAGTCCGCGAGAATCGGAACATCGATTTTCAGCTGCTTAGCGGCCTTCTTGAGCGCATTCATGAACGCGTCATAACCGCCGTCACCACTCGATTCTGCCTTCTCGACCGCTCCCTTGTAGGCGAGCGCGACCAGTGCCTGAGGCGCTTCACCGGACCCAACATCGACCCGATAGCTCTCGACCTTCACGAGCTGATCACCCGGTGTCTTGAGCACATCGGCGATCAGGTACGGAATATCGTCGGGCGTGACGATCTTCTTCTTGTCGCCGAGCTCGATGATTCGCTCCAGAATGAGGTCGCGATCCGAGTCGGGAAGATCGATGCCGAGTTCGATCAGATTCTGATCGAGGGAGGCCTTGCCCGACAATTTTCCGAGGGCGTAGCGTCGCGCGCCGCCGAAGCGGGTCGGTGCGAGGCGCGTCCCATAGAGATCGCCCTTCGCGTCGCCATCCGCATGGATGCCCGCGGTCTGCGTGTAGACATCGCGGCCCACGATCGGGGTATTGGCGGACAGTTCTTTCCCGGAAAACGTTTCGACCATGCTCGCAAGGGCGGTCAGGCGATCCTCTCGGATCGACGTCCTCGCATCCGAGTGGTCCTGGATCACCGCCGCGATCTCCGCCAGGGATGTGTTGCCCGCTCTTTCGCCCATTCCGTTCACGCTGGTGTGGACACCGCGCGCGCCCGCCTGGATCGCGGCAAGGCAATTTGCGGTCGCGAGGCCGTAGTCATTGTGGCCGTGGTACTCGAAGTCGACCGCGGGCCAGGTCGAGGTCATGAGTCCGACGTATCTCGTCACGTCTTCCGGGGAGAAGGTTCCGAGGGTGTCCGCCAGGTAGATCCTCGCGACCCGCAGCTCACGCAGGGTTTGCACCATGGCGAACACGTAGTCGAAGGAGTCGCGTACGCCGCTCGACCAGTCTTCGAGGTAGACGTTGACGGTCAGGCGCTTGCGCCGGGCGTAGCGGATCGTTTCGGAGATCTTCTCGCGATGCTGCTCGGGGGTGAGACCGAGCTGCTGGACGCAATGCTTCTCGCTGCCCTTGGTCAACAGGTTGAGGACCTTGCCACCGGCGTTGCAGATCCAATCGACGCTCTTCTTGCCGTCGGTATAGCCAAGCATCTCGATCCGCTGGATGAGCCGCGCCTTGCGCGCCCATTTCGTGATCATCTGGGCGGCTTCGAGTTCGCCGGCGGAGACCCGGGTGGAGGCCATCTCGATGCGGTCGATTTCGCAGTCGACGAGCAGCATGCGGGCGAGCTGGAGCTTTTCGGCGGGGGTATAGGAGACGTTGGGCGTCTGCTCGCCGTCTCGCAGGGTCGTGTCCATGACCGCGATATGACGCCCGGGATTACCGGAACCTGCTGAATTTGCATCGAATTTTGCGCGTCCGGCGCGAGGGGAGCTTGTTTTGGAGACGGCGGTCATCGGGAACGGGCCTTGCGCGCGCGATCTTCGCGGCGGGTCGCTTGGGGGGATAAATGGGGTGGATCGTTGGGGGGCTCCGGCAGCGAGGCGGCCGGGGAGGCGGGAGAGTACCCCGCGCCTGGGGGCCATGCGAGCCGATCGGCGGGGTGCTGCTAGGGTCTGCCTCCGCGCCGCCGCGTCCCCACACCTTCGGGGGTACCGCGAAGACTGCGATGAACCGGGTTTGTGCGCGCACGCGCCCTGAAAGGATGCCGCCTTGAGCCAGAATGAGGCGATTGTGATTGAAGTGGGGCCCGAGCAGGCCGGCCGGCGTCTCGACCGCCTACTCGCCGACCGACTCGAAATCTCCCGGGCCCGAGTCCGCCACCTCCTCGAGGTCGGCCGAATCAGCCTGGGCGGCCGCGTGCTCGGCCTCGCCGACAAGTCCCACCCTGGGGCCGCGGGTGAGTCCTTCACGATCGAAGGGGCTCTTCTGGCGGCAGATGAGCGGCCTGTGGCGCGCGCCGACCTGGATCTCGAGATCATCTCCGAAGGCGACGATTTCCTCGTCGTGAACAAGCCCGCCGGCTGTGGCGTGCATCCGCTTCGTCCTGACCAGGAAGACACGGTGCTGAATGCTGTGGTCGCTCGCTTTCCGGAAATTATGGGCATCGGCGAAGGCGGCCTCCGCTCGGGGGTCGTTCATCGCCTCGACGTCGACACATCCGGTGCGCTGCTCTTCGCGAAGACGGAAGAAGCCTGGAAGCGAATGCGAGGTGCGTTCTCGGATCATCGGGTCGACAAGCGCTACTACGCGCTCGTCGCCGGACATTTCGCGAACGAACGCCGCGTCGACCTCCCGCTCGAGATCACCAGCCATCAACCCGCCCACGTTCGCGTGCTCGATCGCGGCCGTCCCTGCCGCCAGCGAGTCACGCCTCTGCGAACGCTGACCGAGGCGACCCTCGTCGAAGTGAAGCTCGAGACGGGCTTCCTTCATCAGATTCGTGCTTCGATGGCCCATCTCGGTCATCCTGTGTTAGGCGACCGTGACTATTTCGGAGAGGTGGCGAAGCCCGTCCTCGAGATTCCTCGCCAGATGTTGCACTCGCAGAGAATCGGTATGGACGGGGTTTTCGCCGAAGTCGACCCGCCGGCGGATTTCGCGGCCGTTCTCGAAGGGCTTACACCCGCGGAGAGCTAGGCGTTCGACGACTCTGCTTGATTTCGTGGCCAACGAGATCTAGAAAGAAGAGGATGCCCACAGGCGCCAAGCACAATCGTCGTCACGAAGAACTCCTCGCCTTCCTGCTTTCGGCGCATACCCGCGTCATTACCGAGCAGGATGGAGCCGAGTTCGCAGCGCGGATCTCCGAAGTCCGCGAGCTGACGGAACGGCTCCGCCATCGTTATGCGAGCGCGGACGAAAAGAAGCTCGTGCGCATCTTGGGGGAGATGGACGCGACGGAGCTTCGAGAATTTGCGCGCGCATTCACGCTCCTGTTCTGGCTGCTCAACCTGGCCGAGGAGCGGCATGTTTCGTCGCTGCGAGGCGCGCGGGATCGCGATCCGTTTCGCTCCCTCTTCGTGCGAACCCAGAAGGCCGGTATCGACGCGGAGACCCTGGCGGATCGGATCGCCGGCTTGAGCGCGACGATCGTTCTGACCGCGCACCCGACGGAGGCGCTGCGTTGGTCGCTGCGCGAAACGCTCAATCGGGTCGACGACTTGCTGACGCGGCGAGATGAAGCCTCCGGCGTCGTGAAGCTCGATCTCGAAGAGGAGATCCTCGGCGAGATCACAGGCCTCTGGTTGTCGACGACGCTCCGCACACGCAAGCCAACGCCGCTGGATGAAGTGCGTTATGCGATTCACATTCTGCAAGATGTGCTGGTTCATGCCGTGCCGGTGACGACGGGGAGGTTGCTCGCCTCGCTGCGGGATGTGTACGGATCCGACGGGGTAACGATGTCGGCGGCGGTCGAACATGCGATCCATCGCAGTATCCGTGTCGGAAGTTGGATGGGCGGCGACCGCGACGGGAATCCCTTCGTGACTGCCGAGATCACAGCGGAGGCCTTGCGGCGCTACCGCGCGGCGATCCTGACGCACTATCGCGATGCCCTTCAGCCCGTGATCGAGCAGCTCACGATTTCGAATCGGCGCCAGCCCATCTCGGCGAGTCTTGAGGCCTCGATCGAGCGGGACCTGGCCGAGTTACCGGAACTGCGTGCGCGGACGGAGGGCCGGAACACCTCAGAACGATATCGACTCAAGCTGAATGCCATCGCGGTTCGCGTCGAGCAGACGCTGGCAGAAGATCATGCGCGGCGACCGGCGGGGGAGCTTGGGGGGTATGTCGACGCACACGCGATGAAGGCGGATCTCGAACTCGTTCGATCGAGCCTGAGCGAAAACGGGGCGCCACGGCTCGCGCGACATGCACTCGCGCGCTTGATCGATCAGCTCGATGTCTTCGGCTTTGAATTCGTCTCCCTCGATGTGCGGCAGAACCAGTCGAAACATAGACAGGCGAGGTCTGAGTTGATCTGTCCCGTCGAAGGGCCGCTCGACGCACTTCCGTTGGATGCACAGCAGGCCTTCTTGGAGGATGTCGTACTCGCCAAGCAGGCGATCGGGGTTCCTGAGTCGGGGCTTTCGGACGATGCGCAGGAAGTGATGGAGACGCTTCGATTTGTGGCGTCCGTGCCAATTCCGCCGGAGGGGCGCTCGATTCGTGACCTCGTGATCAGCGATACGGAGGGGGCCATTCCCGTCCTTGAGCTGCTCGCGTTATGCCGTCAGGTCGAGCTCGTTCGGCCGACCGAGGACGGATCGCTCGAGAGTGACGTCAATATCGTTCCGCTCTTTGAGTCGATCGGCAGTCTTCGCGCCGCGCAGCACTCGATGGCCCGGCTCTATCGATCACCGGCCTATCGTCGCCAGCTCGAAGCGCGGGGCATGAAGCAGCAGGTCATGCTCGGCTACTCGGATTCCATGAAGGACGGGGGCTACCTCGCCGCTTGTGCCGCCCTCGAACAGGTCCAGCGTGAGCTGGCGGTCCAAGCGCGGGATGAAGGGGTGAGCCTCGAGTTCTTTCATGGGCGGGGTGGGACGATTGCGCGGGGCGGCGGACCCAGCCATCGCGCAATCCTGGCTCAGCCGAATGGAACCGTCTCGGGTCGCATCAAGTTGACCGAGCAGGGCGAAGTCATCGCTTCCAAGTACGGAACCGAAGAGGCAGCCTGCTACCACCTTGAATTGTTAGTCGCCGCAACCCTCGAAGCGTCTCTGTCCGACGTGATTCCGGGTCGCGCAAAAGAGCCGCCGGCGAGTTGGAGAAAGACACTCGTTGCGCTCGCCGATGGGTCCCGCGATGCTTATCGCTCGCTGGTGTACGAGACCGATGGATTCGTGGATGCGTTCTACGCGATGACCCCGATCGAGCAGATCTCGGATCTGAATCTCGGCAGCCGGCCCGCGAAGCGCACGACGACGCGCGAGATCGGAAACCTTCGCGCGATTCCCTGGACGTTCTCCTGGAACCAGGCTCGGATCCTCCTGCCGAGCTGGTACGGTGCGGGGTCCGGCGTCGAAGCGTTCTGCACGTCGCATCCCGGTGGGCGAGCGAAGGCAATTTCGCAGCTTCAGACGATGTACAAGCGCTGGCCCTATTTCCGGACGGTGATCGACAACCTCGAACAGGTCCTGGCGAAAGTCGATCTGCATATCGGCGCACGTTATGCGCGACTTGCGAAGGGCGTGCCTTGTGCCGCCGAGGTCTTCGCGCGGATCGAAGAAGAATTCGAGCGGACCCTGCGTGCGGTTCGCGATATTTCCGGGGAGAGTCGACTGCTCGCCCGGGATCCCGTTCTACGGGAGGCCCTCGATCTGCGGACGCCCTATCTCGATATCCTGTCCTACCTGCAGGTGGAGCTGCTCGAGCGCAAGATTACGGGCCGCGGGCTTGATCCCGAGAGCGACGATGGGATTCGCGTTGAGCGGGCGATCCATCTCACGATCAACGGGATCGCCGCGGGCCTGCGGAATACGGGTTAGGCGAACGCGGGCTCGACGCGCGTCGGATCAAAACATCCTGCGAAGCGCGAGCGCTTCGAGCGTACGCGGATACATCCCCTTCTTGAGCGCCGTCATCGCCGGGTCCGCCTTCGCCGCGAGCCCCGCTGCAATCTCGATCGCCTTGGGAAGGACCTCTGCTTCGGGAACCGCGTGGTCGACGATCCCGCGTTCGACTGCCAAATCTGCTCCGTAGCGCGTCCCGGTGACGATCAACTCGTGCGCCGTCTGATGGGAGACCCGTGCTTGGATGATGGCCGTCATGCCCGGATGGAGCGGCGCCTTCAGATCGATCTCCGGCATGCACCAGTAGCCGCGCTCGGTCCGCATCACGCGATAGTCATGCGCAAGCGAGATCTGCGCCCCGGCGCCAAAGGCGTGGCCGTTGATCGCGGCGACGGTGATCGTTGGAAAGGTGAGGACCCGAGCCATTAGGCCGAGGACCGCCGGAATATATGCATCGCGCTCTTCGCCCTCAGGGAGCGCCAGCAGCCATTCGAGATTCAGGCCGTTCGAGTAGAACTTGCCCGAGCCGGTGGTAACGAGGGCGGCGGGATTGCCTGCCGCTTCGACTTCGTCGAGGGCCTCGTTCCATTCCTTGAGATTGTCCGGCCGAAAGCGGTTCTCACCGTCATCGAATCGCAGAACGAAGACGTCGCCTTCACGAGTTAGGTCGATCATGGTTCTCCTGGCGCTGAAAAGAGTGTGCCGAGTTTGGCCCGGATCGAGCCATACGCGGGCGCGCTAGCTGCCCTGCTTCATCTGCAGGCCCATCGCCTTTGCGCGCGCGTCCTCGGCCTCGGGGATCATGCCCTTCTGCATCAGGATCCGCGAGAGATTCGTATGGGACAGCGGGTCATCGGGCTCGACCTCGATCAGCCGCTCCGCCGCTTCGATAGCGGCCTCGAGATCGCCCTGCTTGGCGAGGGCCATCGATAGGCCGTTCCAGGCGATGGCGAGCTTCGAATCGACTTCGAGCGCGTCGCGATAGCGCGCGATCGCCTCGGCGACCTCACCCTTTACGAAAAGGGCGAACCCCTCTTTGTAAATCGCCTTCGCGTTCGGGGTTTCGTTTGTTGAATCGTTTTCGGTCATGGCGTCCTACTCCTCGGAGCGCGAGTATACTCACCCGACGATGGAGATCCGGACACTCGCAGCGCAGGAACGAATGAAGGTCGCTGACCTCTTGGATGGTTGGGACCTCGCCGAGGGCTGGACCGCGGGGGATCGATTCCGTCAGCAGGTCGAATTCGACCCGACCTGGCACGACGAGAACGTCTTCGTCGCCCTCGAACACGACGAGCTGGTCGGTGTTCTGAGTATCGTTCCGCGTCATCTCAAGATTCTCGGGCATGTCGTGCCCACGGGCGGGGTCGGGAATCTCTTTACGGCGCCGCGCCTGCGCGGAAAGGGCGTTGCGACGGAACTTCTCGACCGGGCCTGTGACGCGATGCGCGCACGGGGCTTCGAACTCGCCGTCGCCTTTCCTGGCGCACCGCCGGCGACCCCCGAATTCTTTGTGAAGCGGGGATGGTTCGGCTGGGGCGGGCAGCAGACAATTCTCCGCGTGGATCCGAATGCGCCGCCGCGACCCGAGGGCTCACCCAGCGATGATGAGTTCGAGCTGCAGTCGGTCGGTCCGGGCGACTCGCGCGCGCTCCAATCCGTCAAGTCGATCCACATCGCGTACGCCGCCAGTCGAAGTGGGACCGTCGTCCGCGATGACGGGCTTTGGGAAGCGTGTCTGCAGCTTACGCCCGCGCCGCGCGAGGAATTCTGGATCGCGCGCCGTGGTGGCCTGACCGTCGCCTACGCGCGGGCGTCGATCGTCGATGACGTGCTGACGATTACCGAGCTCGGCCGCTTCGAGGACGGTTCCTCCGCCCTCGCGCGACTGATCGCGAGTCTGCTGACGCCGCGTGAGAACGATCTCCTGGTGCCAGCGGGAAGCGGCGTATTGAGTGAGCATCTTCGCTCCTTTGCAGTGTTGCCGACCTTCGATGACCTCGGTCTCACCGTCGCTCTCGAACATCGTGGCATCCGCTCGCATCCCATGGATGAAGCGAAGGCGAGCTTTCGATGCGTGAACCTGATTGGTTTCGCGTCGCGGCTCGACGTCGACTTGCTTGCCGACGAAGATGGCGGCGCGTTCTTGCAGCGGATTCTCCCGCCGGACGCGATGGTCTTCTGGCCGGCCGACCGCTTCTAATGACGACGACAAGATGAATCGAAGATGAGCACACGGCGCGAACGGGAACGAGCGATGCTTGAACGCATCGAGGTTCAGCAGAGCCCGATTCATGGCAAGGGCGTCTTCGCTCGCACGCGGCTCCGCGAAGGGCAGAAAATCGGTCGCTTCGAGGGGGACGAAACCACGGAGAACGGGACCTACGTTCTTTGGTTGATCGACGAGGATGGAACCGAGGTCGGGATTCGCGGCCGTAACGCGCTGCGTTTCCTGAATCATGGCGACCCGCCTAACGCCGAATTTCGCGACGCCGATCTCTACGCACTCCGAAACGTACAGCCGGGCGCGGAAGTCTTGATCGATTATGGCTCGGAGTGGGAATAGCCCGCGCTCGAGCGAACGAACATCGCAGTTAATCGCACGACGGGATCCGATTTCGAATCGCGTCCATACAAGGATTATCCAAATGAAGAATGGAAATGGAATCGCTCTGCTTTTCGGAACGCTCGTCGTTCTCCTTGCCGCCGGATGTGGCGGACGCATGCCTGAGAACCTCGGTGTGCAGGACGCACGTTTGATCGCCTGCCCGGATTCTCCGAACTGCGTTTCGAGTTTCGAAACCGACGAGATCCACTCGATTTCGGCGATCGCGATCGTGGGCGATGCCGGGGCGGCGTGGGCTGCGCTTCGTGAAGTCGTTTCCGGGACTGAGCGTGTGAATGTGATTCGCGAAGAGGACGGTTATCTCTACGCGGTCTACACGACGAAGATCATGCGCTACCGCGATGATGTCGAGTTCATGCTCGATGCGGCAGGTGGTGAGATCGCAGTTCGCTCTGCGTCGCGCGTCGGACATGGCGATATGGACGCCAATCGAAATCGAATCGAAGCGGTTCGGGCGGCACTCGCTGAGAAGGGTGTTGCAAAGGCCGCGGCCCAATAGCGGGGACTGCGCCAGGCGTTGGTCGTTAGTTCGAGCGCTTGAGCAGAACGAGCGTCGCGCCGGCGCCGCCGAGGCGTTCGGGAGCGGTCGCGAAAGCCTGGACGCGCTTTGCGGCTTTGCCCTTCGAGAGCCAATCCGGAATCGCATCTCGCAGGACGGCTTCGCCGGAAGGGGAGCGCTGTCCCCGGCCGTGGATGACGATGACACATCGGAGTCCCTGGGCGACTGCGCTCTCGATTCGTTTCGAGAGGAGCACGCCCGCGGCGTCGCGCCGCGTCCCGTGGAGGTCGATCCGTTCTTCGGGCTCGGGGTCACCTCGACGAAGCGCGAGGAGCTGCGTGTCGCTCACGCCCGTCCGTGCGGCGTTATGCCGGTCCTCTGGATCGGGCCAGCGAAAGCGGTCGTTCTCCCTTGCGTCGCTCTCGCGGGATGTGCGGACGGCGGGGCGAGGCTTCGTGGCGCTCGGAATGATTCGAGTTCGGCGCTCATCGAGCCTCCGCGTGTCGTCGCCGACGAGGTCCGCGAAACTTGGGCCCCCATCCTCACCGTCTGATTTACCGCCTGCCGCCATAACGCGTAGACCTGCCTAACCCTTCTTCTTGCCCGCCGCGCGTGCGGAGGTTTCATCCGTAACACCGAGCAGGCTCATCGCTTTGCGCGTCGATCCCGCGTGGGCGAGGTCGAGGAAATCCTCCGGTCGAATCCACTTGTGGGCGACGGGGCCTTTCCGGCGCACGCGCGCGCCGGGCTCCGCGCGACATCGGAAGACTTCGAGGGTCAAGCGTCGGTGGGTGAAGAGATGCTGAACGTGGCCGACGTGTTCCGCGCCCAAAATCTCGAGGCCGACGACGTCTTTCAGGATTTCGGGTAGGCGATCTTTCGTTTCATCGCTGGCTTCGAGTTCGCCTCCCGGCAGTTCCCAGAGCCCCGCCATGAGTCCTGTCTCCGGTCGGCGAACCGCAAGGATTTTTCCGTTGCGTTCGATGTACGCCGCGACGGCGCGAATTTTGGTCTGCTTCGTCTTCTTCCTCTTGATCGGGAGCGCTTCGGCATCACCGACGGCATGGGCATCACATCCAGAGCGAACGGGACAGAGCAGGCAGCTTGGATTGCGCGGTGTGCAGACGGTGGCCCCGAGCTCCATCAGGGCCTGATTCAAGTCGCCCGGGCGTGGGCCCTTCACGAGCTCTCCTGCGACCGCCCACATTCGGTCGACGACGGTTTTTGCGGCGCTGTCCTCGCGGATGCCTAACAAGCGTGCGAAGACCCGGATCACGTTTCCATCGACGAGGGGAGCCTCTCGCTCGAAGGCGATCGAAGCGATCGCGCCGGCGGTGTAGCGACCGATCCCTTTGAGCGTGGCGAGTCCCTCGGCGGTATCCGGCAATTGGCCGCCGTGGTCCGCAACGATCGTCTCTGCGGCGTGTTTCAGGTTTCGTGCGCGTGAGTAATACCCGAGGCCCGTCCAGACAGCGTAGACCTCATCGATGTCGGCGGTCGCGAGTGTTTCGACCGTGGGAAAAGTCTCGAGGAAGCGCTCCCAATAGGGGATGACCGTATCGACCCGGGTTTGCTGGAGCATCGCTTCGCTGATCCAGATCGCATACGGGTCGCGCGTGTTCCGCCAGGGCATGTCGCGACGATTCGCGTCGTACCAGGCGAGGAGCGCCTTTCGAAGCGGGTTGAGCGAGCTCGCGGCCGGCGCCGAATTCGGATCGCCTTCGGCGGTTTTCGCTGTTCGGGATTTGCGCGCGGTCATGGCGTCTTCATAGCAGGATGGGGAGCACTCGCTCTAGCCTAATCTGATCGCCGAGCACGCGCGCCGAGAGGGCGTGAAGTTCGACCCCGGCGTGGGCGGCTTCGCGAAGCGTTCGGCCGTATTCGGGATCGATGTCGTCGGCGGGGGCGACAGTGTCCGCGTCCGCGCGCTGCACGATGTAGAGGAGGGCAGCGCGCTCGCCTCGCTCGACCCGGGCCATCAAATGTTCGAGATGACGCCGCCCGCGCGTCGTCACGGCATCGGGAAAGCGCGCGTGACGTTCATCGCAGAGCGTGACGCTCTTCACTTCGATCCAGCAAGGGGCATCGGTTTCGGGATGATCGTCGAGGCGAAAATCAAAGCGCGAGCCTTCTTCGATCGCGATCTCCCGGTCGATGACGGAATAGCCTGCGAAGGGTGAATAGGCGCCCGCTTCGAGTGCGCGTCGCGCCACATCATTCGCCTTGGCGGCATGCAGGCCGACCCAGGTCCGACCGACGCGAATCATCTCGAGCGTATGCTTGAGCTTTCGTTTTGGATTGTCATGGGTCGAACATCGAACGGCCGAGCCCGGGGCTTTCGTGCCCTGCATGCTGCCCGGGTTCGGGCAATGCACAGTCAGCTCGGTTCCATCTTCGAGAACGATGTCCGCAAGAAAGCGCTTGTAGCGCTTGATCAATTGCCCGCGAAGCGCCGCCTCGATCGGCAGTCGTGTTGGTTTGAGTTGGGGCGTGCGGGTCATCGAAGGCTTCGTTGTCATCCGCGAAGGAGTCTACCAGCCGCGTCGGATTCAGCGCGCGTGACAGCAGCATTGACGGCGCGGGCCGCGAAGGGCAGTCTTCGCGCGAGGGCTTGGCCGGGGGGAGACACGTGAGTGATCGCTTGAAGCGTTTGGTGCTGGTGCGTCACGGCGAGACCGCCGGCCAGTCGAGTATCCGCTACTACGGCGTGACGGATGTGCCCCTCTCGGACCTCGGACGTGCGCAGGTTCGCGCCGCTCGGGACCGCGTATATGGGCTGACCTTTGATGCGGTTTGGGCGAGTACGCTCTGTCGCTCCTGGGAGTCGGCCCGGATCGTCGCGCCCGGTCGCCCGATTCATCTCGAGACGAATTTTCGCGAGATCGACTTTGGTGATTGGGAGGGGCTGACTGCCGAGGAAATCGCCGTTGTGGATCCGGCCGGGCATGCCGACTGGAAGGCGAAGGGACTCGAGTTTACGTTTCCCGGTGGCGAGACCCGTGCCGCATTTCGAGAGCGCGTCGCGGTTGGCCTCGACTCGATTCGTGCGAGCGGTGCTGAATCGGTTCTGGTCGCCGTTCATAAGGGCGTCGTCCGAACGCTGCTCGAGCTGGTCACGGGCTTCACGCTCGAACCGGGCGAGCCCGAGCTCGGAGGTGTTATTCAGGCCTCGCGAGATTCAAGCGGAGCGTGGTACACGGGGCGCCGCGGCAGCGACTCGTCCGCGAGTGAAGTGGGGCTCGGAATTCCCATGGAGTCGGGACCGGGCGCGCGTTAGGCGCAGCCGCCGTCCGCCGCGCAAAGAAAACCCCGGCGCGCACGAGGCGGCCGGGGTGGTTTCTTGATCGATGCCGAAAGAGCGAGCTAGAGCACGCCGTACGCCAGCATGGCGTCCGCGACCTTGATGAAGCCGCCGATATTTGCGCCGCGCACGTAGTTGATGAACTCGCCGTCCTTGCCGTTCTCGACGCAGGTCCCATGAATATTCTTCATGATGTCGAGCAACTGTTCGTCGACCTGTTCGCGGGACCAGGAGAGCCGCATCGCGTTCTGTGTCTG
>Ga0316209_1001304_pt1 | contig 27377 bp, 30 predicted proteins | sample 6monopyrite_MG_FD_204945 | JGI IMG/M metagenome (GOLD analysis project Ga0316209, IMG submission 204945) | Microbial mat bacterial communities from mineral coupon in-situ incubated in ocean water Damariscotta River, Maine, United States -... | ecosystem: Environmental > Aquatic > Marine >...
GCCGCGGCAAAACATCATCAGCCCCTGCATCCAAGGCAGCAAAACGTGCGCGCGCCGTATCCGCGACGCCAATGGATATGATCGCGATGGACGCTGTTTCAGGGTTATCTTTCAGTTCACGGCAAAACGCGTGCCGATCTTCCGCCGGATCGGACAGGTTTATCAAGATCAAATCAGGTCGCTGGTGGGCGATAAGCACCTCGGCCTCACTACGACCGGCACAGGCATCAACACCAAACTGTGCTGCAAGCATCTTTACTTTCAATACAATCCGGTTTGTGGGAACTGTATCGACAATGAGTATGCGACCCGTCATATCTATGATCCTTTCAAGTGGTTTCACCACAACGACACCTGCACCTTGCGGCTTAATAGTTAAAAAACAGTTGCGACCAATTGAGGATATGAAATGAGCCCCGAACAAGCCCAGACAATCGCCCTGCAAGCCCTTGGCTGGCTGGTTGCCAATGACGACCTTTGCCCAGTTTTTCTGGGATCGACAGGCGGTGCGGTCGAGGATTTGCGCGAGCAGGCGGGCGATCCCGCGTTTCAGTCGTCGGTGCTTGAATTTCTGACAAACGACGATGCTTGGGTCGTGGCGTTTTGTGATGCGCAGGGTTTGAAATACGACATGCCGCTGCGCGCGCGCTATGCCTTGCCGGGTGCCGAGAACGTCAATTGGACCTAAATGTCGATGGCGATTTCCGCGTCGGCGTCTACCGCACGGCTTTGACACAGGATCATCTGGGTGGCCTGCTGGGCCTTGGACAAAACATAGTCGCGATGTTCAACCGCGCCTGAAACCACACCGCATTTGCACACGCCACAGAGCCCGTCCGCGCATTTCACATCCACATGCACGCCCGCTTGCAGCAAGGCGTCGGACGCGCTTTGCTCTGCAGAAACCGCAATGGCGCGCCCGTCTTTGAGGCGTAGCGTAAACGCGTGGTTGATATAATCGGGGGCCTCGGGCACGGCGAAATATTCCAGATGGCGGGCAGTTTCGGGAAACCCGTTTGCGGCGGCGGCGTCCAGCACGGCGGTCATATAGGGTTCGGCCCCGCAGGTATAGATATGCGCGCCTTTGCTGTATGCTGTCACTTTCGCCAAATCCGCGCGGGTGCCGTCATCCGAGACATGCGTCGTTACGCGCCCCGCCCAAGGTTGATCCGCCAAGATTTGCGCAAAACCCGCATCAGCGCGGCGCGACACACTATAATGCAATTCAAAACTGCGCCCCTTTGCGTGCAGCGTATGGGCCATTGCGATCATTGGCGTTAAGCCAATCCCGCCGCCCATCAATACGGTATGGCTGGCGTCGTGCAGTGGAAAATGGTTGATCGGTCTGGACACAAATATGCGGCGTCCAAGCGTGAAAATGCGGTGCATCAGCCTGGACGCGCCGCGCCCCGCAGCCTCGCGCAGCACTGCGATCTGATAGGATTTGCGATCAGCAGGATCCCCGCACAGTGAATACTGCCGAAAGAATTCAGGTGCGACGACCACATCAATATGCCCGCCCGCAGTAAAGGGCGGCAAATCCGCGCCATCGGGATCGGAAAATTCGTAAAGCGTGATCTCATCGGTCAGTTTTTCAACGCGCGATACGATCAAATTCAGCACCGGCGTCTCGGCCTCGCCTGCGGTGTAGACATGCTCGACAGGCGCACCTAAGGTGCGGCGGCGGCGATGCTCGTCTGCGGTGATCATATCGGCATAGGCCTTGATACCCGCCTCGCGATCCATCGGGAACGGCCACGGATAGGGCGGCGGGGCCAGCGGGGCAGGGTAGACCGCCAAGGTCTGGTCCGCATGGCGCAGCTTCAACCTTGGCGACAGGCTGCGCCGGTTCACAGGGTCGGTGGCAGGGCGGTAGGCGCCATCATCGACCATCTCGAGGTCCCACCACCACTTTTTCGCGGGGTTGATGGCCCCGTTGCCCAGCTTGTCATCAAGGCTGGCCAGGGCTTTCGCGGCTTGCGGGACCGTCATGGCCAGCTTGCGGAACGGGGCCTCTGCAAACAGTCCTTCAAGGTTCCACGGACAGGTTTTCATGCAGCGTCCGCACATCGCGCCGTTTTTCTGGCTGACGCGGTAGGTGGTGCATTTCTGGCTGTCGGATTTCCAAATCTCATAGCCGTTGAACATCAGCTTTGGACCCGCCGTAATCGCCCCGCTTGGGCATTCGCGGGCACATTTATTGCAAGCTTCGCAAAATTTTTGCAGGCCAAAATCAATTGGTTTGTCATGGGTCATCGGCATATTTGTCGTCACCACGCCGGATTTCAGACGCGGCCCAAGAAACGGATTGAGGATCACCTCGCCAATCCGGCTGACCTCGCCCAAGCCCGCTAGCAACAACAGCGGTGGATGCAACACCTCGTCGTCCATCACCGAATGCACGCGGGCGGTATAGCCCAGATTGCGCAGATGCTGCGCCAATACCCCGCCCAACAGCGAGAACCGCAAATAAGCGCGCATCGATTGCGCGCAGGCGATCCAGTCATCACCCGACGCGCCCTCCATTGTCTCGTGGCCCTGATCAATAATCATCGAAATCGCATTGTCGTGGTAGGGCGTGATCGGCAGGCCCGCCGCATCATGGCTATAATAGGTCCAATCGGGGCAAGCGCTTAGCCCGACGGCATCCACGCCAAGGAAATATAGTGCGGCTTTGATATTTTGCGCATTTTTGCCTGGATTATCCGTGCCGGTTTGCACCTCTTGCGCCTCGCCGTCCTGTAGCAAAACAAATGCGCCCAGCGAGGGGCGAAACGCATATGCGCTGGCAGATTTGCGCACATAATTTCCGTTTTTGGTGGCCTCTTGCACGTTTTTGCCCAGATCGCCAAACAAGGCGCGGGCAAACAGATTGGCGCGCTTGGGGACGCGCGCCACATTGGGCGCGTCGATATAGGTTGTCGGATTGTCCACCCGCTTGAGCGTCTCGAACGGATGCGGTCCCAAGGTATAGTCGCGCTTGGCATAGGGGTCGCGGGTGCGGGCCGATTTGGCATGAGCACCAAAGCCCGCAGTATACGACAAAGGCACTTCTTGATGCGGGACGATCGGCAAATCGGCGGCCATCGGCAAGGTTGTTGTGACCGCCGCCAGCCCATAGCGGTTGCCGGTAAACGGGTTGAGCAAAACGCCATCCTCCAGCGCGACCAAACCCGCCGTGACCGCCAAAGCGCCCAAATCCACATCGCTTGCCGCCATCGAATGCGCGCGCGCGCCATACCCCAACGTGCGGATATAACTGGCCAGCGTGACGGCGGTTTCCATGCCACGCAGACAGGCGCGTTGGGGCAGGGCGTCTGCGATCCAGTCTGCACCAACTTCGCCCTCGCGGGGCGCACGCGGATGGTCATACAGCATCACAATCGCATCGGTATGGTGGCGGCAATCGGTGGGCGGCAGAGCCATGCTGTCGCGCAGACCCGCCATAATCACATCAATGCCTGCGGCCAGTGACTTGGGCTGCATAACTCTTAGCTTTTCAGCTAACCTTTGCACATCTGGGTTTGCAATCGGGGTATCCAACCACGCCTGCGCGGACACCTTGCAAGTGCCCACCATGCTGGCATCACAATAATACGCAAAGGATTTCAGATGATTGGCGCGCTCTTGCAACCCGTCGGGGATCTCGGCCACCTCTACCTTGATCATGCCATCACGGGTGGCATCCAGCATCGCCTGATAGTCCTGCATCGCGTTCACGATGCTTTTGGGATCATCCGGCCTGCGAAATGACACCTTTGGCAAGGGTGGTAGATTGGACAGATCTGCACCGGCCATGCGCTTCAGTTTTTCCAACGGAAACGGGCCAAGGTGCATCGGGCGGCTGCGATATGAGCGTAATTTAAGCATGTTGGTTGACACCGTCATAGCGGCAGGGTCGAGTGTCAAGAACCGCCATGAAGGATGTGACCATGATCAAAGGCTTAGTCTTCGACAAAGACGGCACGCTGTTCGATTTTAACGCAACTTGGGGGGCGTGGACGCGGGGCATGATCGCATCCGAGGTCAAGCACGACCAGGGGCGGATCGACGCGCTGGCCAATGCGCTTGGCTTTGATCTGGAGGGCGGAGTTTTCTGGCCCGGCAGCATTGTGATCGCAGAAACCGTCGATGTGATCGCCGATGTGATGCTCGAACATCTGCCCGACGTGCGTAAACCCGATCTGATTGACCGGATGCGCAACGAGGCCAAAAAAGTCCCGCAAGTTCAGGCCGCCCCGCTGTGGCCGCTGCTGCACGAGATCAAGGAAATGGGCATCGTGATCGGGGTCGCCACAAATGATGCCGAAGACCCCGCGCGCGCGCATTTGGCCGCCGCAGATGTGCTGGATCTGTTCGACTTCGTGGCCGGCTACGATAGCGGATACGGCGGTAAACCCGAGCCGGGGCAGCTATTGGGGTTTTGCGCAAACACCGGACTTGCCCCCGCAGACTGCATCATGGTTGGCGATAGCACACATGATCTTGATGCGGGCCGCGCTGCGGGAATGCGCACCATCGGGGTGCTCACTGGCCCCGCGCCCGCCTCCGAATTGCGCCCCTTGGCTGATGTTGTGCTCGCCTCTATCGCCGATATCCCCGCATGGATCGCCCGCCAAAATCGCAGCTAACCAAGAAAACGACACATCTTGTCGCGTTTGCACAAGGGGTTCTGCGTGGGCCTGCGACAGTTATCTTTAAGCACAAGCAGGAGATGACAGATGGCAGATGCACCAAGACGGCGCGGCGGCGGACGGGCAGGCAACGCGACGCGGCGCGGGCACGAAGTTATTGACCAGATGCCATGGCGCATCCCCGTTAACACCGACCGCCCGACCGAGCCGCTAGGCCCTGAAGGTGTCGCCGCCATTCACAATGGTGCCATGACCATCCTCGAGGATATCGGGATCGAATTCCTCAACGAGGAAGCGCTTGCGCTGTTTAAGCAAGCGGGCTGCACCGTGAATGGCACCAACGTGCGCATGGGCCGCGAGTGGATCATGGAAATGCTCAGCTATGCACCGGCGCAATTCGACATAACACCGCGCAACCCCGACCGTAAAATCACCATCGGCGGCAACCATATCCTGTTTGGCAACGTGTCCTCGCCGCCCAATTATTTCGACATGGAGATCGGTAAAAAGGTGTCCGGCACCCGCAAACAATGCGCCGACCTTTTGCGGCTGACGCAATACTTCAACTGCATCCACTTCGCGGGCGGCTATCCGGTGGAACCTGTCGATGTGCACGCCTCGGTGCGCCACCTTGATGTGGTCTACGACAAAATGACCCTGACCGATAAGGTCGCCCACGCCTATTCATTGGGCAAAGAACGGGTCGAAGACGTGATGGAAATGGTCAAAATCGCGGGTGGGCTGACCGAAGAGGAATTCTGCGCCAAACCGCATATGTATACCAACATCAATTCGACCTCACCGCTGAAACACGACGTGCCAATGATAGACGGGTGTTTGCGCTGCGTCCGGCGCGGCCAAGCGGTGATTGTCACGCCGTTTACACTTGCCGGTGCGATGGCCCCCGTCACGATGTCGGGTGCTGTGACACTCTCCGTCGCCGAGGCGATCGCGGCGATTGCGCTGTTCCAATATGTCCGCCCCGGAGCGCCTTGCGTGATCGGCACCTTCACCTCCAACGTCGATATGAAATCGGGCGCGCCGGCGTTTGGCACTCCCGAATATATGCGCGCCACCCAGATGACCGGACAAATGGCGCGATTCTACGGGTTGCCGATGCGGGCCTCGGGTGTCTGTGCGGCCAATGTGCCCGACGGGCAAGCGATGTGGGAAACCTCCAACTCGCTCTGGGCGGCGGTGCAATCGGGCACCAATGTCGTCTATCATGCCGCAGGTTGGCTTGAGGGCGGGTTGGTGGCGAGCCCCGAAAAATTCATCATGGACTGCGAAGTCATCCAGATGATCCAGCGCTATATGGAACCCGAAATCGTGGCGACCACGCCCGACGACATCGCGCTTGATGCGATCCGCGAGGTCGGGCCCAACGGGCACTTCTTTGGCATTCAGCACACCCAAGACCGCTATGAAAAAGCGTTTTATGCACCCATCGTATCAGACTGGCGCAATTTCGAGGCTTGGGAGGTCGCGGGTGGCATCTGGACCGCACAGCGCGCGCATCAGACCTTCAAAGACATCATCGGGAATTTCGAGCCTCCCGCATTCGACGAAGGGCGGCGTGACGAGCTGCAAGCCTTTGTGGCCAAACGCAAAGAAGAAGGCGGCGCACCCACCGATTTTTAAAGCCAAGCAATGCACCCCGATAAATCAGGGCGGCCCATATCAGGGCCGCCCTGTTTGTTTAGCTGGCCTTTTGCCAAGCGAATTTCTCGAACACCGCATCCACAGGCGTTTTGGCCAAATGATTGGTGTAGTTCGACATGACTTTCTGGGAATACCCCAAGATCACCTCGAGGATATTGCGCTTGGTATAACCTGCATCCAAAAACGCCTGCACCTTGGCATCATCGACATGACCACGATCACGGACAACGGACAGGGTGAAATCGCGCAAGGCCTCTAGGCGGGCATTGGGCAGCGGGGTCTCATTGCGCAGGGCTTGTGTGATGGCATCATCCACGCCCATATTTTTCGCGATACCTGTATGGGCAGGGACACAATAACCACAGCCGTTTTCAACATTCACGGTCTGCCAAACTACGGTGACCTCGTCTTTATCGAAACTGGAGGCCGCGAAAAGCTGATGCACGATTTGGTAGGCCTCTAACAATCCAGGGGCCTCGGCCATTGTGGCGTGTAAACCTGGAATACGGCCAAAGGCGGCCTGCGATTTGGCAAGCAAAGCCTTGCTGGCGTCAGGGGCCGTGGTTTCATCGTGTTTGGTAAATGCGGTCATCTTCTTGGTCCTTTGGTTATCTGTCTCATCTATATGGCACATTTGAGTAATCACTCAATAGTGGTAATTGAGTAATCACTCAAATGTGAGACACCCCATGACAAATCCAACAATCATCCCTAAATAGGGATCATGACACGCGCTCGACCATATAACCGCGATGCCGCCATTGATGCGGCAATGACCCTATTTTGGCAAAAAGGGTATCACGCGACTTCGCTTAAAGACCTCGAAGGCGCGCTGAACATGAAGCCGGGCAGCATTTATGCGGCCTTTGCAAGCAAAGAAAACCTGTTTTTGTTGTCACTAGAACGGTATTTCACGCGGAACCGCGACGAGTTTCGCAAGGCGATGGATGTCGCGCAGACACCTCTGACGGGGCTTGCGGATTTCCTGCGGGGCATCGGGGCGGCAAACCAAACCGATCCAACGCGACGGGCCTGTATGCTGGTCAAATCCTTGCTGAACAGCACACCCGATGACGCCGCAATCACAACCCAGATTTCCGAATACCTGTCGGGCATGGAAAACGAGATGGCCGCGGTCTTTGAAAAAGCCAAGCAATCAGGTGAATTGGCGAAGGATGCAGATGCCGCATGTCTTGCAAGGCGTTTCCAGTCTGAAGTGACAGCCCTCAAGATCGAGGCACAACGCCAGGTCGCCCCAGCGATCCTTGCAGCCTCAGCAAACGAGCGGGCTTTGCACATCGAGAATCTGCGCCAGCACTAAGGCAAAAAGGCGCGATTTTCGAAAAATACCTCAAAAGGCCAAAACTCTCACCCTATCGTGATTAAGGGGAACGCAAGGCAACGGGCTTTGCGGCGAAAACCAACTGGGGACCTAAACAGTGACAAAATCACAATCGCGGATGTTGACCCGTCCAATGGCGCGATCCATGTGATTGACGCTGTGTAGCTGGTCGCTAAATAAGCTTTTTATCTTAACGACTTAAGGTTATTTTGCGCCCCTCTGCCATACAGGCTCGGGGGCGCACTGCGGTCTACTGGCAGTTGGCAAGCGTTGACGAAAGCTGCGTCAGCAACGTCCGGTAGAACCCGCGCCCAAGCTCAATGCCCGCGCCAATCGGATCAACGGTTGCCATTGGGATTGCCGTGCCATCGGTCAAAACCTGCCCCCAACGGGCGTTGATTTCCGTGTCAAGCAACACGCAATCAACCTCGCCCGACAGCGCAAGGTCCCGCAGAGCTGCGATACGCGCGGGGCCGGGGTCGCTGGCGTCAGACTGCGCAATGGCGCCGACGCCTGTCAGGTCAAACCGCGCTGCGAAATACTGATAGGCATCATGCGGCCAAAGGAAGTTTTGCGTCGATACCGTGGCCATTTGAGCTGCAATCGTCTCGCTCAACTGCGCAAAGTCAGCCGCCGCCGCCTGCGCATTCTGCGCGTAAGTATCTGCATTTTCGGGGTCAGCCGCCGCTAAGACCTCTGCAATCCGCACGACCCAAATCGCCGCAATTTGCGGGTCAAGCCATGCATGTGGGTCCACGCCGCCGTGATCAAGATCGCCCCCTTCGGACACCTGACGCGACGTCCAGCCATCGGTTTCCAACAATGTCAAAACCGTTGCATCAGGGGCCAGATTTGTCAGAACCTCCGACATCCACGGGGTCAAGGCGTCACCCACGCGAATGATGACTTCGGCGTCACTCACCGCTTGCGCATCCGACGGGCGCATCGTGTAATCATGGCCGTCGGTGTTCGGCGGCAAAAGCATCGCGGGGGTGCCTAAATCGCCCATCACCTCGCTGACCAAGGCGTTGATTGGCGCGATGTCGCTTAGGACATTTGGCACCGCAAGGGCGGGACTGGCGGCCAACAGGGCGATGAAAGTAGCAGTAAGGCGCATGGTTTTATCCTTGTAAGTGGTACGAATGTTTGGTAGTATGTTATAACATAACAGATAGTGCAAGATGAAAAAGGGACAAGATGAAAAATACCCCGCTTGGCTTTGCTGCTCACGATCATAGCGCTTGCGTGAAATCCGGCCTGACATCCGCGCAAGCCACCTGTGCTGCTCGCGGTGTGCAGTTCACGCCTGTGCGCCAGCGGTCGCTTGAAATCCTGCTCGAATCCCATACCGCAATGGGGGCTTACGATGTGCTGGCGCGATTAGACGCCGAGGGGCTGGGATCAAAACCGCCCGTCGCCTACCGCGCGCTGTCTTTCCTTGTAGATCAAGGGTTTGTGCACCGCATTGAACGCCTTAACGCTTTCATCGCCTGTGCGCATCCGGGGGATCAACACGACCCCGCCTTTATGATTTGCAGGACGTGCGGCACCGTCGCAGAGGCGCAAATCTCTAGCGCGGCTTTGGGTACGTCTGCGGCGCAAAGCGGTTTCCAGATCGAGCAAACCGTGATCGAGGCACAAGGGCTGTGCCCTGCCTGCCAACCGCAGGTGCAGTCATGACCGCGCTGATCTCTGCGCGTGGAATCACCGTGCGTCATGGCGGGAATGTGGTGCTGCAAAACGTCGATATCAGCCTAACAGCGGGCGAAATCGTCACCATTGTCGGGCCGAATGGATCAGGCAAATCCACGCTTTTGCGGGTCCTGATCGGGGCGCTCAAGCCGTCCAGGGGGCAGGTGACACGAACTGCGGGGCTGCGGATCGGCTATGTGCCGCAAAAGCTGCATATCGACCCGACCATGCCCGTCACGGTACGTCGGTTTCTGGACCTGCCCAACCGGGTCAGTGATGCTGCAGCGACAGATGCATTGCTTGCCGCTGGCGCGCCCGATCTTGGATCGCGGCAAATGACGCAGCTGTCCGGCGGGCAATTCCAGCGCGTGCTTTTGGCGCGGGCAATTTTGGAGAAGCCTCATATTCTGATGCTGGACGAGGCGACCCAAGGGCTCGATCAACCCGGATCGGCGCGGTTTTACCAGCAAATCGACCATGTGCGACGCGACCTCAATTGCGCGGTGCTGATGGTCAGCCATGAATTACACGTCGTGATGAGTGCCTCTGACCGGGTGATCTGTCTGAATGGCCACGTCTGTTGCGAAGGCACCCCCGATGTGGTCTCGGCGGCCCCCGCCTACCGCGAGCTTTTCGGCACCGGCACCGGCGGCGCACTGGCGCTTTACCGCCATGAACATGACCACCATCACCACGACCACGAGGCAGCAGACTAATGCTCGACGACTTTATGATCCGCGCCACCCTCGCGGCCCTTGGCACGGCAATGGCAACAGGGCTTTTGGGCTGTTTTGTGGTCTGGCGGCGCATGGCCTATTTCGGCGACGCCACCGCCCATGCCGCAATCCTCGGGGTGGCGGTGGCATTGATGTTCGGCTGGTCGATCATCGCGGGCGTGGGGCTTGTGGCGCTTGGCATGGCGTTGTTGATCTATGGCTTGACAGGGCGCGGCCATGCTGTCGACACGATCCTCGGGGTCTTGGCACATGGGGCGCTGGCGCTGGGGCTGGTCGCAGTGACCTTGATACCGGGCCAGCGGATCAACCTTGATGCCTATCTGTTTGGCGATGTGTTGACCGTCAGCCGCCTTGACCTTGCCGTGATCTGGGGCGGGGCGGCGGTTGTCTCGCTGGTAATGTGGCGCCGCTGGACCGGCCTTTTGACCGCCACGATCAGCCCCGATCTGGCCTATGCCGCAGGGCTTGATCCACGGCGCGAACAGCTTATTCTGACGCTATTGATGGCCGCAGTCGTGGCCGTCGCGATCAAGGTTGTGGGCGCGCTTTTGATCACGGCACTGCTGATCATTCCCGCCGCCGCCGCACGCGGCCTCGCGCGCACGCCCGAACAGATGGCGGGCTTTGCAATGGTCATCGGCGGGCTTTCTGCGCTGGGCGGTCTGCGCCTGTCGATCTGGTTCAACACACCGGTTGGGCCAACAATCGTCGTCGTCGCGGTAGGGTTGTTTGCTCTTGGCGCAGTCGCCGGCAAACTGCGCGCGATCAGCCGTTAAATATCCAGCCAGATCGTGTTTGGCCCGCTGTTTGTCAAGCTGACCTCCATCTCGGCGCCAAACCGGCCCGTGGCTGTCGGGATGCCCAAAGCGTTCATATCCGCGACGAAATTCTCATATAGCACGCGGCCCATCTCGGGTGCTGCCGCCTGCGAAAATCCGGGTCGATTGCCGCGCTGCGTATCTGCGGCCAGCGTGAACTGGCTGACAATCAAGGCGCTGCCACCGGTATCGTTCAAAGACAGGTTCATCTTGCCCGCACCATCCTTGAAAATCCGCAACTTGGAAATCTTGGCCGCCATCTGCGCGGTTTTGGCCGGATCATCGCCGTGCATTGCGCAGAAAAAGACCAGCAAACCATCGCCAATCTCGCCCACGACCTCGCCGGCGACCACAACGCTTGCGTGACTGACCCGCTGTAATAATGCCCTCAAAGCTCGGCGGCCCAAGGTGGGTTTGCGCCCGCACGCGCCACGGTGATCGCGGCAACCCGTGCCCCGAAACCCGCCGCGCGGGTCAAATCGTCCATCGTGGCTGTGGGCAGCGTGGATTTGGTCAACAATCCCGCCTTGTGCAAATCCGCCAAAAACCCCGCGCTAAACGTGTCGCCAGCCCCCACTGTATCGACAACTGTCGCCTTTACTGCGGGCACCTCGGCGGCACCATCGCGCGTCAAGACCGTGACACCCTGCGCGCCGCGGGTCAGCAAAATCACCTGCACAGCGGTGCCCTCAAACAAGGCACCCGCATCCGTCCCGCCAGTGATCCACTCCAGATCCTCGTCCGAGGTCTTGATAATATCCGCCACCTTAAACATATCCGCCAATCGTGCGCGATACGCCGCCTCGTCGGTGATGAAACCGGGGCGAATATTGGGGTCAATCATCGTGACGCAGGTCATGGCCTCGCGCTGCATCAACGCCTGATAGGCCGCCGCACAAGGCTCCACCACAAGGCTGATGCCGCCAAAAAAGATCGCATCGGCCTGCACAACAGGCAAATCCGCCTGACCGATCATACGCCCTGCGGTATTTTCGTCGTAAAACGCATAAGACGCATGACCATCTGTCAAGGTCACAAAGGCCAGCGTGGTCGGGCGGTCCGAGATATGCGCAGGGCTGCTGTCCACCTTGGACGCGGTCAATTCCTCGCGCAATACATCCCCGAACAGGTCCGACGACAGCCCCGAGAAAAACTGGACCGGCGTGCCCAGACGCCCCAGCGCAATCGCCGTATTGAACACCGAACCCCCCGCCAGCGGGGCAAAAGCAGTGCCGCCCTGTGCTGTCTGGCGTGGGATCATATCAATCAGGGCTTCACCGGCGCAAAGGATCATCTGTCTCTCCATCTCTACTGGGTGTTAGCGATAACATATCCTGCAACAAGCGCAACAATCAGTCCCAAAATCACCGCGGTCGCAATTTTCCACGCCGAATAGGGCCTTTCGCCTTGCACGCGGCCGGTGCGGCCATTCACGACAAACCGGAACGTGCGGCCACGATACTTATAGGCCGCGACCCAGACAGGCAGCAAAATATGCTTGAACGTGACATCACTGATCCGGGTTTGTACGTCTGTCACACGCTGCGCATCGCCGCCAATGTCATATTTCGCATCCCTGATGATCATCCGGTCCATAAAGGCGCGGGCTTGCGTAAACCCGTCGGCCAGCTCGACCTGATAGGCTTCGGCGCGAAAACCGGCCAGATATTCGGGCTGGTAGGGCTCCAACGCCGACAGGTCCCAAGGCTCCAGCCCGTCGGTATATGTCTTGGGCAGGCTTTTGGACGCCAGCACCAGCACATCGTCAAAGAACCGCGCAACCCGCCCCGAGGCTGCACGCCAGCGGGTTTTGCGCACGCGGACCTGCTGGCGTTTGCCGTCGCGCACCACGGTGCGGGTCTCGTAGTAATGGGTCCCGCGCTGGCCTTGATACTGGCTTTTGGTATCGGCATCAAAGGTCCAATAGGGGACATAGATACCGTTCATTTTGCGACCCTTGCGGGCATAATCCATCAAACCGTTTGGGGCAAACCACAGGCTGCCCAGCCATCCGGTCAAGGCCTCGCGTGATGCCGCCTCATCCAATGCAAACGGCAATAAACCGCGCGGTTTGATATGGCGGCTCACCCCTGTGTCGATCACTACAGGGGTGGCGCAAAACGGGCATTCTGCGGCATGGATATTGGGGTCAAATTCAAAACTTGCGCCGCAATTGGGGCAGGTCACAACGCGGGTTTCTTCGATCTCTTCCTCGGACAACTGGTTGTTCACCGCCGCACGAAAATCCAGTTCCTTGATCCCACCCGCCACCGTGCGCGTGCCTTCAATGGGCTGCACATTGCCACAATAGTCACAGACCATCTGCTGCGCCCCCGGATCAAACCGAAGGTCCGACCCGCAGGCATCACATGGAAAACGATGTTCGACTTGTCCGTCAGGCATAGGGTCCAGCCGCTCCTACGCGCCGGGCGGCGGTGGCGGCATCACGGTGAACAGTTGCGCCAGTTCCTGCACCTGATCGGCAGACAACCAGCCATCCTGACCCTGGGTCCAGACTTTGCTGTCGCGCGCCAATGTGCCGTCGGTCACCTTGCGGCCCATCGCGGCCTTGGAAAACGGCCCCGTCACCGCGCCATCCACCGCGATATGCCAAACATGTTCCACGGGCGGCGGCGGCGGTGGCGGCGCGCTGGGGGCAGCGCCCCACGGGCCGGCTTGCGTTTGGCTCGCCATCGCCATGCCCATTCCCATACCAAGTCCCGCGGCCATCCCGCCGCCGCCGTTGGGGTTGCTGGCAGCCGCCGTCATCGCCTCGGCAGTCGAATATTGCATGAAGTTACCCAGATCACCGGCAATTCCCATCGAGGTGCGCTTGTCCAAAGCGGCCTCGACCGCGGGCGGCAAGCTGATGTTTTCGATATATAGCTCTGGGATCACCAGCCCGTATTGGGTCATCGTGGCCGAAATCGCCGTGGCCACCAGCTTGCCCAGATCGCGGGTATTGGCGGCCATATCCAGTACCGGAATCCCGCTTGAGGAAATCACGCGGCTAAATTCCTGCACGATAATATTGCGGATCTGATAGCTGATCTCGTCCATGGTAAACTCGCCGTCGGTGCCGACAATTTCTCGCATGAACACGGCCGGGTCGGACACCTTGACCGTATAGGTGCCAAAGGCGCGAATACGGGTTGGACCAAACTCCGGATCACGCAGCATGATCGGGTTTTTCGTGCCCCATTTCAGGTCGGAAAAGCGGGTCGTGTTGACGTAGTAAATCTCGGATTTGAACGGGCTTTGAAACCCGTGATCCCAATTGTTCAGCGTTGTCATGATCGGCATATTGTTGGTTTCCAACATATACAGACCGGGGGTGAAAACATCGGCAAGCTGACCTTCATGAATGAAAACAGCGGCTTGCCCTTCACGCACCGTCAATTTCGCCCCGTATTTGATCTCATGGGCTTCGCGCTCGAACCGCCAGACCATCGTGTCGCGGGTATCGTCGGTCCAGTGGATCACGTCGATAAACTCGCCGGTTAGAAAATCGAAAATACCCATTGATCAGGCTCCTTTGGTGCGGGGTCACACAGACTAGCTTGCGCCAGCGGTGGTTAATTCGGTAGCGATGGTTGCGGCAATCGGGGCCGCCTCTTGCGGGGTCATGCCCGAGGACAGCCTGCGGTCGTATAGCATTTGCAGCAATAGCTCGTCTTGGGTGGTCAGCAGGCCAAATTCCTCGTCATCATTAAAGATCGACGGACGCGCCGCACGGCTATCATTGGCAAGCCCCATGCCTTGGGCCAGTTCTTCATGGATACATGACTTGCGCAATAACGGCGGGTGCTCTGCGCGAATGACGGCAATGGCTTTGACATATTCGGATTGTCCGGGCTGCGAAAAGGCGACCACGATGCACAGCTGGTTGCGCGGTAGGTTCAAAATCGCGCGCAGCGAGCTGGGCGAAATACCGGGCACCATCTGTCGCAACCGGTCCTCTGCGGCACGGCGATCCGTCTCATCGAGAAACAGGACGTAATAGTTGGGATCGCGGTCGGTCATCGTGATCGGCACACCGGTAAGGCGCGACAAACGGCTGGCATATGCGGTGACATCGGCGGTGTCGGTGGCCTGCTGGGCGGCGGGCACACTGGCGCCAAATTCAACCGACATGCGGATCGGTTGCTCCCAACGGCGCAGGCGCGATTCAGTGGCACGTGCACGCAGGCTGTCACCCTCGACGACGTATTCATCAAACAGGGCAATCCGCACAAAGTTACGCGCCAGCATTTCGTCGGTGAACGGTGTATCAGGCCCGCCGCCATCGGTGCGCAGCATCCCGCGCACAACATAGTTATTCTCGATGCGCTGGTAATAGCGACGCAGGGCCGCAGATCTTTCGTCAAACAGCGGCGCTGCGATCTGCGGCTCAGTCTCTTGGACCCGCTCTTGTGGGCGCGGGGATATGGTGGGGGGCTGCCGGGGCCCGGGCGTGGTCGCGCAGGCCGTCAAAGCCATAAGCCCCAGCGCCGATAGATATTTGAGCCCCCGGCGTTGCATTCAGGCCCCCGTGGCGGTGCCGACGTTTTCGCCGGTGCCGGTTTTGCGGGCCTTTGCCGAAGCCAAAGTTTCCTTCAACTCGGCTTCCATGCGCTTGAGCTCGATTTCGGCCTCTGCACGGTTGCGCTTGCCCTCGTCGGCAATCTCGAGGCTTTCGTTGATCGTTGCGATCAAATTGGCATTGGCCTCTTTCACCGCATTGATATCAAATACGCCGCGCTCCATTTCCTGACGGATCACCTTATTGGCGTCGCGCAGGTTTTTGGCATTGGCGGTCAGCAACTCGTTGGTCAAATCATTGGCATCGCGCACCGCCTCTGCAGCCTCTGCCGAGCGCTGGATCGTCACCGCCTGCGCCAGTTGGGTTTCCCAAAGGGGCACTGTATTGACCAGTGTCGAATTGATCTTGGTCACCAGAGACTTGTCATTTTCCTGCACAAGGCGGATCGACGGCAAGGACTGCATTGTCACCTGACGCGTCAATTTCAAATCATGCACACGGCGTTCCAGATCGTCGCGCGCCGAGCGGATATCGCGCAATTCCTGCGCCATCATCACGGCCTTGCCCTCGGGGGCTTTGGAGACCTGAAGCTCTTTTTTCGGGATCACTTTTGCGTCCAGCTCGGCGATTTTAGCCTCGCCTGCGGCAATATACAGCGCCAGTTCGTCATAGAATTGCAAGGTTTTGTCATACAGCACATCAAGGCTTTCGATGTCCTTGAGAAGCACATGCTCGTGTTTGAGTAAGCCATCGGTGATCACATCGATCTGACCCTGAACATCCTCAAAACGTGCCATAAATTTCGCCATTGGTGCAGCGCGCCCCAAAAGCTTTTCCCACCACGACCGCTCGCGGCGCACGTCCAGCTCAGAAATCGAAAACCCGCGAATGGTGCTGACGATATTGCGCAGACTGTCGCCCGCAGGGCCCACGTCCTTGTTGCGCACACCCGCCAGCATCGATTGACTGATCACTTGCAGCTCGGCCTGCGCGCCGGACCCGAACGATACGATCGACTGGGTGTCGGTCATGTCGATCTCGTCCATGCGGCGCTTGATTTCAGCCGTGGTCGGCTTGTCGGCCTCGGCCATTGTGACCACTTCGCCCTTGGGCTCGGCCAGCACAACGGCTGTCACTTTTTCAACATCAGCCAAAGCGGCCTCGGCTTTTTTACGGATCGTATCAGACATCACCTGTCTCCCTCATTATTTCAGACCTACGCCTTCGCGCTGCAAACGGTCGCGCAGCACTTTGATTTCAATATCCATGTCGCTGCGGTCATCGAGCAACATTTTCTCGGTGCGGGCGGCAAAGTTTTGCTGCAAGTCGCCCAATAAATCCTCGTAGCTGGCGCGCGCAGTCTTATCCTTTGAGCGGCGGTAAAGGTCGACGAATTTGATCGTCGCATCCCGTGCCCCCATCAGATAAACGCCCAAAAACTTGCGTGCACCGGTCAGATCGCGTGGGTCTTCCTCGACCGTGCGGATCATCTTGCGGGCCGCCGTTTGAAACGCGTTCACGCGGATCAATAACGCGCGGTCGCCCAAGCCCTCGATCTGTCCCGACATCACCGCCAAATAGGCTTCTGCCTCATCCACAACACGGGCCACGCGGTCTTGTTGAAAGGTATCAATACCCTCCATGCGCTTGTCGCGCAGCGGATCGATGCCAAAGGCCGCCACATGCACCGCAGCCCCCGCCACCCCATATAAAACCGCGCTCAACATATTGGCATCATGGGCAAAAGAGGCGATTGCCACACCAACACCCGTCAGCGCAGTGGCCAGCATTTTGCGTGGAAACGCAGGTCTGCGCGCGACTTTGCGCAGATCATAAGCCGCCTCGGCGCGCAGCCCTTCGCGCAGCAGCATCGCCGCAACTGTCAAAGTGCCGGCACCAATCAGCCCGGCAATCAAGGCAACTGGTCCGTCTGAAAACGTGGTTGCCACCAGCACGATGGCAGGCACGAACAACAGGTTCGAGCGTGCACCCGCCGCATCGACCTGGCGGTCGTCAATGACCTCGCGCGGTCCTTGGTCGGACGCACCATCGGGGCTATATTTTCCACCAAACTGCTTGGCCATCTATATCGCCCCCAGCCAGCCAGAGGTGACCCCGAACATCAGCACGATCAGAACGACATAAGCGCCGCGTTGAAATGACTTGGGCATCATACCCCCTCCCGGGTTAGCGTCCGACCAGTATACCCCACTATAATAGGGGCGCATCTGATGTTTTACGAGTGTTTCTGCAAAGCTTTGCGCTCGGCGTTCAACTTGCGGCTATAGCCGGACTGTAAAATCTCGACTGCAAACAAAACAATCACGGAGAAATAGAATGTGGATTTGGACATCGGGACGATTTCCGTGTCAAACACGCGGATGTTCAGCGCCTCGTTTTCCATCGCGTGACCCGCCGCAGGGCCCGCTTCACCCAGCAAGACAACACCGACAATCAACAAGATAAACAGGCCAAGCACCTCATACATCCGGTTCTTTTCCAAAAACCGTGTCACGCCATCGGCCAGCAAAAGCATCGCCAGACCCGACAGAATGATCGCAATGGCCAGAACCGGAAACACATCCGTGATGGCAAGCGCGGAAAGAACTGAATCAAAAGAGAAAATCAGGTTCATGATGACAATCAGGATAATCACATGCAGCGCCGATTTTGATGATTTGCCGTCAACATCGTGGTCGAGTTTATCCATCGACAACATATGTCCGATCTCTTTGACGGCGGTATACATGATGAAAACGCCACCGAATATAAACACAATCGTGGCAAAGTTCACGCCGCCCTCGATCACGCCGGGCCAGTTGAAGATGTAAAACGGTGCCGACAGCGATGCGATCAATTGGATCATCACAAACAATAAGACAACGCGCAGTGCGACGGCAATTATAATGCCCCAGGTGCGCACCGATTTTTGCTGTGCAACAGGCGCGCGTTTACTCTCGATCGAGATATATAACAGGTTATCAAAGCCAAGCACCGCCTGCAAAAAGCACAGCATCACAAGGTTTATTGCGTTCTCGAGTGTCAGTAAATCAGCCACGGATATAGTCCCCAAATTTCTTAGCCCCTAACTTGCACAAGGACATGGGGTGCGACAAGGGTTCAACCTGCGCGGTTTTTCCCCGTAGGCGGTTTTTTTGCGCCGCGGCTGAGTGGTTTACGCACGCGGGGTGCGGCGGGGCGCGCCTCGAGACCCAATTGGTCGCGCACGACGCGGCTTTTGACCTCCTCGACGCTGCCTTGGGCCAGATCGCCCAGTTGGAAGGGGCCGTAGCTGACGCGGATCAACCGGTTCACAACCACACCGATGGCCTCCATCGTGCGCCGGATTTCGCGGTTTTTACCCTCGCGAATGGACACGGTCAGCCATGCGTTTGCGCCTTGTTGGCGGTCGAATGTCACGATCATCGGCTGGTAGTTGACGCCGTCCACGGTGATGCCTTTGCGCAACTCGTCCAGCCGCGCCTCGGACACCGATCCGTTGATGCGCACACGGTAACGGCGCAACCATCCGGTGGAGGGCAATTCCAGTTTTCTCTTTATTTCCCCGTCGTTTGTCAGGATCAGCAAGCCTTCTGAATTGATGTCCAAGCGGCCCACCGACATCACCCGCGGCATGTGGTCGGGCAGGGCGCCAAACACCGTTGCGCGGTCTTTTTCATCACGTTCGGATGTCACCAGCCCGGCGGGTTTGTGGTAAAGCCAGATGCGCGGGGCGTCGGGGGTGCCGACGCGTTTGCCGTCGACGACGATTTTGTCTTCGGGTGTGACGTTCAGGGCGGGGCTGGTGATGGTTTTGCCATTCACCGACACGCGGCCTTCTTCGATCATACGCTCGGCTTCGCGGCGCGATGCGATGCCGGCGCGCGACAGGACTTTGGCGATGCGGTCGCCGGCGGGGGTGTCATTATTGCTCATAATCCTGCCATAGCGTCTTTGATCGCCCCTTGCCAGAGCCTGTGTGACACGGGCATATGGAGATATGAGTTTTACCAGCCATATGGATGCTGCGATGGCGCAGGCGATTGCCGCGGGTGCACGCGGTGAAGTGCCCGTGGGCGCGGTCGTTGTGGGGCCGCAAGGCATTGTTTCAAAAGCAGGAAACCGGACCCGTGAATTGAACGACCCCACCGCCCACGCCGAAGTTTTGGCGATCCGTGCGGCCTGTGCAGCGTTGGGGCAGGACCGGTTGGCGGGTTACGCGCTTTACGTCACGTTGGAACCTTGCCCGATGTGTGCGGCGGCGATATCAAACGCGCGCATCGGCAGGCTGTATTACGGTGCCGCAGACCCCAAATCGGGCGGCGTGGCCCAAGGACCGCGTATTTTCAGCCACCCCCAGTGCCACCATAAGCCAGAGGTTTATGACGGGATCGGGGCTGCCGCATCAGAGGCCTTATTGCGGGATTTCTTTGCCAAAAGACGTGTATGATCCGCGTATGACCGGCGTATGATTTGCGTATGCCAGAATTTGACCCGTCAAGCGGGCGCTGTGGCGGCTTTGTAAAGATGCCATGTTGCGTGGCCCAAAATTGGCATCGCGATGAAAAGCCCCAGAAAAGCGGGGATCATGGCAAGGATCGTGACCACCGCGATAAACGCGCCCCAACCCAGATAGATCAGCGGGCGGGCGGCCACCGCTTGGACCGATGTGATCATGGCGGTCACAAAATCCACGTCGCGGTCCAGAAACATCGGCATCCCCAGCACCGAGAGCGCGAATGTGAGACCGGCAAAACACGCCCCGACCGTGCTGCCGAACCCAAGCATTTTAAGCCCGTTTGCGGAAAAATAAACTTCGGTCGAGTTGGAGACATTTGTCATCGGTGACAGGCCCAGAAACAGTGCAAAAATCATATGCCCAAGGAAGAACCAGAACAAGAACAGGATCACCAGAATGACCGCAAGCCACGGCAATTGCCCGACCTTATGGGCCCAGACCACGCCCGCGATCTCGCGCAGATGTAGCGGTTCGCCCGCGCTGCGTCTGCGGCTGGTCTCGTATAGGCCGAGGGCCGCAAAGGCGCCGATCAGCGGAAAGCCCATGACCGCAAGCACAAGCCAGAATGTGGTGCCGGTGGCGGCTGTAATCCAAGACATGATCAGGCCCACGACAACATAAAAGCTGGCGAAAAACAGACCCGCAAAGGGCGCTGCGCGAAAATCGCGGACCCCTGCGCGCAAACTTTGGCGGATATCAGAGATGGTGATGGGCCGCACCGATGGCGCCCCGTTTGGTCTGTCGTGCATCGCCGGTCCTCCCGAGATTGGCAGTATTGATTTGACCCTGATTGCTGTGCGTTTGCAATGACGCAGATCAAGAGATGACCGACAAATCAGCGGCGCAGGGCTGCTTGAGGGGTGTTCGCGCTATCGTTTGCCTGGCCTGGCGGGGCAGCCGACGATTGCAACCGCGCCCGCGCGGGTTTGAGGTCTTGCGGGGCAGGGGCTGCGGCGTTAAACGAATGACCAAAGTTTACCCCTCATTTTGGAGGCATATCATGTCGATCGACACCGAAACCGCCCGCCGCGTGGCCAAATTGGCCCGTATCAAGGTCGAAGATGACGCCTTGCCCGCATTGGCACAGGAATTTTCCGCGATTTTGGGGTTTATCGAGCAATTGAACGAAGTGGATGTGGAGGGCATCGAGCCGATGACCTCTGTGACGCCGCAACGCTTGAAACGCCGTGCCGATGTGGTGAATGACGGTGGCCAGCAGGCTGCGGTATTGAAGAATGCGCCTGATGCCCGCGAAGGGTTTTTTGCCGTCCCGAAGGTGGTTGAATAATGTCTGATCTGTCCAAACTCACGATTGCCACGGCCCGCGACAGCCTGCGCAAAGGCGATGTCTCGTCGGTAGAATTGACCAATGCCTATCTGGATGCGATCGCAGGCTCGTCCAAGCTGAATGCATTTGTGCACCACACGCCAGATGTTGCAAAAGTGCAAGCCGAGGCCGCAGATCAGCGCATCAAGGCGGGTGATGCGCCTGATATGTGCGGTATTCCCTTGGGCATTAAAGACCTGTTCTGCACCAAGGGTGTGGCTTCACAGGCCGCATCGGGCATCCTTGAAGGCTTTAGGCCCGAGTATGAAAGCACCGTCACAACCCAGTTGTTTGACGCAGGTGCTGTGATGCTGGGCAAGCTGAACATGGACGAATTTGCGATGGGATCGTCAAATGAGACATCGGTGTATGGCGATGTCGTGAACCCGTGGAAAGTGGACGATCGCAACCTGACGCCGGGTGGCTCTTCTGGGGGGTCGGCCGCGGCGGTGGCGGCTGATTTGTGTTTGGGTGCGACAGGCACCGACACAGGTGGGTCGATCCGTCAGCCTGCCGCGTTTACGGGGATTACCGGCATCAAGCCGACCTATGGCCGCGTGTCGCGCTGGGGTGTTGTGGCGTTTGCGTCCTCGCTGGATCAGGCGGGTCCGATGACCAAAGACGTGCGTGATGCCGCGATTATGCTCGAGGCGATGTGTGGTCACGACCCCAAGGACAGCACAAGCATGGATATGGCGGTGCCGAATTTCGAGGCCGCGTTGACCGGCGATATTCGTGGCAAAGTTATTGGGATTCCAAAAGAATATCACATGGACGGGATGCCTGCCGAGATCGAGAAATTGTGGGCTGATGGCACTGCGATGCTGAAAGATGCGGGGGCGGACATTCGCGATATTTCCTTGCCGCACACCAAATATGCGCTGCCGGCTTATTATGTGATTGCTCCGGCCGAGGCGTCGTCGAATTTGGCGCGCTATGACGGGGTGCGCTTTGGCCATCGCGCCAAACTGGCCGCCGGTGATGGCATCACGGAAATGTATGAAAAGACCCGCGCCGAAGGCTTTGGCGCCGAGGTGCAGCGCCGTGTGATGGTCGGCACATATGTGTTGTCGGCGGGGTTTTATGACGCCTATTATAACCGTGCGCGCAAGGTGCGCGCCTTGATCAAGCGCGATTTTGATCAGGTGTTTGCGGCGGGTGTGGATGCGATTTTGACGCCTGCGACGCCCTCGGCGGCCTTCGGGTTGGGCGAGATGGCGGATGCGGACCCGATCCAGATGTATCTGAATGATGTGTTTACGGTGACGGTGAACTTGGCGGGCTTGCCCGGAATTGCGGTGCCCGCAGGGGTTGACGCAAAAGGCTTGCCGCTGGGTTTGCAGGTGATTGGTCGTCCGTGGGAAGAGGGCGATTTGCTGAATGTCGCTTATGCGTTGGAACGGGCGGCGGGTTTTGTAGCCAAGCCGCAAAAGTGGTGGTAGGGCCTGCCTGACCGCTAGATGAAGAGGAAATTGTCGTGAAAACTGCTGGATTCGCACTTGTCGGGATGTTGTTTGTTCAGGCTTGCACGCCGCCGGTGCCTGCAAGTAATGCGGGCCCGGGGTTTAATGATTACGCCAATTACGAGTTGGACCGCGCCCGCCGCGAGGTGGCTGTGACCGGATCCGGGGCGCCATTGGCGGCCCCTGCGCCTGTGCAAACGAATGCGATCGGGGCCGGGGATCTGGCGGCTGCGGGCATCGGGTCGCAAGCCGCGTTGGGGGCGCCGTTGTCGGCACTGTCGCCTGAGGCACAAAGCGCGACGGCACCGTCTACGCCTTCTTTGGCCCAAACGGGCACTGTGGGCGATGCGCAGAATATTGATGCGGTTCCGGCCCGCACGGATGCCCAACAGGCTGCTGCCCTCAGGCGAGCGCAAACCTTCACGGTGCCGCCCCCCCCCACGGATGCCAGAGTGAATATTATCGGATATGCCCTGAATGCGCCCAATGTGAAGGGCCAGGAATGGTATTCACGGTCGCTGTTTTCGGGTCAGGGCCGTTTTGAGCGCAACTGTCTGAAATATGCTTCTGCGGATGCCGCCCAGATTGATTTCCTGGCGGCTGGTGGCCCCGAAAGGGACCGCAAGGGCATTGATCCCGATGGCGACGGCTTTGCTTGCGGCTGGGACCCCGCGCCGTTTTTGTCGGTGGCTGGCCGCTGACCGCGCTGACCCATCCGTCGCCTAATTTCGGGCCGCGTCGGGGTGATGTGACCCCTGATATGATTGTGCTGCACTATACCGCGATGACCTCTGCGCAGGCGGCGTGCCGCACGCTGTGCAACCCTGAAAATGAAGTATCGGCGCATTATCTGATTGCCGAAGATGGTGAGGTGATGTCGCTGGTGGCCGAAGAGATGCGCGCGTGGCATGGCGGTGCGGGGCGCTGGGGCGACGTGATTGATGTGAACAGCCGGTCGATCGGGATCGAGCTTGCCAATGACGGGGTCTCGCCGTTTTCCGCCCCTTTGATGGACAGTCTGACAGGGTTGATAGGCGCGATCATGACCCGCTGGGATATTTCGCCGCAGCGCGTGATCGGGCATTCGGATATGTCACCTGCCCGCAAGATTGATCCCGGTGTGCGGTTTGACTGGCGCCGTTTGGCGCGCGAGGGGGTGAGCGTTTGGCCGCAGGCAGGGCAGGGTGCACCACCCGAGAGTTTTGCGGAGCTGATGGCGCGCTTTGGCTATACTGCCACGCAGGACGCGGATTTGTTGCTGGATTGTTTTCGCAGGCGGTTTCGCCCCTTTGCTGTGGGACCGCTTGATGCCGTTGATTGCGCGATGATTGCCGATCTGGCGCAGCGTTTTCCCGTTGACCAAACTGCGCCCACCGCTTAGGCGATGATTTGCGCGGGTGGTTGGATGATCGCGGGGTGGTAACGCTTCGAGGAAAGTCCGGACTCCATGAAAAGCACGGTGCTGGTTAACGGCCAGCGGGGGTAACCTTAGGGATAGCGCCACAGAGAACAGACCGCCCGTTATATGCGGGTCAGGGTGAAACGGTGGGGTAAGAGCCCACCGCGGATGTGGCAACACAGACGGCACGGCAAGCCCCACCGGGAGCAATGCCAAATAGGGGCTTTGTGTGGGCAACCACAGGGACGCTTGAACCCGAGAAGCCCGGGTTGGCAGCTAGAGGCCGGTTGGTAACGATCGGTCCAGATGAATGATCATCTCGGGGCAGCAATGCCCTAGACAGAATCCGGCTTACAGGCCACCCGCGCAACTTTCGGCCTGTAATCGCGCTTTGCGGTTGACTCGCAGGGTGGCGGTTGTAAAAGGCAGCAGATATATGAATTCATGCGCTGTGCCGATGATGGCCCGCACTCCAGGAGATATGAGATATGGCGAAGCCAACCACAATCAAAATCCGCCTGAACTCCACTGCGGGGACTGGCCATTTTTACGTCACGAAGAAAAACGCACGCACCATGACCGAGAAGATGACGGTCAACAAGTATGACCCGGTTGTGCGCAAGCATGTTGAATACAAGGAAGGCAAGATCAAGTAATTGATCGCCACTTGAACGGTTTGAGGGTCGCACAGAGATGTGCGGCCCTTTTGCGTTGTAGGGTATTGCGAGGGCTGCGGCGCAAAGGAAAAGGGCCAGTGTTTCCACCGGCCCTTGCACTTATTTCAAGCTGTTGAGGCTTGGTGTTATTCGCGTCCACCCATGAACATCAGCAGGAACTGGAACATGTTGATGAAGTCGAGATACAGGTTCAGCGCGCCCATGATGGCCGATTTGCCAAGCCATTCGCTGTCGTTATTTGCGGCGTGCGCGATGTAGTCGGTCTTGATCTTTTGTGTGTCATAGGCTGTGAGGCCCGCAAAGATCAGCACGCCCAAACCGGACACTGCGAACATGATCGCAGGTGATTGCAGCCAGATGTTGACGATCATGGCCACGATCAGGCCAATGACGCCCATGATCAGGAAGGACCCCCAAGCGGAGATGTCTTTCTTTGTGGTGTAGCCGTAAAGCGACAGACCTGCGAAGGCGATGGATGTTACAAAGAATGTCTGCGCGATCGAGATACCGGTGTAGAGCGCGAAGATATACGAAAGTGACAGGCCCATTGCCGCAGCAAAGACGTAGAAGAACAGTTGTGCGCCAGCGGCGGACATACGGTTAATCATCGCGCCAAACATGAAGATCATGCCAAGCGGTGCAAACATCGCAACCCAGCCCAGAATATTCGGGCGCAGCGTGTCAGGATTGCGGAAAATGCCGAGCAAGTCCGGATTCGAGCCGATTGCCCAAGCGACGGCAAAGGTGATCAACATACCTACGGACATTGTGCCGTAAACTTTGTTCATGTGGGCGCGCAGACCCTCGTCGATTTCAGCGGTGCGCACGGAGCCCGCGGTGCGGATCGTGTCAAATTGAGCCATTACAGACCTCCAGTTAAACCAGTGGGCGCCATTCACGACACCCTTGGGATCGATATTGGCACATGTGGGCACGATTTCAAGGCGTGATGCTGCGGGAAGGTGTGGATTTTTAGGGATAGTGTCATGTTATTTAAGCCAATGATCCGGCACGTCCCAGAGCGGCTTGCGCGCCTCTTCGGTTGCTTGGGCTTTGCTGATCCCGATATCGGCCAATTGTTGCGCGTTGAGTTTGCGCAGGGCGTGCCGCGAGCGGGCCAAGTTGGCGAAAGTGCTCAGTTTTTGGCGCCAAGACAGGCGGCGGGCGGGGGCGGGGCAGGTCTCTGCGCTGATATAGGCCATTTGATATCCTTTGTGTGATGGTTTGGGCGATTTAAATTCTGATGCTTGATGTATTCCAAAGAATGATCCATAATAAAAACGAATGTTTGTTGATTGATACATAAGGAATAGTGATATGGCGCGGAATTTGGATTTGACGGCGTTACGCTCGTTTGTGGCGGTGAGCGATGCGGGCGGGGTGACACGGGCGGCGGGGTTTTTGAACCTGACCCAATCGGCGGTGTCGATGCAGCTCAAGCGGCTGGAGGAAAGCCTCGGGATTGCCTTGATGGACCGATCCGCGCGCAGCATTGCGCTGACCCCGATGGGCGAGCAATTATTGAGTTATGCGCGCCGCATGTTGGAGCTGAACGACGAAATCTATGGCAAATTGACATCACAAGAGTATGCGGGCGAGATCACGCTGGGCGTGCCGCATGACGTGATTTACCCCGCGATCCCGCAGGTGTTGTAACGCTTTGCCGCGGCCTACCCAAGGCTGCGGGTCAAGCTTATTTCGTCCAATACCAATCAGTTGAAGGCGCAGTTTGCCCGCGGCGAGGTTGATCTGATCCTGACCACCGAGCCAGAGGGCACGCCGGGGCATCGCACGGTCAGCACCCGCAAGCTGATCTGGATCGGCGCGCCAAACGGCCATGCCTGCCGCGCCCGCCCGTTGCGGTTGGCGTTTTCAAATGTGTGTTTGTTCCGCACGATTGCGCAGCGCACCTTGGATAGCGCGGGCACCCCGTGGGAGATGGCGGTCGAGGGCGACGGGCAGACCGCGATCGAGGCCACGGTCAGCGCCGATCTGGCGGTTCATGCGGGCCTTGACGGCACGGCGTCCGCAGATTTGACGGAGATCCCCGACAGCGCGGGGCTGCCAAAGTTAGGCGAGATGCAGATCAACCTGTATCGCGGCAATCCGGGTGCCGGGCCGGCGATGGACGATCTGGTGGACTTGATCGCGCAGGCCTACGGGCGCGGCCAGCCTGCGTTACGGCAGGTGGTGTCGGCCTAAGGGCGCATCGTGACCACAACCTTGCCGGTGGATTTGCGCGTGCGCAGCAGATCAAGCGCCTCGCCCGCGCGGTCCAGCGGAAAGGTATGGCTGATATGCGGGTGCAATTGGCCCGCCGCAAACATATCCATCAGCACTTTGATGCTGTCCATCACAAGATCGGGGCGGAATTTCAGGTAGCCGCCCCAATAGAACCCCAGCACATCGATGTTTTTCACAAGGATGATATTGGCCGGAATAGGCGGAATATCGCCGCTGGCAAAGCCGATCACAATCATGCGGCCCTTGCGGTTTGTCGCCCGCATCGCGGCCTTGAAACTGTCGCCTCCCACCGGATCATAAACCACATCAGCCCCGCCAAGCGCCTTGACGGCGGTGGTGAT
>Ga0316209_1001306_pt1 | contig 27365 bp, 25 predicted proteins | sample 6monopyrite_MG_FD_204945 | JGI IMG/M metagenome (GOLD analysis project Ga0316209, IMG submission 204945) | Microbial mat bacterial communities from mineral coupon in-situ incubated in ocean water Damariscotta River, Maine, United States -... | ecosystem: Environmental > Aquatic > Marine >...
CGTGTGGCCTGCTGGTAGGTCTCGGCCGAATCTTCTCCGGCTCGCTCGGGGAAGAGATGGCGACGTTCGATCGTCGTCATCCCTTCACCGCTCGCTCGGATCGCGGCGGCTTCGACGCGATTCGCGAGTTCGCGCACATTTCCCGGCCAGGATGCTGCACTGAGCGCGGCGCGGGCGCCCACGGACAATCGGAGATAGGGGAATCCGTGTTTTGCGACCGCCGTCTCAATAAAGTGTTCGGAGAGGGGGATGATGTCCTCGGGGCGTTCGTCGAGGGAGGGCATACGAATCGGGATCACATTGACGCGCCAGTACAGGTCCTCCCGGAAGCGCTTTTCGGAAACGGCTTCCTCGAGGTTGGCATTCGTCGCGGCGATGACCCGTATGGATGCACGTACAGGGCTGCTCGCTCCCAGGGGCCAATACTCCATGGACTGAAGTAGTTGAAGGAGTTTGGCCTGTGCGCCCCTGGGCAGCTCGCCGATCTCGTCTAGAAAGAGCGTTCCGCCTTCTGCGGCGGCGACTTTACCGACGACCCGTCCCGTTGCGCTCGAATGACCGCCGGGCTCTGATCCAAAGAGTTCGTTCTCGATCAGGGTTTCCGGAAGAGCCGCACAGTTCAGTTCGACGAAGGGCCCCTTTGATCTTGATCCATTCTCGTGAAGGATCCGAGCAAGCACGTTCTTGCCGGTACCGCTCGGTCCGGTAATCAGAACCGTGACGTCGAGAGGAGCAACATGTGCCGCCTGCTTCAAAGCAGCGGCCAGCGCATCGCTCCGCCCCACCATCGCGTCAGCGCGCAACGAGGAACGAATCTGACGAGTCGGGTCGAGATTGCGCGCCCGTTCGTTGCGAAGTCGGAGCGAGGAGGCGAGGGGAGCGATCTTCTGGCAGATCACCTGGATGCGCAGCTGGTCGTCGAGGGTGAAGCCTTCACTGGCCGGCTGCCCCTCTAGGTAGACGGCGCCTCCTGTGTCGCCGATGGGTGCGCAGATAACGGATTCAGCCCCCGACACTCGTATGCTGGGACGATCCCGAAAGCGCGGGTCGAGCTTCGCCGAGCTTGTGACGACAGTTTGTCCAGAGGCGATTGCGTGCGCCAGGATGCCCTGAGAGACCAGGGTGCGAACCCGCTCCGTCTCGGGCTCAGACAACCCCACCGCCGTCCAGCGCTCCTTTTCCTCGTCCGACCAAGCGAGGTCCAGGAAGCCGACGCGGGCAGAGACGGTCTCGACCATTACCTCGAGGGACTCTCGTAGAAAGTCTTCGACTTCGTCGATTTCACCGAGTTCGAGTAGGCGAACCAGTAGGTCGCGTTCCCGGGTCAGCTGAGCAATGCGGTGTTCGGTCTCACTCATCAGCGAAGTCCCACGTCGAGAGTCAGGCCGAACGATACACCCCGCGCCCCACGCCTACCAAGGGGATCTTGTCGCGTCGGTGCGATCGAGAGGGTGGGTGTTCGCGCGACCCATCACCGCCGCAGGTTGAGTGTCAGTTAGGCCTGACAGGAGCGACGCCCTGGTGTCCCTCAGGCGAATGCAGGATTGGCACGGAGGTTGAATAGAGATGATTCAGTAGGCGACCGGAGAATCCGTGGGCCTTTGAATCTAATCGAGTGGGTGCGCGGTGAGCGGACTGGCTCACGAGACAAAGAGGTGCGAAGGATGGGTAAGACCGCAGCGATCAATCTTGAAGAAGCCATCGAAAAGCCCGTCGGCGAATTGTCGGCAATCGAACTCCTTCAGGTTCTTGGTAACCCGAAGGTCAAGGTCGATCTGCAGTTGATCGCCGACAAGAAGAAATACGAGCTCTGGGTCGAGGAGGGCGGACTCACCAAGATCAAGGTTCGCGATCTGATCGAGCGACTTCAAGGCGAGAAAAAGAAAGTCGAACTCGAGCTTCCGCCTGAGTTGGGAAGACGGCCCAACCCCTTCGATGGACGCTTCGGCGGAAGCTACGAGAAGCTCGTAAGCGACGTCGCGATCGCCGTTTCGGATCGACTCAAGGGTGGCGTCAACGTCGATGGCTGAAGTCATCCGGGACCAACCCGTCGACGGCTCTGTCGTTTTCGTCCATGAAGACGGCGACGTGTTTGTTGACGCCCTTGCGGAGCGGATCGAAGCGCGTGGCCACTCAACGCGAAAGATTCGGGCATGTGAGGTTGCATCCGTGTCGTTCCGATGGGAGGAGCGACGGGTGCAGATCGATGGCGAACAGGTTTCGGGACTGGTCTTTCGCGCTTCTCCGGACGCCGACTTTGGTCTCGAGTTTGAGGAGGCAGACGTCGACTTCGTGAACGCAGAGGTCAAGGCGATCTGGCTCGGACTTATGCAACTCCCGCTTCCGGTCCTCAATCGTCTGGACGCCGAGGTCTGGTACTCGATGTCCGAGTGGCCCGTATGGCGCCGCCGCTTCGTCGACTGCGGCATCCCGGTCGCGCCTTTGGTCGTCGGATCCGGCGGTCGTGGGGAACGCACGTGGTTGCCCTGGGGCGGTGGGAAATTGCCCGAGCCGGATGCGGTATCCGCTCGAGCACTGAGTTGCGCGACGACGGGCGCGGGAGAGATCGAGCAAGTCGTCTTTTGCGAGGGCGAGGTACTCGGTCATCGATCGGGTCACGCGCTCTCACGAGCTGCACGGGCGGCGAAGAGCTGGGGCATCACGCTGATGGGCGTGGCCGTCAACGTTCGTGATGAGATCGTGATGGCGACTTCATTTCCAGGTCTCGATGAGACATTGATTCCCGCGGTCAGCGATCGCGTGGCGGGGAGGTTTGATGAAGCTCTTATTAGTCGGAGATGACCGAGACCTCTCAGCAGCCTATGTCGGCTGGCTCGCTCGAGCGCGCGGGGCCGAGACGGTCGTGCTGGCCGAAGATCGTTTCGGGTTGGACTGGTGGTTCGAGACAGATGAACTCTCTCGGCCCCATGAGCTGGTGTTCGCTGAAGAGGCGTCCATTGCGGTCGAAGAGATCGGTGGGGTATTCGTTCGTCTCAATCCCAATCCGGCCGTGCCGAGCCATCTCGATCATCTCACGGATGTGATTCCGATCTTCGTGGCCGAGCGTCGTTATGGTCTTCACTACCTTCTCGACCACATCGACGTTCCGGTGGTCAATCGTCCGTCGTCGGGGCGATCAAACGGTTCGAAACCGTTTCAGATGGATGCCCTACAGCGATTCGGCTTTCGGGTACCGGATTGGATCGTTTCGAACGATGCAAGCGCGGTTGCATCGTTCGCGCAGGGCTGGCGGGAGGGGGCGATCTACAAGTCGCCTTCGGGTCTCCGTTCGCATGTGAAGCGTGTTGACGAGGTGCTGCTGCAGCGACTCGGGAATTCGACCAGTCCGGTCCTCGTACAGCGATTTATCCCGGGGCATGACGTTCGCCTCCACGTCGTCGGCAGTCGCTGCTTCGCGACGGCGATTCGGTCCCCCGCAGTCGATTACCGATTCGAACCGGATTCGACCGTCTACGAAGGCATCCAGGCGCCGCCCGAGATCGAAGAGGCGTGTCGCGCCTTCACCAAACTCGATGGGTTGGCGCTATCCGGATTCGATTTCCGAGTGGACCTCGACGGGAACTGGTTGTGTCTCGAGATGAATCCGGTGCCGACGTTTCTGCCCTATGAGGCGGCGACCGGTCGAAGGATCGGCGATGCGGTGCTCGACCTGTGTGGAGTCCCGCCGCTTTGTCATGACCGGATTTCTCCGCTCACAGCAGCTGCACAAGAGGCTCAGCCCGCGTCATTCGATGGCGCGGTGATGGCTTAAGGGGAGGCGAGTTATGTCGGTGATGATGAACGTGGCCATCGAGTGTCCATGTGGAAACAAGAACGAAGCGATCCTACCGCGCAGCGTGAATGCGACCCGTTCTCCGCATCTCCGCGCCGCGGTTCTCGACCGAACGCTGCATTCGATCGTCTGTGCTTCTTGCGACCGGCGTTCGCGAGCGGAGTTCGAGTTCGCCTATCTCGATCAGGACCGTGGCTACTTCATCTACGTGCTGCCGAAGCGTCGATCGAACGGGTGGCTGGGCGCTTCTGATCGTCTTGTATCTGCTGTCGAGCAGACGGGTGTTGATGCGGACGACCTGCCGATCGTGCGGGTCGTCGCGGGCATCGACGCGCTACGCGAGAAGATCCTTTGTATCGAGGAAGGGCTCGACGATCAGCAGGTGGAACTCGCGAAGGTCGCCATGCTCTCCGAGCACCCGTTTTTGCTGAAGACGCGCGGCCTGGAACTCCGTGTTGATCAACTGGATGATGATCGAGTGAGCCTCGTCGCGAGTCACACCTACCGCGACGAACGCTATTCGATGTTCCTGCCTCGCAGCAGTCTGGAGCGATGCCTCGCGGAGATCGGTACAGCGAAATCACCCCTTGGATCGGATGCCGAGAAGCTCTTCGGCCCGGAGCGGGATACCTGGGTGGATCTTCGTCGCTGGGCGCCCTCATCGTGGGGACTCGCAGCGCTGTCGCTTTATGCGAAGCGCGCACGAAACGGCGATGAGATCGATACGTCGACGAAGGAATTCAACGACATGCTGGCGGCGCTGCCTCGCTCGTCGGATCTCGAGTCGCCGGCCCGTGCCGATCTACGGGCGCTTCGCGACTACGCCCTCGATCGCGGAGACGTGGCGCTTCAGGATGCGCTCTTCGAGATTCGCTTCGGGATCGTGCTCGAAGATGAGTGGGGGCAGGTCGGGAACGACGCAGACATCGTGACGCTCTGGGAACTCCTTCGAAATCTTCCTGCAAGTGACGTCGAGGGGAATACGGCGCTCGCCGAGATTCGGATCGAGACGGATCCTAGTGAGTCCAGCTCGTACGACCCCAACAACTATGTGATCGAGATGTCTGAGTGGGACGTGAACGATCCGGGTTGGTTCGAATGGAATCTGCGCCACGAGGTGGGGCATGCCGTCGAAGAACGCTCCCGCGACGAGGTCGAAACCTGGCTCTGGGAAAAATGCGAATGGGCTTGGTATGACGATTCGGATGAATCGATCGACCTGTTCATCGAGTTTTTGATGGGTGGCTGGGGAGACGCGACCGCTGCTGAAAGGCGAGACGTCCGCCTGCTCATGCGCGAATGCCTGGGGCCAGGGAGGACATTCGACAAGCCGAAGGCGCCGACCGCGCCGGGCAACCATCTGTGGAACTCGCCCGGCTTCCTGCCGAAGAAGATCTTCGATCAGACACCAAGCGACTGGTACGAGACTCCGGGTGCCCTCTGTGAAGTCGACGGCTGGTTGTTCTTCGTCAACTTCAACTACCGAGAATTCCAAGCCGTGCCTCGCGAAATTCTCGACGCCGCCATCTCGGCCACCGGCAAGAACTACTGCGCCGCGTCGCCCTGGGAGTTTTTCGCAGAACTCTACGCAGCACACCACGACGACGGCCTCGCGCCGTTGCTATCCCCTTTTCTGAAGTTTTTGAAAGGAGTATAGAAATGAGATTTGATTGGAGCAGTAGGATTCGAGGTCGAGCGGCGCTCGTGATGGCGGTCGCGCTCGCTGCTGGCGGGTGCAGTCAGCACCTGATTGGCGCGCCGAGCATCAGCACGATCGACGACTACGATAAGTCATTGCGGCAGGTGGCGAAGGATCTCGAGCCGATCGCCGCACATGCGGACGAGTTCGGTTCCGTAACCGCTTCCGCGCCCGCCATTCTGCGAAATCCCGGAGAACTCTTCGCGTTCGATCTCGCGATCACGGCGAAGGATCTCTTCGAGCGCAATCGGCTCGAGGTCGCGACTTCGACCCGTCACCTCTTCGATCACCAAACGCGACTCACCGCACAGGTGCAGTTTCCCGAGGTGGCGCCTGCCGAGGCGGTCGAGACCCTTCCTCTCCTCGGCGTGCCGGCGCTTCCGGATGCACCCGGTGGCGCGAATCCGATCGGTGCGCAGGGTTTCACTCCGGGCCTCTCGATCGCAAGCCCTGACGGCCTGGGTCTCAATGTTCGCGATCTCATCAAACTAACAGCTGATGACCACGCGACGTTGAAGGTCCTCGAATGGTCGAGTGCGCCTAGCTTCGATTCCAGCAACAAGCTGGTCTTCGCGGCAATTCTCAACGTCTCGGTCCGGCCCGGATGGCGAACCTACGAGGGGTATACCGCTCAGATCACGATTAGGCCGTCGTATGACCGGAGCGGTCGGTCCCCACTCGCGCTCGTTGGGTTTCCTGGCGTCGATGCCCAGGTGGTTGACCAACGAGACTCTCTGCGTCGGCAACTCGCGTTGGCGCTGGCCATTGAGGCGCAAGGGCCCGAATTTGGTGCGGCCCTTGACTCAGAGACCGTCGATCGTCTCGAACGTGATCTGGCAAGTGTGACCACGCTCAATTCGGTGGTGGGCTTCAACGAGGCCGGTCTGACATTCGGTTGGCAGGTCTCGCCTCGGGTTGCGGCGAACCTCAACAGTGATGGAGATGCACAGGCTGCGCGACATCTTCAAAAGCAGTCCTTCCCCGCACTCGTTTTCCTCATGCTGGATAAGTACGACCTGCCCAAGTCCATGGGAGGAGGCTGTGCCGAATCAGGGCCACGTGATGCGCGGTGCCCCAAGAGGCTGCCGACATCGATCGAGTTTGACTACTCGATCGACTGGCGTCGTGCGCCCGCGATCGCAGAAGATGAATCAATCATTCCCTTTGCCGCCGCATTCTCGCGTACTCAACATCCACGTCGGAAAGAACAGCGACATCTCGATCAGACGATTCGGATGGCGAATTCTTACGTTCGACTTGCGGCGATGGACCAATTCGTCGAGAACGTGGCCGCCAAAGATGCAGCAGAGCTCGCGGCTGACGCCGCCGATGTTGCCGGGCCGATTGCCCTCGCCACAGCGAATGCAACCGTCGCCGCGATGAAGAAAGCCAAGATCGAAGTCTCCCCTGACGGCAAGGAAGCCTCGGATGCTGTTGCGTTAGCCGCTAGAAGGAAGCAGGTAGCGGACGCTGTTGCGTTAGCCGTATCGCGCGCAGTCGAGGGGATTTTCGAGGAGCGACGGCGAGATGGCTACGGCTATCCAGTCATGGAGCTTCGCGAACGGGCTGATTTGCTCTATGCCGAGACGCTGCACTCGGGAATTACGCAAGAACTTCCGACGCCCATTTCGGTCAACCAACCGCCCGTTTCGATTTCTAACGTTGCCCCACGTCAGGGTTGGACGGATCGGTCGAGTTGGTTTGCGATCTCCGGCCGGGGGTTTCTCCCGAAAGGTGAAGATAGTCAACTTTGCGCGGAGACTACGAAAGATGCGAAGGAGAAAGCGAAAAGGCCGCGCGTTTTCGTTGGCGGAATCGAAGCTCGCGTCGATTTGTGTACCGACCGTTTGCTCGTGTTCGCAGTCGAGCAGGGCTTTAAAGATGGCGGGCGTGGGCTTGTAGACGTCGCCGTCAAGAGTGCAGGTGGCCTGGCGACACGCGCGGGAGCGATCGACTTCTCGCTGAAGGCGCCAACGGCACCGCCGTCCGTCGATTCCGCCGTCCAAATCGCGTGGCAAGCGACGCCGAGCGGTCGGCCGGTCATCCAGGCGATCTCTGCAACAGGCTCCGCAACCGCCGTCGACATCTTGTCAGCGCTTGAGCGATCGGAATGCTGCGGTGTCGCTTCGCGGGAGCAGGACGTCGATCTGAATATCGACCTGCGCGCCACGACAGAACCGTCGAAATAGGGAAGCGCGGGCACTCATACCCGCAGCTACGGCGGCGCTTCGCTGGTCACTGAGCATCGTGGCCAGCGAAGCGCCGGCTGACTTGTCAGCATCACGGGTGGGGTCAAGACTATTTTCGCGCGAGCGCAGATCTGCGTGACGAATTTTCGGGAGGCGACCGAGTGGCGCTAAGAGCGCGCTTGGTCGTCGCCGATTTGGCGTTTTTCATTGCGACGACCACCCACGGTCTCTCGGCGCGGACCGTTTCGGCGAAGTGGGCCGCCATGGCTTCGGTCATCGGATCCAGGTGCTCGACGTCCGCTCGCTGCAGGTCGAGGAACACGTTGCGTGCGGGGTAGGGGGCGGCACTGACGGCGAGCTCATGCCCTCCGTGTTCCAATGCGTTCATGCGGCGCGAACCGGAAGTATCGAGCAGGTGTCGTGCCAAAGGCCTGGCGGAACATCGCGATGAAGGCACTCGGAGTCTCAAAGCCGACTTCAAGCGCAACTGCGGTCACCGGATGGCCGAGGGCGAGCAGCTCGAGCGCGCGAAGCAGTCTTGCCTGTTGCTGCCATCGGCCTAAGGTCATCCCGACCTCATTTACCCAGAGTCGCTCGAGGGTTCTCTCGCTCGCACCGGCAGTCTTGGCCCATGCGCGGATGGAGCGCCGGACGGACGGGTCACTCCGAATAGCGATTGCGACCTGATACGCGCGCTCGTCGCTCGGCATTGGGAGGTGAAGTGGGGCCGTTGGAGCGCCGCGAATTTCGTCGAGCATCACGCGGACGATTCGGGCGTCTGACCTCGAATCGGACCAATTAGGACCGAACGCGAAGAACCTCTCGATGCACTCACGGAGCAGCGGCGTGACGCGCACGACGGTGCAGCCTTTTCGACGAAGCGGCGCATCGCGGGAACGGATGTACAAGGTGCGAAAACGCGTTCGCCCCTTCATGTCGATGCTATGCGAGACGCCGGGAGGAACCCAAACAGCACGCTCCGGTGGTACCACCCACGCGCCCTGCGCTGTTTCGACCGTCATAACACCCGCAGTTGCGTAAATCAGCTGAGGAACATCGTGTTGGTGAGTCGGTATCTGGAACTCCCCGGCGTGCTCCTCGGCGAGACCTTCGACCGACGCCTCGAGCGGGATTGTAACCATCGGAGTGGTTTGACGGTTTTGCGACATAAGATGGCATTATACGGATAGATCGTTGAGTGCTCGAGGGGGATTCTCCGGAAAACGGAGGAGAACTTCATGAGCAACGCTGCAGATGCGACGCGTGTTTCCCGCAGAGAGCCCGAAGGGCTGATGAGGGTCGTTAGATGGGGATACGTGCCGGCCATGCTCGTCGGCGTGAACGGCCTAGGACTATTCATCATCTTGACCGGAGTGGCGTCTTCCTGGGGTGGTGCATTGGCACTGGGCGCGCTGGTTCTGTTCGCGCTCCTTCTCACCAACATCGCCGAGCGCATTCTCCCGCACAACGCGGAGTGGAACGAAAATCTCGGAGACTCAGGACGAGACCGGCTTCACTTCATCGTCAACGAGTCGCTCAGTCTCGGACCCACGCTCATTATTCCACTGTTCGTCTCTGCGATTCCCGAGCCCGCCTCTCCCGGGTGGCCTTCTGGCTGGCCCGTCGTATTGCAGCTGATGTTCGTTCTCGTGGTATTCGACCTCGGGCAGAACTTGTTTCATTGGGCGTCACATGTATGGACTCCGCTGTGGCGCTTTCACGCGATTCACCACGAGGTCCAGCGGTTGTACGGGCTGAATGGAATCCTGAAGCACCCGCTATACCAAGTCGTCGCGAGCGCGGTATCGCTTCTCCCGCTCGTCGTGCTTGGGATGCCTGATGTGTTCGGGTTGGCGATTGCGTTCTGCTCGTTCGTGCAGCTGCTCTTGCAACACTCGAACGTTGACTATTGCACGGGACTGTTTCGGAGAGTGCTCGCGACCGCGGAGGTTCATCGGTTTCACCATCTGCGCGGAGAGAGGGGCAATGTGAATTTTTCTTTGTTCTTTTCCTTCTGGGACGAGTTCTTCGGAAACGCCTACTTCTCAACAGAGCGCCTCTCCTCGGCAGACATTGGTCTCGACGACCGAACGTATCCAACGTCTTGGACCCGGCAGATGGTCGCGCCGTTCATAGGCCTTCCGAAGTAGGCCTAAGAGTGACTCGCCCCACCTAGCGCTCGCAGCCCACCGTCTCTTCGAGCAGATCCAACGCCGCTCGCGCGAACGACCACATGTTCGATTCTCGATTACTACTCTCCGTGCGTGTTGTCGCACTCGCCGTGCGCCGCCCCGCGATCGCGATGACGCTCACACCCGGGTCGATCCCGCCGTTGTAGGGCACGCCGCCGGGGCCTGCGACGCCGAGCTCGGCGACGCCCCAATCTGCATCGAACTTCGCGCGCACGGTTTCGGCGAAGTGGGCCGCCATGGCTTCGGTCACCGGATCCAGATGTTCGACGTCGGCTCGATGCAGGTCGAGGAATACGTTGCGCGAGGGGTAGGTGTAGACGACGGCGCCCGCGAGAAAGTAGGCCGACGCGCCCGGGACGCTCAGCAGGGAGGCGCTGATGAGTCCGCCGGTCGCCGATTCGGCGACCGCTACGGTCGTGCCCGTGTCGCGGAGGGCAGTGGCCGCCGCCAGGGCCGGTGAGGAGAGGGCGGTATCGTTCGTCATGTGTTCATCATCAATCAAAGAGGGCCCGACGACAACACCTCAGGATGCGCGTGCCGCCGGCACTTCGAGCTGACGGCCCAGGGTCTCGTTTCCCTCGATCGTGGTTCGGTTGATGACCCGCTTAATGCCGGGCTGCGTGCCGGTCGTGCAATGCATGGCGCGCCAGTTATCCCAGAGGATCATGTCGCCGGGTTCCCATGCATGGAAGTAGTGGAACTCGGGCTTGCGTGTATGGGCGACCAGGCGTCGCAGCAAATCATCGGCCTCATTCGTCGCGAGTCCGGCCTTCTCTGGATTGACGACGCGATCAAGGAATTGCTCGACCACTTCGAGCACCTTTCTTCCCGAGACGGGGTGCTCGACGACGACGGGATAGATCGAGTCCGGAAACTCGGGGAAGCCCACGTCGGCGGGTGTTTTTGGGCTGTGGGGGCCCGGCTCGTAGCCGTTGAGGTCGACGAAGCGCATCTTTCTGCGCTGCATCTCGAACCGGTAGGCGACTTTGAGGCCATCGATCTGCTCTTTGGTCTCATCATCGAGGGCGTCATAAGCAAGCGCGAGGTCGCCGAATCCAGTGAGTCCCCCTTCGCCCGCAACTTCGACGGCACGAATCAGAGCCCCGTGGTTAGGTCGTCCCGTGTAGTGCAGGTCCATATGCCAGTCGAGCCGCCCGACGATTGGCTCGCCGTCGTAGAAGGCCGTGTTGACGGCGTCTCGTTCGCCGCCGTTCTCGAGCACGAAGAGTTCGGGGTAGTCGTCTGAGCGCGTCACTGTGAGCGGGTGCTTCTCGAGGGCGCCAAAGATCCGACTGAACGCGATCTGCCGCTCGGCGTCGATGTCCTGTTCTCGGAACAGCAGAATCGCGTGCTCGTACCAGAGAGCCCTCAGCTCGGTCTCGACCTCCTCGGTCATGGCTTCGCGGACGTCGAACCCGACGATCTCAGCTCCGACATTTTCGAGGGGCCTCACTTCAAAATGCATATTCGGATCTCTGTATTGTTAATTGTTGTACGATCTGTACAATAACTAGATGCCACAAGCAAGACGCAACTCCCGATCAGAGGCTGCACATTCGAGCGACGAACGATCTCGCTCTCAGGCGGAAGAGGGCGCTCGCCGGAGTCCGGGGCGGCCTCGAAACGCTGAACGGCACGCCGCAATTCTTCAGGCAACACGAGAACTCATCCTGGAAGCGGGCTACAGCGGCGTGACGCTCGACGCCGTTGCTAAGCGGTCGGGAGCGTCACGGACGACGCTCTATCAATGGTGGGGGAGTCGTGCTCCGCTGGTTGAGGAAGCGATTCTGTCCGACTACGGGGAATGGCCGGTTCCGGACACCGGGTCTTTCGAAGACGATCTCGCCGAGCTGCTCCAGGAGATCGTGAACGAGATGAGCCGGCCTCATGTTGCGCGGGCTCTTCCGGCGCTCACTGCTGAGGTTCAGGCCGACCCGGACATCAAGGCGGGGCTGCGAGCGCGATATGGCGATCCGATGACGGAGCGCTGGCGGACCGTGTTTGAGAATGCGGAGACCCGCGGTGAGCTGCCTGCGGACTCGAATGCCGAAGCCGCTCTGCAGCTCACGATCGGTGCCGTTCTCACGATGACGCAGTCGAGAGTCTTGCCGAGAAAGAAATTGATGCCGTACCTGCAATCCGTGCTGGCCCATGGGCTCGTTGGGTAGGGCATCCCGCCCGACTTGAATGGGGCATACAAGGCATCTTGATTTGCCTTGATGGGCGTTTCGCGAGTCGGAAGGGATAGACTGATGTCATCGGCACTCGTGTGGACCTACCGCCTTCTTCTGGCGGGCGCAGTCATCTCATTCGTATTCAGCGCCTACGTCGCGGCGCGTGTTTCTCCGATGTCGGTCGTGGCAATCGTGCTTGCTCTTGGCTTGGCGCTCTTCCCCAGCCGTGCGAGCTGGGCAGCGCTCCGAAGACCGTTCTTTCGTCGGACTTTGGCTCTTCTGCTGGCTTGTACCGCGCTCTCACTCCTGATCTCTGGTGATGTCGCCGGTCGCCCGCCGACACCGCTCGTCCTGGTAGGCGCAGCTGTGATTGCCGGCGAAGCCCCGGGTGCCGCAATTGAAGACGCAGTGGTCGTCCTTGATAAGGCCGGTCAGATCTCGTCGGTGGGCGCTCGGGATTCGGTTGCGATTCCGGACGGGGTCGAGGTCATCGATGTGACGGGGAAGTACGTTATGCCGGGCCTGATCAATGCGCACGACCATCTCATGATGCTGGGTAGTCGTCACCCGGGCGGACCGGAGGATTTTTCGGACTACGACAGGGACAACGCCGGGGGAGCGTTAGGCGAACTCATTCTTCGGTCCTACCCCGTCAAGAAACTCATCCTTTGATTGATGGAGCAAGGCGCGGAACGAGCGGTTCGTAGGGGAGTGACGACGGTTCGAGAGCTCGCAACCCTGGAATTTCTAGACGTCGTCCTCAGGGAGCGCATCAAGCGCGGGGAGCGACTGGGGCCACGGATCCTCGCCGCCGGACGGCCGATCTGCATTGCGGGTGGCCACGGTCACCAGATCGGGAGCGTTGTCGATACTCGGCATGAGGCGCGTCATCGACAACGTCACGGGAAGTATTGCGGACGGGAAAACCGCGGACCTGTTCGTTCATGAAGGAGATCCGCGTCAAGACCTGGCCGTGCTCGACAACACTGAAATCGTCATCGCGAGCGGCGCGGTCTTTCGGCGCGAGGCGTAGGTGCGGATAGGATTCGACTACGGCGCTTAGTGATCGAGACCTGCGAGGTCGAAGACGGTCTGCGCCAGGCGATAGAGCGTCGCTTTCCTCATGGCCTTCACGTTGGGCGAAAGTTCGCCGCTTCGGTCGCCGATCGCGCTGAACGCCTCGGAGAGTCCGCGAGGAATTATGCTCGGTTCCTCCGTGGATAGCCTCAGGAGCCGTCGGCTTGAGAGATGACGCGAATTCGGGTCTCTAAGTCTTCTTGCGTGACGATGACCAAATCATCATTCCAGGCGAAGACGCCCGTTGGAGATCCCAGAACGTCTCGTCTCCACTTGAGCTCGAACGTTTCGTCCCAGTGCTCGATGATCGCGTAGTAGGTCCACGCGAGGCGGCCGTCACTTTGCCGACGGAGCTCGCGAACCGTCTCGCCGCGCAAGGTCGTGATCGAGCGGTCAGCATGAAAGGTTGCGTCCTGATATCGAGTGCCGATGGAACCGAGCAGCTGGTAGGTGCCCGCCGCGAACACATTTCCACCATTCACCAGGAAGCGATCGCCGGCGGGTGAAACGCGAATCTGTTGCCCGCGCGGAGAGGTCCCCGTGTCACCGGGCTGGTCCGCTAGGCCAACGAAGCGTCTTGTCCGCAGGTCGATCTCGGCCACGCCCAGAGACCGAAAGGAAGCCCCGTAGAGTTCATGAAATGAAGCGTTCCACGAAAGGTCAGTAAAGGATTCACGCCAGGAAATCGTATGCGTCAACTCGCCCGTTGGGGTGAAGAGGGAAGCAGTCGGGTAGTTGAACACAAAGAGGAGTGGATCGATCGCCACGACGTTGCTGATGTACTCGGGCATTCTAAGGACTTCTTGTGGCCTGTGTGTTTGATCGGCCAACTCCATGTGAGAAATTCGACCCCGGTCGTGGGAGTAATAAATGCGATGAGTCTCGGGTGAGTAAGTGAGATCGACGTAGTCCCGCGGAAGTACGATTGGGTTCATGAATCGGCGTTCCTCGATCGACCATCGAAAGAGCAATCCATTGTCGAGTCTTCTGGCGCTGTAGGCGTCCCCTTCTTCCTGCTTTTCCAGGTAGAGGACGCCTTCGGAGTCGACGAAGCCGCGCTTCGCGATGAAGGTTGGTTGGTAGCGGTCGTAGTCGCAGACCGAAGGATCATCGTCTCGGCCCTGGCTCGCTGTCTGGCAGATCCAGTCTTCGGGAAACGCGTCCTGCTTGAGTCCTTGGGTGCTGTCGTTCTCGTCGTAACCTGTGTTCCATCGGTCCGGGTACCCGTCTAGATCGGTATCCACAGACGCACTCGCGTCCTCGGGAAAGGCGTCGATCTCAGAGGGAACGCCATCCGCGTCCGCATCGTTGCTCGGGCGAAAGGAGTGAAACTCGTAGCGCCCGGACCGGCCAGTGACAGCTACTGCGGCTCGCGTGTTGGTGGCAACGAGTACGCCCGGCAGACGACCCAGGTAGGTGCGTGCGATCGGATTTCTGGCTGAGTTGCGGTGCACCAAATAGGAGGCGTCGGGACGGAAATCCTCATCGTCTGAGTAGCCGCTCACGAAGTCGAGGTGCAGATGTCCTCCGTCTTCGAGCCAGGCCGATCGCGCTGATGAATAGCCGGTCTCGATCTCCGTGAGGTTATGGGCGTCGAGAACCCGAGAGTCTGCGAGTAGGACATCGCCGATGGGGGACACCGAGACGTGGCGCGCGCTTTGAATCGATGCTTCCGTTGTCTCGATCCATCGGTGCGTCTCGGGGTCGAAGGAAGCGCGATAGAGTCGAGTCGAATCGACAGCGAACAAGCGACTATGTCGCGCGTCCCAGGTTGTGGGCGCGTTCGGGAAGTCGAAAAACTGGAGTGATCGAAGCTTGCCGCTCGGGTCGAATTCCGAATGCGTCGACCCGATCCCCATCGCGACGAGTTTCCCTCGGCGCACGAAGAGTGCTGAGGCGCTTCGGGGCGTTGATGGCATGGTCGCGAAGTAGTCCACGTCCGGGCGAGCATCCGAATCCCTCGGCCCAGAAAGGACGTCGATTCTTCTTGAGGAGTGCGCGACGAAAATTCTGTCAGAGTCAGGGCAGTAGGCGAGCGCTGTCGGAGATTCACCGGGAAATAGGATCGGGTCGAGCATCCGGTTCTTTGATGCCGACCAGCGAAAGACCGCGCGACGACCAGAAAGAAAATAGAAGACGTCCTGGCCGTCCATTAGACTTGTATTAGGTGTGCCGATGTCGTCGAAGTTCTCCGCCATGCAGACTCCGCCGTCGCCGTCTGCTTGCAGCTGGCAGGCCGCCGAATGGGGATAGGCGTCAAGCACAAGGTCGGTCTCTACCTTTGGCTTTGGCCCTCCACTGATCCAGCTATCCGGGTAGCCGTCGTGATCTGAATCGATGGCGGCGGCCCTATCGAGGGGGAATGCGTCCTTGGATGTGGGGACCCCGTCCTGATCGGAGTCGAGCCCCAGCGCGACCCGCGTGGTGCTGGGGCCGTCAGAAAGCCGGGTGACGACCGTTGCGCGCTTGCCGCAGTCGATGATGCGAATCGGCGTTCCGCTCACGAGAGAGACATCGAGTCGGAGTCCGTCGCGATGCCACGTCTCGACGAATGAGTCGCCGCCTTCTCTCGAGAGCGTCGCGACGCGCGTCTCATCGATCCAGCAAGCGTCCGTGTAATCGATGGGGAGAATCGTCTCGATCTCAAGTGTCGCTGCATCGAAGATCATGCCGTTTGCCGCAAGCAGCGAATCCCCAGAAAGGCTGACCCGAAGCGGGGCGAGCCGGCCGAGGTGACCGTCGTAGGGAGAAGGGGTGTCGGGCAGTAGGGCACTGGGAGCGCCGGGGGCGCCGGAAATCCGGTAGGACGAGAAGTCCTCTCGCTCGTTCGCGGTATAGATCCCCGCCCGCGTTTGAAAGAGTTTTTGGGTCTCTTCGTTCCAAGCAAGAGCTTCTCCCCGGACTCGCTCGCCGAGCGCCGTGTACTCCGCGACGAGTTCGCCTGTCCAAGAAAAGAGCCAGGTCTTCGACTGCGGCGCGACGACTATGAGGTGCTCCCGCGTGGGCAACATCTGTAGGGGAGCCCGGTACGAGGGGACATCCGTTCGTGCGAACTCGACGGGGATGTGCGGGGCTCTCGTCGGAATCGAAACGATCGAACCGCCGCGAAGGCTGACGAGCAGTGCGCGTTCCGTTGCCGAGAAGACGAGTGCGGTTGCGTCGTCGCCAAGCTCAATGGGCAAGAGTTGGTGATCGTCGATCGTTGACCAGCGACGAATCTGCTGCTCGTGCGAGTACAGGAAGTAGAGCGTCCCTTGATCATCCGACGCGGTCAAGAATTGACGGTGCTCGGGCCAGCTCGACTCGAAGAGGACAGCCCCGAGGTGGAGGCGAACGAGTGCAAGGTCGAGATCTGAGATGGTGCCGTCGTGGTTGACGTCCGCTGTTTCGCAGCGCGGTTGGTGCCGAGCGCCGTCTTTGAAACAAGCGCGCACCGCATTCAAGTCGTGGCGGTCGACATGGCCATCGCGGTTCACGTCTGCGTCCGCGACCGGGATGCAACCCGTCAATAGAAGGCTGACCGCAAATAGCGCGGCGAATAGGGTGGTACGGACGTGCCCCTGCATTTTCGCTCCCATTGATCTCGAGTACTCGATGATTTCCGATCGGACACGCTAGGCGGCCGCAGAATGCGTTCAATCGAAATGGGGGGCACGACGATCGAGCAAAACTAGCATACGCGGTTTAGCATCAAGCAGGGGCGTCTATTTCGGCGAGGGCGGTGTACGCCATCTGGGGCCTGTTCGCCGGAATACAAGGATAGGCGGAGCGACCGCGAGGACAGGAAGCACAACCTGCGTTCTCGGCATCGCCACCGCGACGTCGCATCCTGCTCGCGCGCCGACGTGAAACTCTACGCCTACCCCGGCGCTCCGAATCCGCGGCGCATCTATCTCTACCTCGCCGAGAAGGGCCTCGACGTTCCGTGTGAGACTGCCGAGATCACGACCCGCGCCAACCGGACGCCCGAGTTCATGGAGCAGCGCAACCGCCTTGACGGAATTCCGGTACTCGAACTCGACGACGGCAGCCATCGTACTGAGTCCGTCGCGATCTGCCGCTACTTCGAGGTTCATCACAATCGCCTCAGGTCCGGCTCTTGCGTACAACATCTGCGTCCCTGGACCATCGGCTCCCTTTGGACCGGTCGGGGCGATGGTCACGGCGGCGCTGCATTGGTCACGCGGTCGGCGCCGGGTTAGGCGAAGCTAGTCCGCGAAGGCGATGTAGACGGTCTCAGCAGGAGCGACGACGGACTCGAAGGCGTTAGCTTTCGAGTTCGTTGAGCAGCCCCGAAGCGAACTCGATCAAGCTGCCGATCCCATCACCCATCGTCGCCATGCGCTCGTCCGTACTGTCCCCCTGCGCCCAGCGAAAGTAGAGCTGCTGCGCAACGACCGCCGTCTTCCAGTAAGCGAAGGCTTCGTACCACTGGGCCCGACTCACATCGAGCCCCGCGCGCTCCCCGTAGCGCGCAATCAGTTCAGCGCGCTTGGGTAGGCCCATCCGCGACATCCCATCATGACCGATGCGACCGCCTTCGGGGTCGCCTTCTTCCGGCCAGTAGTTGAGCAGGGTGCCCAAATCGATCAAAGGATCACCGAGAGTTGTCATGTCCCAATCGAAGATTGCGATGACTCGGTCGGGATCGCGTGGGTCGAACATGCAGTTGTCGAGCTTGAGGTCGTTGTGGACGAAGGCGATTCGCTGCGGGGCCGGGATCGAAGCTTCTAGTCGTCCGTGCACGGCGCACATTGCTTCGTCGTGCTCCTTGGCCGCAACGAGGTCCCAACGCTTCTTCCAGCCCTTCACCTGTCGTTCAACGAATCCTTCTGGGCGACCGAGATCGCCGAGATCACAACTCTCAGGATCGACGGAATGAAAATCCGCCATCGCATCGACTAAGGCGAAGCCGATGCGGCGGCCCACGTTCTCATGGTCGCGCATGTTTTCCGGGATCACGCCGCGAATCACTTCGCCTTGCTTGCGCTCCATTACGAAGAAGTCGGCTCCCGCAATCTCCAGGTCTTCGCAAAAGAGGTACGCCTGCGGCGCGCGATCGAAGACGCGCCACAGGCGCGAGAGCACTTTGAACTCGCGCTTCATGTCGTGGGCGCCCGGGGCGATCGTGCCGAAGGGTGGGCGTCGCAGGACGAGTTCGCGCTCACCGAATCGAATCAGATACGTGAGGTTCGCAGCCCCGTTTGGAAACTGCAGGACTTCGAAATCGCCGAGGGGCCCGAGATCCGTCGGGAGGTTCTTCCGCAGGTACGCCTCGATGCGATTCCAATCGAGGTCCTCACCGGAGCGCACTTCTCTGAGTTCGGGCGGGGCTTCGTCGTGATAGGGATCGATTTTGGACATGGGGCTCATGACCTTCCTGGCTAGGCGAAGAGGGCTTCACAGCCGGTTCCGGCAAGGAGTTCGTCGACGGTCGAGCGCGCTTCAGCGTCGAGTCGTGCATGGCTCTCGCGAAGCCAGGCGAGGCACTTCTTCTGGTACGGAAACGGCTTCTGGAGCCAGGGCTGGCCGGCGATCTCCGTTTCGACGCGTTCCGCGCCGCGCTCGATGGCATCGGCGTTCGCCAGCAGGAAGGGGACATGGAAGTGCCCGACCTCGCCGAGTAGACCTCGAATGGAATCGGGCAGCTGATCTGCGCTCGACCAGTCGTCATCGCCGGGTTCCAGGCCGGAGAGGTCTTCCGTCCGTTCTGTCCATGCGTAGACGCGCGGCGCGTGCTCGGCCGTCAACGCGGCCGGCGTGGGGTCGAAGAGTGCTAGGCAGGTGAGCTGACCCATCATGGCGAAGTCGCTCGAGGCCGGCCGTGTTCCAAAGAGGAACCGGCTGTTCTGGAGCTGTGCGTCGAAGACCGAGAGGAATCGTCGGTAGCTTTCCTCGATCACGGGAGCCGTGACGTCGTTCGACCCGACCACGCCAAGGCGTCCGATCTGGCGCTCGCCGACCATCTCCTGGATGGGCGCGATCGCTTCGTCCGTGACCTCCGTCATCGAAAAATGCGGAAGCACGCGACGGGCCTTGGTGGCATCGGCCTCGCGGTACCAGCGGTAGTGGAACATGCACTTGGTCAACCACTCGTCGGCGTAGTCCTCGATCAACTCGTCGAGAAACGCCATCGCCGGATTTGGCGGAATGACGGAGCGGCCCTCGAACTCGGTTTCGAAGCGACGAATGAGCGGCGTGGAATCCGTGGTCGGTACGATCTCGCCGGCCTCGTTAGGCAGATAGAAGGTCGGGAGGAGCGGCACCTTGGCTCGGGGCAGCTTCTCCGCCTGGGGCGTGTTCTGCTGGATGAAGAGATAGGGGATGCGTCGGTAGCGCAGCACGCCGCGCATCTTCCGCGTATAGGGTGAGCCGGGCGAGCCCATCATCTCGAGGGGGGCGGGTTCTGTCACGATCGATTCCTTGGGTTGGGGGACCCTGGGACGGGGCCCGGTCGGCGGCTGAAGTCAGAGTGCATGACTGCGGTCCGGTGAGGTTCTGGCGTGTTCGGGCACCTTGCAGATGCGTTTCATCTTGATGTGACCGAAGCGGGGGTGCGTCCATTGGTAGACGCCGTCTTTGATGAAGCGCGTTACGACCGTGGGGCCGCCCAGGAGCTTGAAGTGGAGCTTGTCGTCTTCCCAGGTCGTCGTGGCCTGCGAAGTGCGAAGGCAGAACGTAAGGGGGCCGATCTCGCTCGGGACGACGTCGTTGGACAGCATGTCCGTGGCGTGGTCATGGATGACCCCCTGTGTCGTCACGACGACACGATCGCCACACATCTCAACGCGTTCGACGTGTTCGGGAAGCCTCGGATCAATGCTCTGCCAGAGTCCGCGAATATCCTGGGCGCCCTCAGGCAGGGGCTCCGTGCAGCCCTTGAGGATGGGCTGGGGAAACACCGTATATCCGCAGCCCGGGGTGTGGGCCTGGGCAATGTCTCTCGCCATCAACCCAGAGCCATCGAGCACGGGCAGCTCGCAGTAGTCGAGTTCGCTGCCGTCGCCATCGAAGACCCAAGCGGGTGTTGCATCGGTCGGCCTAGGTAGAAGCCATGCGGTGAGAAAAACGAGCACCGGCAATGAAAGCAGCACCGCAAATGCAATCAGGAACTTTCGCATCCTCGTCTTCCGACTCATGTGCCTGCGGCGTCGGTGAGTCGTTGATGGAGTCGATTCATCCCGCCGATCCAGCGGTCGTAGTCGGCGGTTTTACGGCGCACGTACTCGAGCACTTCAGGATGAGGGAGGATCAGGAATCGTTCGTCGGCGAGTCCCTCAATCACGAAGTCCGCCAGGCGCTCGGGTTCCATCAGGCCGTCGCCTGCTGCCGCTGCCGTCGCGGCCGAGTCGTCTGTCATGGCGGTGCGCACAGCCTGGGGGCATAGCATGGATACGCGAATTCCCTCGTGCTGGTGGGTGAGGGCGAGCCATTCGCCGAAGCCGATGGCCGCGTGCTTGCTGACGCCGTAGGCGGCGCCGCCGATCTGGTTGAGGAGCCCGGCCGCCGACGCCGTATTCATGAAATAACCCCCGCCTCGCGCAGTCATGCGCGGCACGAGGTGGCGCGCGGCGTAAACGTGAGACATCACGTTGACGTCCCAGCTCATCTGCCACTCCTCGTTTGGCGCATTGAGGTCCATCCCCATGCCGATGCCGGCGTTGGAGCAGAAGAGATCGATCGGGCCAACCTCCTTTTCGGTTGTCTCAATCACATTCGCGATATCCGCTTCGATGGAGACGTTCGCGGTCAGCGCGATGCCGCCCAGTTCGGCCGCCGTTGCCGCGGCGCCTTCCGCGTTGAGATCGACCGAAACGACTGAACGCGCGCCTTCGGCGGCGAAGCGGCGGGCCAGGGCCTGGCCGATGCCGCTGGCCGCGCCTGTGACGACGATGATCTTATTCTTGACTTCCACGGGTCAGTCTCCTGTTGGGCGTGTGCGAGGCGTCGAGAGCAGGTCGCCGATCGCGGCTGCCGAAAGAAGCAATAAACCAAGGAGGACCCTCGGCTCGCCCAGATTGAGCTGGGTCTCGATCGGGTACGCGATGGTCTTGTCGAGCGCGGCGATCTTAAACTCGTGCCGACCCATCGTCTCCGGGATGCTGACGATGTCCAAGAAGGTGCGCCGGCTCCGGTAGCGGAAGAGGGCGCCCATGTCCCATCGCTCCGCCGTCTCGAGATCGTCGACACCGACCATGTCGAGAGCAAGGAACGCCGCCTCGCCGATCACGGTCGGATGGCATGCGCGCTTGAAGAGCTGCGCATACATGTGCTCCATGTATCGATTCATGAGTTGCGTTGCGGACTCGCCGGGTTCGGCGCCGGGGACGTCGGGCGGATTATCCGCGTAGTCGACAACGTTCACCATGAGGAACTGACGGCCTGTGTCGGTCTCCATGAATCTTTGGATCCGATCCCGTCTCTCTTGACTGAAGCCGATCGCCTCGAAACGTTCGAGGTACATGCTGATCTCGGCGTCGTCGAGCGGGCCGCCGAAGTCGGTGTACCAACCCACAAAGAGGGCGTAGAGGAGGATGGGGACTCCCCAGATGAGAGTGCGACGCTTACTCATGGTGCGTTCCTCGCCGCGAACTCACCCGAGATGCGTAGAAGCGCCGCCTCAAGAGACCGTTTTGCGGCAGCTGTTAGATAGGGAAATAACACGGTGAAATGATGTTCGAAGCCGCGTTGCTGGTCAGCCCATTCGATGTCTTCTAGGCCTTCATGCTCCTGCAGGTATTCGGTCCAATAGCGACTGACGATCCAGAGCGACTCGGCGAGGACGGTGAGGTCGACCCACTGGTCGCGCCGAAACATCCCCTCCTTCTTCATCCGGTCGAGTGCATCGCGGACCGCGTCGAAGTCGGCCCTCATATCCGGATCGCGTCGAACCAGCGTTCGATCCTTCGACAGATCGAGCTGGTCGCGCAGCAGGAAGCGGTAGGCCCACTTTTGATTCATCGCAGCGAGAATCATCGCGACGTAGTCGTCTGCCACCGCGTCTCCGCTCGGGTAGGCGTCTCGAATCTCGCGGACACCCTGCCTGACCTGCGCTTCGAGCTCGCTGGCCAGCTCGCGCTTCGTTCGGAAGTGGTACCAGAGGTTGCCCTCGGCGATGCCCACCTCGGACGCAATTTGGGCGATCGTCGTGTTCGCGTAGCCGTAGCGATTGAAGAGTTCTCGACTGACCTCAAGGATTCGTTCGCGAGTCGACGGCGATGTGTCCATCTGAGGCTCCCCGTCGAGGCTGGTTGACGCGATTAGGGTACATACCCTACCACTAGGGCGCCAACCCTAAAGACCGGTCACCTCGTGAAGCGGTTGGCGCGTATGGGGGGGGCATACTCGTGGCTTCGTGAGGGGCGGCGGCGATTGCTGGGTATAGTGTGGGTTCTCGAATCAATGAGACGGCCGGCTTCAAGGAACGCAATGAAACTCTTTCTGCAAATCGTAGGACTCGGCGCACTACTCCTCTGCGTCACTCTGGTGACGCTGTCCATCAAGCATCGTGGCGCAGACGGACCGTCCCTGTTGTTTCCGGGTGGCAAGCTCGTCTCCGGCGAGTTGCATGCGGGAGCCGATCCCGATTGGTCGTTCACGGATCAGGTCGGGACGATCGAGCTCGAGACCAGCGATCCGGTGAGTTCGCGACGCATCTTCGTGATGGAAAGTGACGGAAAGATCTATGTCGGCTCGGCCTATATGCGATCGATGCTTGGGCGGCTCTGGAAGGATTGGGCCTTCGATGTTGAGGAGGCCAGTGCGCATAACGCGGTCGCCCGGATCGAGGGTGTCCGCTACGAGCGTAGGCTGGTCCGAGTGACGGATCCCAAGGTCGTTGTAGGCGTCGCTCGAAAATCCGCCATGAAGTACGCCGGTGGGGAGACTCCCGAAGCCGTTGCCCAAGTCATGAAGCAGGTTGCCGATGGCGATAGCTGGCTATTCGAACTTGCACCCAGGAGTAAGTGAAATGAGCACGAGTTCATATCTTAAGGTTTGCGGTGGTTCTGCTGCGGTCTGGGCCCTTGGGCTCCTCTTCGTGCCCCCGTTCTCCCAGGCGGTCGAAACCCTCCTGCTCGTCTTTCTCTCGACCAACGCTCAATAGATTGGCCTGATCAAACCCGTACCAAAGCGTCCCCATGGAGATTCACATGAGTCAAGATCGCGAGTTCGATGTCATCGTCTTTGGAGCCACCGGCTTTACCGGACGGCTCGTGGCTGAGTACCTGGTTGGGCGCTATGGCGTCGACGGAGACGTGCGTTGGGCGATGGCTGCGCGGAGCCATGACAAGCTTGAAGCCGTGCGCGACGAGATTGGTGCTCCTGAGAGTACGCCGCTGGTGGTTGCGGATAGCGACGATTCCGACTCGCTGCGCGCGATGGCCACGCGGGCTCGATGCGTCATTACGACGGTTGGACCCTATGTGTGGTACGGCGAGGGCCTCGTCGAAGCGTGTGTGGAAGCCGGTACTGACTACGTCGACTTGTGCGGCGAAGTCTTGTGGATGCACGACATGATCGATCGATTCCACACACGAGCGACCGAAACCGGTGCTCGGATCGTGCATTCCACAGGCTTTGATTCAATTCCCTTCGACCATGGCGTGCTCTTCCTGCAGCAGGCCGCGGAGCAGCGCTTCGGAAGTGCTTGTAGCCGAGTGCGCACGCGGGTGGTCGACATGCGAGGCACGCTTTCCGGCGGTACGGCCGCGAGTGGCAAGGCGACGATGGAGGCCGTGCAGGCGGACCCGAGCCTGTTCGCCAGGCTGACGAATCCCTTCTCTCTCTCCGATGGCTTTCAGGGACCGGAACAGCCGGCCGGCGACGAGGTGATGGAGGAAGAAATTTCGGGTGGCTGGGTGGCCCCTTTCTTCATGGCGCCGATCAACACCAAGAACATCCATCGCTCGAACGCTTTGATGGGACATCGATACGGAGAGGACTTCGTGTACGACGAGATGTTCTTCGCCGGCCCCGGCGATGCCGGTCACCAGATGGCGAAGGCCATGGTGGCGATGGGAGCTGCAATGGCAGGCGAGGGCGGACCGAAGCCGGGTGAAGGACCTTCGAAAGAAGAGCGCGAGGCCGGTGGTTATGGCCTGCTCTTGATCGGCTCGCATGCGGACGGCGGCGAGATCCGTGCGCGTGTGACGGGCGACAAAGACCCGGGCTATGGCTCCACGTCGAAGATCATGACCGAAGCGGCGCTTTGCTTGATCGAGGACTGCAAGGATACGGTCGGAGGGGTGTGGACTCCGGCGGCCGCGCTCGGAGGGACGCTCATTCCTCGACTTGTCGAGCGTGCGGGGATGACGTTCGACATTCTTGAGGGTGGCGACTGAGGCGGTCGCGTCCGTAGGTCCAGTGCCTCTTCTAGGAAGACTCAGCTCGTAAAAGCGTCGAGAAAGGCCTCGACGATCGCATCCTCTCGCTTCTTGCTCGCGCGAAGGTCGATGCGCGACTCGAGGTTTCCGTCGAGTCGCAGGGATACGTAGCCGTGCACCATGGACCAAAGGGCGACGGCATAGGTGTCTCTGTCGAACCGCAGTTCCGCGCCGGTGCTCTGTAGTTCATCGATCAGGCGGTTGTAGAACGAATCCATCTCCGTCTGCAGCTCGTCGGAGTTGTCATCCAGGAGATCTCGGCGCCACAAGAGGCGATATCGGTTCGGTTGACCGAGGCCGAGATCGATCAGCGTTCTTATCAGGCCTTGAACGCGCTTTCGAGTGCTGGAGGGGCTTCTCGCCATCTTGCGCTCGACCGACTCATTTAGCGCGCGAAAGAGCTGGGCGGCGACCGCCGTGAGCAAGGCCCTGCGATCGCGAAAATGATTGGCCGGGGCAGAGTGAGATACGCCAGCGCGTCGCGCGACCGCGCGAATCGAGACGGCCTCGACTCCCTCTGCGTCGAGGATCTCGAGTGCGGACTGGATGATCGCCTGGCGGAGATCTCCATGATGATAGGTGTTGCGTTTGCGAGCGGGCACGAACCTATGTTGACATCGTCCACATGTGGTGTAAATAGACAGTGTCTATATGTTCGGTAGGTCTGGAGCCCGAAAGGCGGCGATGAATCAGGCGGTCGAAGTGTTGGGCGAAGAGTTGCGCGTCTTGCGCTACGAGGAGAGAGATCGTGAATAGCCACCTCATCTACTGGCCTGTGTTGGCCCAGCTATCAATACCGCTGGTCGTCCTGATCCTGAACGGCAAGCGAAAAGCAGGTGACGTGAACTCCGGCGATGTCGATCGTGAGAAGGCCGCGATGGACAATGAGGCCTGGAGCAAACCCACCGTTCTGACGTCGAAGAGCCTGGCGAATCAGTTCCAGTTCCCCGTGGTCTTCTACGTGCTGTGTCTTCTGCTGGCTAGCTTGAACGCCGTCACGACGGGTGTGCTTGTGGTCTCATGGCTCTTCGTCGTCGCGCGCCTAATTCACGCCTACGTTCACGTGACGACGAACTATGTTCCGATTCGATTTCGGGCCTTCCTGATCAGTATGGTCTTGTTGCTGGTGCTCTTTGGGTTAACGATTGCGGCGCTCTTGCGGGTTTAGCTAGCGCTCGTAGTCGTCGATGATCACTGCTCGAGCAGGCCGTTGAGACGGTGCGTGCGGCCAGGGCGCGATGTAGCTGGTCGTTGTATTAGCCGGAGACAGTGGCCTTCGAAGTTCTCGCGCTTTCGAAGTCTTGGCGTGGCCCTGCCTTGCTCATGCGTTCGCCACGCGAATCTCATCGTCGGAATCTCTGCGTCTCGTGCTCCGCTATTGCTGTGAACTCGCTATGCGCCGTCGTTCTTCTTTCGATAAGCGCGTGGACCGACGCCGAACCACCGTCGACACGCGCGCCCGAAGCTGGCTGCGTCCGCGTATCCCAATCGATCACCAACCTCAGCGGCCGTCAGGTCCGGATCCGCGAGCAGGTCCGCCGCTCTCGTACTCCGATGTGCGTCGAGGACTTCTCTAAAACTCGTCCCGCTCTCGCCTAACCGGCGAACGAGTGTGCGTCGCGAAAGGCGGAGGCTGGCTGCGACTCGATCCATATCGAGACTCGAATCCGCTTCTCCGGCAAGGACGTGTTGCACCTGGGCCACGATGTATCGAGCGCCACGCAAACGCCCCTCGCTCGCTTCGAGTCGAGCAACTGAACTTCTGTGATGGGCTGGATCAGCGAAAGGACATGCTAGGCCCAGCCATGGAGAGGGCAGGGCGATCGCGACCGCGTCGCACCCGAATGACACGGGAGGATGGAGGTGTTGGGCGTAGCGAGAGCCGTATTCGGGAATCTCGTAGTCGAGCTCCAGGCGGCCTTCCGTCATGGATCCACCGAGCGATGCCTCGATCAGGCCCTGGATGCTCGTCACGAGCGCCTCGACGAGGGGGATCCAGATCTCGGCGTCGATCCTCAGCTGGGGTTCGAGCCGCAGCACAAATCGGTCGCTTGCGCGCTCGGAACTCAAGCGGAAATAGGGGGACCTGACATGACCGAATCGCTCGAGCGTGGTGAGCGCATCTTCTAAGGTTTCGGCGCTCGCGGTCGCGGCACCGAGTGTGCCGTGGCCGGCCGCGCCCAGGGATGCGGCGAGGTCCAGCGCCCAGCCGCGGGGGCCGACCTCGTTGAGGTTTCTCACCTGCCTAAGCTGTTGCCACAGTTCAATTTCTTCCTCCGCACCATCGGATCGCGATGCGGCGACCTCAGCGACGTCGGTGCCTTCCAGAATTTGCGCGACCTTCTCAGGGGTCGAGCCGTAGCGGCGCAGCGCCAAGCGAAAGTAGGCACTCGGCATCGGAAGGCTCTCGGCTTCAACTCCGACATTTGGCGCAAAATGTCCAGTCATTGGCTCATCATACGCTCCCGCGCGGGTGCCAGAAAGAGGAGGCTGTCGAGGTCCAAACAAAGGAGCCACGCCATGCCCGCCGTCAAAGCCATCAAGATCGACCGAGAATGGGTCGGTGCGCCAGACAGCCCCTGGAATCCCACGATATCCCTCTTCGTGATCGCGAGTGTCGGACTGATTCTTGGAACGGTGGGGATGCTGAAGGGATTCGTGCCCATCACGATCGGGATCCTCTCGAATGCGATCTGCCTCTACCTCTCTTTCACGGTGCTCCACGACGCCATGCACGGAACGGCTCATCGCTCCAGCGCGATCGGAAACGCGATGGGGCGTATCTGCGGGTTCGCACTTCTCGCGCCGCTGCCGATTTTTCGCGGAGTCCACCACGAGCATCACGGCCATACGAACG
>Ga0316209_1001310_pt1 | contig 27280 bp, 24 predicted proteins | sample 6monopyrite_MG_FD_204945 | JGI IMG/M metagenome (GOLD analysis project Ga0316209, IMG submission 204945) | Microbial mat bacterial communities from mineral coupon in-situ incubated in ocean water Damariscotta River, Maine, United States -... | ecosystem: Environmental > Aquatic > Marine >...
GATTGAAATTAAAAACAGAGATCAGAGTCGTGTACTTATCCTGTTATTGGCTATTAACGGAATGATGTTTGTTGCGGAAATTGTCGCCGGAATTATCAGTGATTCGACAGCCCTGATTGCTGATTCAATGGATATGCTGGCAGATGCCACTGTCTATGCGATTGGCTTCTACGCTGTGGGGCGGAGTCTGCTCATCAAGGCGAAGGCGGCTCATATCAGCGGTGTTTTTCAAATAGCGTTGGGGCTGGGGGTATTGTTTGACATCGTGCGTCGCGCCATTGTCGGCAGTGAGCCTGAATCGGTAATGATGATTGCTGTGGGCGTTGTGGCACTTATTGCCAACGTTGTTTGCCTGGTGTTGATCTATAAACATCGCCAGGGTGAGGTGCATATGCGAGCAAGCTGGGTTTTTTCAAAAAACGACGTGATTGCTAATTTAGGTGTGATTACCGGAGGTCTGCTGGTTGCGTATACCGGTTCATCCTATCCTGACCTGATTATCGGTTTACTCATTGTCGCCATTGTGGTCAGAGGTGGTTTTCACATTATTAAAGATGCTAATCACGAAAAAAACCAACAGGAGGTGACATCGTGAATATTAAATATGGTTTTGGAAAAACTGTTTCTATGAATTTTGAGGCGGCAATAGATGTTGTAACTCATGCGCTTCAAACAGAAGGCTTTGGTGTGCTGACCGACATCGATGTGGCTGCCACAATGAAGAAAAAACTGGATAAAGAAATGCCTCCTTATCGAATTCTTGGCGCTTGCAATCCCTCTCTGGCTCATCAAGCGATTACGAACGAACCCTCCATTGGCCTGTTGTTGCCTTGCAACGTGGTTGTTCGTCAGGAAGAAAATGGTGTCGTTCATGTGGAATTCATGGATCCCACTTCGGTATTAAGTCTGGTGGAAAACCCAGCTGTCGGTAAACTTGCTGGCGAAGTGAAATCTCGCTTAGAGCGAGTGCTTGAGGCGCTATAAGCTACTCTATAATTATGCGTCAATTCATCGCTCATTTGCTGATTTTCTCTGTGCTTGCCACCAATGTGGCATGGGCGATGGACGACTGTTCTTCGCAGTATTCGAATGAAGGTTATGGACTGGCGCAATTTGGTGGTTTATCCAGTGACACTATGAATGATGGTGTTAGTGACGACCCCTGTGTCGGTTGTCTTCATCTCGCTGCTATCCCTCTTGGAACTAAACTTAATTATTTTCCGCCTACTCGCCAAGATGTAGTGCGGATAGATAGCTCTTTTCACTCCCTAGACCAAGCTCCCCCTATTCGACCTCCCCAAATCTAAGTTTCTGCTCGGGGTGCTATTGGCCCTGCTTCATTTGCTGTACCCATAATTTCAAGAAAGGATCTAACAGATGAGAAGACGATTACTCATGCCGGCAGCAGTGCTCGGCTGTACTTTACTTTTTCCCGTATGGGCAGTGAGTGCAACCGCGCAACCGGCGTTGATGACCTTAGTTCGCACTGTACTGAATGAAAACCCACGTGCTCTGGCGGCACTGTCCACGTTGGATGCTGCACAGGCCCGCGAGAAGGCAGCCGATCGGCCACTCTACAACCCGGATCTCGAAGTCGAGTATGAGAATGCGGGCGCTGTCACCAAGACGTTAGGGCTGAGCCAGTCCGTTGACTGGGGCGATAAACGTGAAGCTCGCACCCGTGTGGTAGCGTTTGAGCGCGAGCGTGTTGCTGCCGAATTGGCTGAGATTCGCCAAGTGCTTGTCATAGAATTATTGACTGCTTTGGCTGATTATCACACTGCCGCTGAACTCACGGCTCTGGCAAAGCAACGCCGTAGCTTGATGCAGCGTTTCCTCTCTTTAACAGAGCAACGCCTCCAGGCCGGTGACCTGGGTCAGGTGGCGCTGGATTTGGCCAGGCTGGCCGACATTGAGGCTAATCTGCAATTAGCTCGCTGGCGGGGCGCTCAAGTAGAGACGGAACAGGCGCTAACAGCTATTGCCGGAACCGAACTGAGTGGCTGGCCAGCCTTGCCGGATATTCCATTATCGACCCGATTTGATACCTCAAATATCGATAACTTGTTTGAACAGCTGCCCGCGCTACGTGTAGCTCGCAGTCAAATTGCGACGGCTCGTGCGACAGTGGAGTTAAGCCGCCGTGAACGCAAGGCCGACCCCACCATCGGTCTTCGTGGTGGCCGTGAAGCATCAGACAACTTGATTGGTCTAACTCTCTCCATTCCGTTGTTCGTACGCAACAACTTCAGCGCCGAGGTCGATGTGGCCAATGCTGATGCCATCCAGATCGAGCAGAGTGCACAGAACATTTATCGCACCAGTCGTGCCCAGCTGATATCCACCGCCCGGCGTTTTGAATTGGGTCGTCAGGCCTGGGACGACTGGCGGCAAACCGGGCAGAGCAGCCTGGAGAGTCAGACTCAGCTATTGGAACGGCTATGGCAAGCAGGTGAACTCAGTACGACGGATTATTTGGTGCAAATCAAACAGACGCTGGATACCCGCACTGCTGCCGCCGAGCTGTACAGCAGCCTGTGGCAGTCATGGTTTCAATGGCTCGCCGCCAGCGGTAAAGCAGAATTCTGGCTGGGATTGAAAGATTGATTCCATCCCAACCCCACATTATTTGGAGAAACAGATCATGAACAAACTATTAAATCGCCTACTTATTCTCTGCCTGTTGAGCGGTACGCAGGTGTTTGCTGAAGAAGAGCATGAGGAAGAAGGCGGTATTCCACCCATGACGCTAGAGCAGCGCCAGGCGATGGGCATTCTTACCCAAACAGTGGGTAAACAATTGCTGTCCGATGAGGTGGTCGCGCCCGCAGAGGTCACTGTTAACCTATACCGCACAGCCGAGGTGACACCGCGTATCACTGCTCAGATTATCCAGCGCCACGCTCGTATGGGGGAACAGGTTAAAAAAGGTCAGAAGCTGGTGACGCTTTCCAGCGTCGAGATGGCTGAGGCTCAGGGTCAGTTGTTGATTGCTGACAAAGAGTGGCGTCGAGTGCAGAAGTTAGGTCGCAAGGTGGTGTCAGAAAAACGCTATGTCGCTGCTCAAGTTGATCACCAGCAAGCTTACGCTAAAGTGCTTGCCTTTGGCATGACCGAAGCGCAGGTGAAAGTTTTGTTGGAACAGGGGGATGTATCCAAGGCAACGGGTACCTTTGGCCTACTCAGCACCCAGATGGGCACCGTGCTGAGTGATGATTTTGTCATTGGCCGAGTGGTGGAACCGGGACAGGTGCTAATGGAAATTAGCGACGAGTCTCGCCTATGGGTGGAGGCAAAGCTGGCAGCAGAAGTGGCTGCCCGCATTGAGATGGGCGCTTCCGCTCGCGTTAGCAGTGATGAGCGTCAGTGGGTTAGCGGCCAGGTGGTTCAGATCCACCGCCGTATGGATAAGACAACCCGGACACTGGCCGTACGTATCGAGCTGGACTCAAGCGAGAGTGGTCTGCGCCCCGGTCAGTTCGTTAAGAGTGCGATTGAACTCACAGCGGGTAAGCCAGTACTGACGGTGCCCAGTGAGGCAGTGGTGCTATTGCAAGGGGATTACGTCGTCCTCAAGCCGAAAGGTGAAGAGATTCATCCCGTACCGGTGGAGCGCGGCGTCACACGCGGCCACTGGACCGAGATCAAAGCCGGTCTGGCTGAAGGTGATGAGATCGTCATCCAGGGAGCCTATGTGCTCAAGTCGATGCTGTTGAAATCGATGATCGGCGACGCTGACTGAGGAGTATTGTTATGTTAAATAATTTAGTCGAAGCGTCCTTACGCTATAAGTTTTTGGTGATCGTCTGTTTTGCTGTGGTGGCCTTTCTCGGCTGGCGAGCGGTGATGACCGTTCCCATCGATGCCTTTCCCGATGTCACTCCGGTGCAGGTAAACATCTATACCGAGGCGGCGGGGTTGGCGGCGGAAGATGTGGAGGAGCTGCTGACCTTTCCGGTGGAGTCCGGCATGGCGGGGCTACCCGGTGTGCAGGAGATTCGCTCGGTGAGTCTGTTCGGGCTTTCCTATGTGTCGGTCTATTTTGAAGACGATCTTGATATCTACTTCGCCCGGCGGCTGGTGATGGAGCGCCTGCAAGAGGTAGGCGACCGCCTGCCTGAGGGTTACGGCAAACCAGAGATGGGGCCAAATACCTCGGGTCTGGGACAGGTCTTCTGGTACACCGTCGAGCGTGCCGACAAGGCTCTCGAAAAAAACATTAGCAATATGGATCTGCGTAGCCTGCAGGACTGGCAGGTGCGTTTGATGCTGCGCACCGCGCCCGGCGTAGATGATGTAATGTCCTGGGGCGGCGAGGAACGGCAGTTCCAGGTAGTCATCGATCCACTGAGACTGATCGAATACGACCTCAGCTTCCGCGAAGTGATGGAGGTGATCGAGCGTAACAACGGCCAGGTGGGTGGCCAGTACATCAACCAGGGCAAAGAGCAGTATCTGGTGCGCGGCCTGGGGTTGGTGGAGAATGAGACCGATATCGGCAACATCGTCGTTAAGGTGGAAGATGGCACGCCGGTCTATCTGCGTAACGTGGCCGACATCGCCCAACAACCGGCGCTACGTTTCGGCGCGGTGACCCGCGATGGCGAAGAGGTGGTGCTGGGTATGGCCCTGGCGCGTATCGGTGAGAATGCTAAGAACGTGGTGGCGGCGGTGAAGGAGAAGTTCGATATTGTCGAGTCCGCCCTGCCCGAAGGCGTTGAGTTGCGACCGGTCTATGAGCGTACCGATCTGGTGGACAAGGCGATTAGCACCGCTGTGAAGGCGCTGGTGGAAGGTTCTATTCTGGTGGCCATTATTTTGTTTCTTTTTCTCGGCGAGATCCGTTCCGCCATTGTCGTGATCTCTGCGTTGCCGCTGGCGATGTTGATCGCTTTTATTTTCATGAGCGAGATGGGCTTGTCGGCTAACCTGATGTCGCTGGCGGGACTGGCCATCGGTATCGGCATGATGATCGATGGCGCCATCGTGATGACCGAAAACGCCTTTCGCATCATGGCCGAGTGGCGTGAGAAAGGGGAGAAGGTTAACCGCAATGCCGCAGTATTGGCAGCCGCCAAAGAGGTGGCTAACCCCATCGCCTTTGCCATCCTGATTATTATCGTCGTTTTCATGCCGCTGTTCAGTCTCGAAGGACTGGAGGGCAAGCTGTTCAAACCCATGGCCTTCAACATCAGTTTCGCTATGGCGGGTTCGCTCCTGCTGACGCTGACCATTATTCCGGTGCTGGCGGTGTTGATCCTCAAACCCAAAGAGGAGCGCGACACCCTGCTGGTGCGCTGGCTAAAACGCGCCTACCTGCCGACGCTGGCCTGGTCGCTGGCGCACAAAAAAACCGTGGTTGGCGGCGCGGTGGCATTGTTGATTGGTACGCTGGCACTCTTTCCTCTGCTGGGCAAAGAGTTTATGCCGCAGCTACAGGAGGGTTCGATTATGTGGCGGGTGGTGTCTATTCCTTCTACATCGCTGGAGCAGTCCATAGATATTTCCAAAGATGTATCGAAGGTATTGACAGCTTTTCCCGAAGTCAAAACCACTATTGCCATGATCGGCCGCGCCGAGAAAGGTGAGACGGCAGATGTGAACTACATGGAGATCTACACCGAGCTGAATCCCCACGACGAATGGCCAGATGCCAATCGGGAGATGCCGGACTTGGTGGATGAGATGCGCGAGCAGTTGGAGGAGGCGGTGCCGACGGCGGTAATCAGCTTCACCCAGCCGATCCAGATGCGCGTGGAGGAGCTGATTTCCGGCGTGCGCGCCACCCTGGCGGCTAAGCTCTATGGGCAGGATCTGAAGGAGCTGGATCGTATTAGTCAGCAGGTCAAAAACGCCATCAGTCAGGTGGAGGGCGTGGCCGATCTCTCGCTGGAGGCCAACCTCGGCAAGCCACAGATCCAGATCCGCGTCAACCGCGAGCAACTGGCTCGCTACGGCATGAACGCCGACGAGGTATTGACCGTGGTGCGCACCGGCATCGGCAACGAGCCGGTCTCGACCCTGATCGATGGGGTTAAACGTTTCGACATCACCGTGCGCCTCGATGATGCGGCCAAGCTGTCGGTGGATGCCATCCGCAACATTCCGCTACGCAGCCCCGATGGTGCCATCGTGCCGCTGCATCAGGTGGCCGAGGTGTCGGTGAAGGAGGGCTACTCCTTCATTCGCCGCGAGCAGTTGCAGCGCTATGCGGTGATCCAGATGGATGTACGTGGCCGCGATGTGGACAGCTTTGTCCAGGCAGCGGAAGCGGCCATCGAAGCACAGGTGGAGATGCCACCGGGCTACTGGATCGAATGGGGCGGCGCGTTTGAGAATCAGCAGCGAGCGATGACACGGCTGGCGATCATCGTGCCGTTGACGATTTTCTTCATCTTCGTACTGCTCTATACCGCGTTCAATTCAATCAAATACGCGACGTTGATTATTGCCAATGTCCCCTTCGCCACCATTGGCGGCATTGTCTCGCTGTTCATCAGCGGCCAATACCTGTCGGTGCCCTCTGCAATCGGTTTTATAGCCGTCTTTGGCGTGGCCATGCTTAACGGCATTGTGTTGATCAGCTTCCTCAATGAACTGCGGGAGAAGGGGATGTCGGTCTATGACGCCGTGCGCAAAGGCGCAGAGATGCGCCTGCGGCCGGTGATGATGACCGCTAGCGTGGCGATACTGGGTCTGGTGCCCATGTTACTCTCCAGTGGTGTCGGTGCGGAAACTCAGCGGCCACTGGCGGCAGTGGTGGTGGGTGGTTTGATCACCTCAACCTTGTTGACCCTGGTGTTGTTGCCGGTGATCTATGAATGGATGGAAACGCGCAAAAAGAGCTAGTGCCTTTTTTTGCTACCATTCAATTTTTAAATCAAGTTCAGGAGAACAATGATGAAAATATTCAAACTGTTATTACTCGTAGGTCTTACTGTTATTGCCACGCCCTCTTTTGCCGAGGAGGGACACATGTCTGGGCATTCCGGCATGCAGATGGACTCATCCATGGATATGTCAATGATGGGTGAAAAGGAGTGTGATCAGATGGGCGGTATGAAACATGACAAAATGGGCGGCATGAAAAAGATGATGGAAATGAGGCAGCAGCATATGCAGGTCATGGAGGATCGATTGGCCAACATCGAGAAACTGCTGCAACAACTGGTTGAACTGCAGAAGCAGAATGGTTCGGCAAAATAAACAGAGTTTGAAACTATGTTGCTCGTGGTATTCGGCTGGCAGGAAACAACGCTAGCCGGATCGCCTCTGGCATAAGGAAAAAACATGAAAGAGATCAAAGCATTCATCCACCGCAACCGCATTACCGATGTCATCCATGCTCTTAAAGAGGCTGGCTTTCGTAACCTATCCATCGTTGATGTAAAGGGCACTCTCAAGGCGTTGGGGAATAAGGAACAAGATTATTCTGTCGAACTGGGAACCGCCATTATTGCCGAGATAAAACTGGAATTGATTTGTGATGAATCACGGGTAGATATGGCGACCCAGCTGATTCAGGAAAATGCCCGAACAGGTCAAGATGATGCTGGGTGGATTTATGTTTTCGATGTTGGTCAAGCGATTCGTATTGAAGTGTGAGTAGAATTTGATCAGAAGAGGAGAGCATCTTTTTTGGATTTACCAGTGAAGACAATAATTTTTAAGAATAATTGAAAGATGGTTTTGAATATAGATGTGCGGTTGCTAAAAATTAATTAAGTAAACAAATCTCGAGTGAACCCGAAAACAGAATAGACTACAGATTGCGGGGAACATTTGTTGCAAATGCAGATAACGATCGTAAGATGTTCCCGCATTTTTAACCAGAGGAGACAACACCATGATGGATACGATGAACAATGGATACGACGGCTGGTGGATAGGTGGTGGTATGTGGTTTTTCTCGATTTTGTTCTGGGTCGTGATCATTGCCGGTGTAGTCTTTATCATCAAGTCGATGATGGAACGAAATAAGGATGAAATATCTTACAGTGAATCACCTTTGGAAATACTGAAAAAACGCTATGCCAAAGGTGAGATTGACCGGGAGACCTTCGAGCGAATGAAAAGGGATGTTGAATAAAGTATCCCATGAGAAAGAGCCAAAATTTATCATCGGTGCAGTTTTGTTGCTGCTCGGGTTCGCGATGCTTATGAGTGTGCATGGCTCTCGTATGTCCATTGCAGGCATGATAGTTTAATGCCACAGCTAATGTGGCTAGGGGTGCAAGTGATATCTTGATGGAGCATCTTGTAAATTGAAGCGAGACCATCACCTTTACGAAGTAGACAGAATGGGCGATCGGCGCTTGGGGTTTGCCATTGCTATCAACATGCTGTTGACATTGGTGGAGGTGATTGGTGGTATTGTTTCAGGCAGTCTGTCGTTGATTGCCGATGCTCTGCATAATTTTAGTGACGCCAGTTCTTTATTGATCGCTTTCGTTGCGCGGAAAATAGGTCGCCAACCTGCCGACCACTTCAAAACCTTCGGTTACAAACGTGCCGAGGTGATCGCTGCACTGGTGAATTTGGTAACACTGGTGCTGGTGGGGCTCTATCTAATCTATGAGGCGCTGTGGCGGATATATGAGCCTCAGATCATTGAAGGTTGGACAGTGCTGGCGGTTGCGGTTACTGCATTAATTATTGATGTAGGTACGGCATTGCTGACTTATCGTATGTCTAAAACCAGCATGAATATCCGTGCGGCCTTTCTACACAATGTCTCAGATGCACTGGCATCGCTAGGGGTGATTATCGCCGGGGTCTTGATACTGTCTTACAATTGGTACTGGAGTGATACGGTGCTGACACTGCTTATTGCTGGTTACGTGCTTTATCAAGCTGCGACGCTCTTACCCAAAACCATCCATATTCTGATGGAAGGTGCGCCGGAAGATATCTCCATTCAGGATGTTATCGTTGTTATGGAACGAACCACCGGTGTCTCAGGGGTCCATCACGTTCATATTTGGCAGCTCGATGAACACAGAAATGCACTTGAAGCTCATGTCGTAATCGATAATCCGAATGAATTGGAAATCGTTAAAGATGCTCTTAAAACAGCGCTCTCGGATCAGTTTTTCATTGTTCATTCAACATTGGAGTTCGAGTTTATCCATTGTCAGAATGAGTGTTGCTGAGATTTCAGACTGGCATATGCGATACTGTAATGGATACTTTACGTAGGGAATTATCCTTGTTGGTCAATCTTTGTACTGCCAGCAAAGGTGGGTGCCCAATAATTGATAGAATCGATGAGGATAAGTGAATGCAGGGACGCAATATGTCAGAAAAACAACCTTAACAGATTTTTCTGCCACGAAAAGACATAAAGGTGAATCAGCAGAAGTTAATATGAAACCACATGAAAAAAATTTAGCATTGCAGACAAAATACAATGTAACAGCATTTTTTTATGATATTTTGGATTATCCGTGGGAAAGGGTATATAAAAAATGGCGTCCAATGTTAGTAGGTGACTTAAGAGGTAAAGTATTGGAAGCTGGAATTGGAACTGGGAGAAATTTTGAGTTCTATCAAGAAAATATTGAGTTAGTAGGAATCGAGTTAAGTAAACAAATGTTGAGCAAGGCCGAAAAGAGGATAAAACTAGCTAAGTGCAAGGTAAGATTAATAAATGAAGATGCTACCGTAATGCAGTCAATAGATTCACATCAATTCGATTGGATATTTTCAACATTTATGTGCTGCGTAATGCCAGACGAAATACAAAAACTTGCTATTGAACAATTTGGTCGAGTGTTAAAACAAGGTGGGCAATTTCGACTTTTAGAAATTGTGTTTTCAAAAAATAAAAAAATAAGGGAAAGGCAGGACTTTTTTGCACCATTTGTTGAAAAAGTATACGGCGCAAGATTTGACCGGAATACCCTCCGACATATTGAGCAATCATCAACTTTAAAAGTTACAAATACATCTTTCTTAAAAGATGACACTTATTTGTTAATAGAAGGTATCCGCGTTTAAAAATGGCTAATTGGATAGTAGAAAGGGCTTCCCCACTAACCAACAGCAACAGAAAGTTGCTTACTCCACTAACGCCGGTTAGCATAGTGTCATGATAAGAAATCCATCCATTCGCCGACTCGTCGTCGCCTTGTTTATACTGGTGGGACCGCTGACACAGTTCCAGGTGCTGTATGCTTGTGAACTAATGGAGCATGATAACCCTAGTATGGTGTGTTGCTGCGACGAGCCCGGCAAGACAGGTAAGATGGGTTGTGAAATGGATGGCACGTGTCAGGATCAAGCTGGCGTGGTGGGTGATGGTTGTTGCGATGTTTCTTACGAACCGTCCCAGGTGATTCAGGCATCAGGAGCCAGTACTCAATCTCAACAGGTTTTACTACTTGATGCAGCTCAGCCGCCACCTATACTGGTTTCGTTTGATTTTTCTGAAATTGTACCGGTAAAGCATACCGTTCATTTTGTTCCTCATTCTTCCTCTCCGCTGCCTGATAAGCAGCTCTATCTACTGACCAACCGCTTCCGTATTTGATCACACCTTCATTCGCTCCCTGCTCTTGAAATATAGAGTCTGATAGGGGCGTTGATTCAATCGCAGGTTTACACCTTTGGCGCATTGTTGCGTCTTTGCGTGGCATGACCTGGTTCGAGTGTTAGTAAGAATCACGAAGGTGTTTTTATGAAAAACAAATCCTATTTGCCCTGGCAATCTCCGGTCAGGTCTCTCTTAACCAACGTTGTCTTGGTTTTATTGTTGGTTGGTTGGAATGCAATCGCAGCCGCGAGTGAAGACAGTCTATTTGGCGGCGTCCAACGCTTTACCTCTCAGCAGCTGCTGGATGAGGTGTTGGCACGCAATCCGGATATTCCGACCATGGAGGCGACCTGGGAAGCGGCAAAATCACGTATTGATCAGGCTGAGTCTTTCAATGATCCCATGCTCACATACAGTATCGCGCCTCAGACGGCGGGTGAAAATGGTATGGATTTTGGTCAGAAACTTACCCTTTCCCAACACTTGCCCTGGCCCGGTAAGCGTATGTTGCGTGGCGAGGTTGCGCGTTTTGAGTCTGATGCCGCCTTTGCAGGTATCGATAAGGCACGACTGAAAATTACTGAGATGGCCAGATCGGCTTACGCCGACTGGTATTTTGTTCATGCCGCCATCCGCATCAATGGCATCAATAAATCGTTGTTGCAGGAATTTCAAAATATCGCCGAGATTAAATACTCGGCGGGTCGCGCCACTAAACAGGACGCTTTACGCGCCGAGGTGGAGCAGGTGTTGCTGGAACATCGTGACATTGTGTTAGAGCGTCATCGCCGTGATGTTTTGGCGCAGATAAACACCTTATTGCAACGTTTGCCCGACCGACCATTACCGCTCCCTACAGGTTTGTCTGAGACCATCTCACTACCGACAGTGGAGCAGCTGCGAAAACTGGCATTGGAATATCATCCGGAGCTGCGTGCTTTGGTGGCTCGGACTCAAGCAAGTCGACAAAGAGAACGGCTGGCCGAGCGTAACTTCTATCCCGACATCTCACTCAACGCGGGTTACAACACCCTTTGGAATCAAAATGAGAAGCGTCTCACTGTGGGAGCATCGATCAATATCCCACTACAGGGTAAGCGGCATGCAGCGAAGGACGAAGCGCGAGCCAGTACCCTGCGCCTCGATTTTCAGCAACGGGCTATGGTGTTTCAGCTTATGGGCGAGGTGCAGCGAGCCGTGGACAAGGTGCGTGAAAGTGAACATGTACTGATTCTTTATCAAAACCGATTGTTGCCTCTGGCCGAGGAGAACCTTGAAGCGGCCCAGTCAGACTATGAGTCGGGGAGCGGAAATTTTCTAGACCTGATTAGCACGGAGAAAAACCTGATGCAGACCCGGCTGCAACGAGAACAAGCGTTGTCAGATTACCATCAGCGCCTGGCGACACTGAAGCATATCGTTGGCGGGATGCTGCACACTTATTCCGGAGATAACGAATCATGAAATACCCCATCTTGAGTACATTGTTTTTCTTTTTATTCATCATCGGTGGTCCGGTTGTTGCTGAAACAAAGCCCACCGATTTTCATGAGGCTGGCCTGTTCAAGGTGCGAGCGAAGCTTGATCCCGAGACACCGAAAGTGGGTAAGAATCGAGTGACGATCTGGGTGCGGGACGAGGCCGGAAAACCATTGGAGGGAGCCGTACTTAAAGTGGTGGCGGTGATGCCATCAATGGGTAGTATGCCCGCCATGTACGCCCCAGCAGAGATGAACGAGACAGACACTGGGCAGTATGAAGGGTTCTTTGAGCCTCTTATGGGTGGCGAGTGGCCACTGACCATTGATATTGAAGCGGATGTGGGCAAGGGCAGCATCACCTTTGATCTAGCCACCGGCCGAAAGGGGTTGCGCTGTTCTACCTGTGGTGGCACAGGTGCGGATGTCCCTGGTACCGTGCGTGTGGATTCGGCTCGTCGGCAATTGATCGGAATTACTACTGGGAGGGTCAAACAGAAAAAACTGCGCGTTACGATCCGTGCTGCAGGTAGCGTGACCTACGACGAAACCCAGTTGAGCGATGTAGCGCTGAAGTTCGGTGGCTGGATCGGTGAACTGTACGCTAATACCGTTGGCAAGCCGGTAAAAAAAGGTCAGCCCTTGTTTACCGTCTACAGTCCTGAACTATTGACCGCGCAAGAGGAGTATCTGGAGACTCATCGTCGTGTTTTAGCAAAAGGAAGTAAACATCGAATCAACGCTGCACGTCGTCGATTACGATTATGGGACATCAGTGAAGATCAAATCAAAGCGTTGGAAAAGCGTGGTAAGGCACAGGAATACATGTCCATCCTGGCGCCTGCCAACGGCGTAGTGATCGACAAGCAGATCGTGGCGGGTTCGGCCTTTCGTGCGGGTCAACAAATATTGCGCATTGCTGATCTATCAAGAGTGTGGGTGGAGGCCCAGGTCTATGATTACGAACTACCACTCATCAAGGCTGGCATGAAAGCCAAGGTGGTTCTGCCCGAGCTGCAAGATCGCGAATATCCTGCCAACGTTGATTTCATCTATCCCTTCATGGAAGGCGACACCCGTACCGCCCGCGTGCGTGTAGTGTTGGACAATAGCGATGGTTTCCTGCGTCCTGATATGTACGCCCACATCCACCTAAAAGCGAAGTTGGGTAAGCGACTGGTGGTCCCGGAATCCGCGGTGCTCTATTCCGGGCAGAGCCGCGTGGTGTTTCTGGATTTGGGGGACGGTCGTCTTGCGCCACGCAAGATCAAGACCGGCCAACGCAGCCGCAAATGGATCGAGGTTCTGCAAGGGCTGAAAGAAGGTGACGAGGTGGTAACCTCGGGAAATTTTCTCGTCGCCGCCGAGAGCAAACTGAAAGCGGGGGTTGAATCATGGTAAATGGATCAGATACCTCAGCACATGGTCCCATCGAATGGCTCATCAGCTACTGCGCCCGCAATCGCTTACTGACACTGCTTGTCGTGTTAGGGGCTGCGTTCTGGGGTTATAAAGCACTGCTCGATACACCCCTGGATGCCATCCCCGATCTCTCCGATGTGCAGGTGATCATCTATACCGAATGGCCGGGGCGCAGTCCTGATCTTGTGGAGGATCAGATCACCTATCCGCTCAGCACTACGCTGTTAGCGGCACCAAAGGTACAGTCGGTGCGCGGCCAGAGTTATATGGGCCTCTCCTTTGTCTACGTCATCTTTGACGAAGGTACTGACATCTACTGGGCGCGCTCACGAGTGCTGGAGTATCTCAACTCGGCGCAAGGCGAACTGCCGCAAAACGTGCAACCGACCCTAGGCCCCGATGCCACAGGTGTGGGATGGGTATTCCAATACGCGCTGGTGGATAAGTCGGGCAACCATAACTTAGCCGAGTTGCGTAGTTTTCAGGACTTCAAACTGCGCTACTGGCTGGAGTCGGTGGAGGGCGTGGCCGAAGTCGCCTCGGTGGGTGGCTTCGTCAAGGAGTACCAGATTCAGCTTGATCCGAACAAGTTGGCGGCCTACGGCATCCCTTTGAAAAAGGTTGCCGAAGCGGTGCACCGTTCCAATAACGACATTGGTGGACGGGTGTTGGAGATCGCAGGCCATGAGCAGTTCATTCGTGGCCGGGGTTATATCGAGAGCAAAGGTGATATCGAAGAGATCGCCATCGGAGTTGGCAAGCGTGGTGTTCCTATTCTGTTGAAAGATGTCGCGCAGGTAAGCCTCGGACCAGCCATGCGCCGTGGTGTGGCTGAACTGGATGGCGAAGGCGAAGTGGTGGGCGGCACGGTGGTGATGCGCTATGGCGAAGATGCATTGGGGGTCATCGAACGGGTCAAACAACGCCTGTCAGAAGCGCAGGCTGCGCTGCCGGAGGGAGTGGAGATCGTCACCGTCTATGACCGTTCCGAGCTAATCAATCAAGCCATCGATACGCTGAAGCATACGCTCACCGAGGAGATGATCGTGGTGTCGCTCATCATCATGATCTTCCTGTTACATTTCCGTTCGGCGCTGATTGCAATCCTCACTTTGCCGGTGGCGATTCTGTTGTCGTTTATTCCGATGTCAGAACAAAACCTAACGGCAAACATCATGTCGCTGGGTGGTATCGCGGTGGCCATTGGGGCGATGGTGGACGCCTCCATCGTCATGATCGAGAACATCCATAAACGATTAGAGGAGTGGACAGAGCGCAACGAGACCGGTAGTCGCACGGATGTCATTATCCGCGCCATGCAGGAGGTCGGGCCGAGTATCTTCTTCTCGCTGCTGATTATTACGGTTTCTTTCTTACCCGTGTTCGCCCTGGAAGGCACCGAGGGTCGGCTGTTCAAACCGCTGGCCTATACCAAAACCTATTCCATGGGTTTTGCTGCGCTGCTGGCCATCACCTTCACTCCTGCTCTAGCGGTGCTGTTGATTCGCGGCAAAATTCGTGGCGATAAAAGCTGGATCAATCGTGCCCTGGTGGCGGTCTACACGCCCATTGTGCGCCTGGCGGTAAAGCTGCGCTGGTGGGTTGTCGGTGGTGCTATTGCTGCATTGGTGGCTACGGTGCCGGTATTTTTGGAGCTGGGTAATGAATTCATGCCACCGCTCAACGAAGGCACGATTTTATATATGCCGACGGCGGTGCCGGGCATGTCCATCACAGAGGCGAGCAAGGTGCTGCACGCGATGGATAAGGAGCTGAAGTCCTTCCCAGAGGTAGAGCGGGTGTTTGGCAAGATGGGTCGTTCCACCAGCCCCACCGATCCGGCACCGCTCTCCATGGCTGAAATAGTGATCACCTTCAAGCCCAAGGAACTATGGCGTGAGGGGGTGACTTGGGAGAGTCTGCTTGCAGAGATGGACGAGCAGCTGCGCTATCCCGGTATGCCCAATGTCTGGTGGATGCCGATCCAGACCCGCACCGAGATGCTGGCCACCGGTATCCGTTCAACGCTGGGCATCAAGGTGTTTGGTGATGATCTGGAGACGGTAGAAGCTACCGGCATTCGCATCGAGCAGGCCTTGCAGGATGATGAGCGTACTGCGCCCTATACCCGCAGTGCCTTTGCTGAGCGCATCAGTGGTGGTTACTTCCTCGACTTCGATATCGACCGTAAAAAGATCGCCCGCTACGGTCTGACCATTGCCGATGTGGAAGATGTGATCATGGCGGCGGTGGGTGGCATGACCGTTTCCGAGACGGTGGAGGGGCGCGAGCGTTACGCTATCAACCTGCGTTATGCCCGCGACTTTCGTGATGATCCGCAAGCGCTAAAACGAGTGTTGGTACCTGCACCTACCGGTGCCCAAATCCCGCTAGCACAATTGGCCGAGCTGAACTTCCGTACCGGCCCACCCATGCTGCGTAATGAGAACAGCCAATTGGTGGGCTATGTCTTTGTTGATGTCAACGACAAGATCGGTATCACCGATTATGTGGCAGCGGCTAAGCAGGTGGTGGCGGAGCAGGCCGAGGTACCGCCTGGTTATCGTCTCGACTGGGCCGGTCAGTTCAAGTATTTCGAGCGCGCCAAGGCCAAGCTCCAGGTGGTAGTGCCACTGACCCTGTTCATCGTCTTCTTCATGTTGTTCATCAACCGCAAATCGGTGGTGGAATCGCTCATCATCCTGATAGCCGTGCCATTTTCACTGATCGGCGCAGTGTTGCTGCTCGCCTGGCTCGACTACAACCTCAGTGTCGCGGTATGGGTCGGCATGATTGCGCTGGCCGGGCTGGATGCCGAGATGGGCGTGTTGATGATGCTCTATCTTGGCATGGCCTATCGTCAACGCCAGGCAGATGGTCGTCTGCAGACACGCCAAGACTTGTTGGAGGTGATCACCGAAGGTGCGGGACGACGCATCCGCCCCATGCTCATGACGGGTTTGGCTTTGTTGCTGGGCTTGATCCCCATTCTTTGGAGCGATGGCACCGGCGCAGATGTGATGAAACGCATCGCCGCGCCCATGGTGGGAGGTATCGCAACCGCACTGGTCACCGTGCTGGTGCTCTTTCCCGCCATCTTCGCCATTTGGAAAGGACGGCAACTGAACACGACGAGGGAGAGCAGGCCATGACATAACGAGGATTCATCAAACGTATACATGATATTTATCACAATGCACTTAATAGGAGAGAAACAATGAAACTGAAAAATACGATAGCTACATTCCTGACCATTCTTGTGCTGAGTATGAGTTTGCCGTCGGTTTTGCTTGCCGCCCAGACTCATCATGGTGTGGGAACAATTAAAACCATCAATGTTAAAGAACGTACGATCGAACTTGATCATGGTCCAATTAAAAGTATTGGCTGGATGGCCATGAAGATGCTTTTCAATGTAGAAGAGCGTGAGTTGCTAGAAGAAGTTGAGGTGGGCGACAAGGTGGAATTCGAATTCATCAAGACCAGTGATGGCCGTTTTGTTGTCACCGACATCGAACTTAAAGACTGACACAAGCGCGGGTAGTGTCACTCGGACACTACCCGCGCTTTAACTAAGAGGAGATAAACTCATGATGGACGCAATGCACAGTGGACCGGGCGGTTGGTGGATGGGGGGTGGTATGTGGTTTTTCTCGATATTGTTCTGGATCGTAATCATTGCCGGCGTGGTATTTATCGTCAAATGGCTAATGGGACGCGACAAGGAAACATCATCCTTTAATGAGCCGCCGTTGGAGATTCTGAAGAAGCGCTACGCCAAAGGTGAGATTGATCAGAAAACCTTTGAACAGATGGAAAAAGATATCGAAGAGGAGAGCGCATGAAAAACAATCGGAACCTCATTGTTGGGTGGTGTTACTGATTGTTGGTGCTATCGGACTCAACGGCTTAATAGGGTGTGGTTTATTTTTCTCTTAGGACATATCTAGTTGAAATCATCGGTTATGCAGTAAGGCTGTACTATTGTTTTACATGGGGCTTTTGGGAGTGTTGAGGGTGTCCTAGCGCTACGACTTTCAGATACATAAAAGCCAGGGTGTGGCTCAACAATCTGGTCAACGACTTTTAGTCCAAAAAAAAGATGTTGGTGGCTGATTATGTTGAGCAATGAATTCTCTGAGTGCTATTTTTAATTCTTTGGCTGAGATAAGAGCGCCATGCTTAAGTTGCTTTTTCGTCAACAACTCAAAGAAGCGTTCCACTAAATCAAGCCAAGATGAACTTGTAGGAATAAAGTGCAACGTGACTTGCTTATTTAGAGCTAGCCATTTTCTTAGTTTCTTATGTCTATGGACGCTGTAGTTATCAACGATTAGGTGCGGTTTCAGTTTTTTCGATATTTGTTTCTCAGCTATGTCAAGAAACGAGAAGAATTCTTGTTGATGGTGTTTTGGTTCAGCTTCACCAATCACTTTACTGCTAACAACGTTCAAGGCTGTAAATAGTATGCTGGTGTCAAGAGGTTTGTAAGTCGGTTGTGTGGGAACCAGTACTTGGGTTGGGGAGTCCTTGCCAACGCTGAAAACAGCTGCATTCACCTGAGGTGATAAATAAAGGCCAGAGCAATCAACCAGTATTTTTTCAAACTTCGGATCATTGCTGATTTTTAAACCTTTGCTCAAATGAGGCTTTAGTCCGCTCTCCAGCCAGACACGATTAACAAAGCTATGGGTCGTCCCTAACACCTTGGCCATACTTCGAGTCGACCAGTGTGTGTTGTTTTTTGGTCTGGACTGGGTTTACGACAAGATTGATCACTTCCTAAAAACGTCGAGCCCAAGGATGGGAAAAGGACGTCAGCGCAAGGAAGTGAAAAGTAACCTCACCGATAATGAAAGTGCCAAGATGACCACCAGTAAAGGCACACTGCAAGGCTACAACGGCATCGCCGCCGTGGATAAAAAACATCAAATTATTGTCGATGCACAGACCTTTGGCGCAGGGCAGGAGCACCATACCTTGCAGCCTGTATTGCAATCTATCAAAGCGCGCTACCAGCGCTTGGGGCTGAGTAAAAACATTTATAAAAAGAACATTGTTGTCACCGCCGATACCGGTTTTGCCAACGAAGCCAATATGAAATACCTGTACACCAACAAGATTAACGGATATATCCCTGATAATAAATTCCGCAGCCGTGATCCAAAATTCATAGATCAAAAAAACAAGCATGGGCGACGCCGCCCCATCACAGGGAAAAGCAAAGAGACGTCAAGCATTATTCCCGCGAGCGCGTTTCACTTTGATTCGGTCAATAAACGCTGTCGTTGCCCAGCGAATGAAGATATGTGGTTACGCAGTGAGCTCATCGATCAATATGGCCATACGAAAATATTCTTTGAAGGCCGTTTGAGTAAATGTCGAACATGTGACATTAAGAGCACGTGCATGCGCAACCCAGACTCCGCCAATACCCGTAAAGGTCATGGCCGGCAAGTATCATTCATCATCAAAAAAAATCAACGCGCAGCGAACTATACCGACTGGATGAAGCATCGCGTGGATTCAGAAAAAGGTAAGTTGATATACAGTCATCGAATGTCTGTTGTGGAGCCGGTGTTTGGTAATATTGGTAAAAATAAAAGGCTTAATCGATTCAGCGTGCGCAGCCAAAAGAAGGTGCCGTGCCAATGGACGTTGTATTGTATGGTGCATAATGTTGAGAAGTTAGCGAATTATGGAAAGATGGTAAGCTAATAACGCAGAACATGCGGTATATTGGTTTGTACGTGAATTAAAACCATATGTGTTGAAACAAATTTAAAATGCTGGAACATTGGTCAGTAAATTAATTTTAGAAAAGGCTGAGAGAAAATGACTTTAAATTGGGTTTTTCGACAGCCTTGTTAGGGCACGGTACTGGAAAGCTCATCGGCTAATGAATATCGAAGATTTTAAAAAAATATTAGTTAGTGATAATTCGATTGATATCGTAAAAAAGTATCTTTATCACGATTCAATACACGCAATATCTGATGATGATGAATATGCAGGTTATATAAACTGCATAGGTTCTGACTACATAGATGCAGATCACATCTCTGTTATGGGGTCAGCTAATTGGTGTTTCAGCCTTCATCCAGAGAAAAAGTTTCGGCCTTTTAACGATAAGTCTGATATTGATATCGTAATAGTTTGCTTGAGGAGCTTTATGGAAACTTGGGAAGAACTAAGGGGATATCACAGAAATAATTATTATCTGCTTAGCCAATTTGACAGGAATAAGCTTAGGAGGAATGGCGAAAACGTATATTCAGGTTTTATTTCACCAAAGTGGATAGTTGATAAAACGTCAAAATTACGGTTCAAGTACGAAATAAAAACAAACAGTTACTCAAATAAAATTGTAGGCTACAGAAAAGTAAATATGATGTATTTTAAAAATACTACAGAAGCTATCGATTACTATGTGAGAGGCTTCAGGCTAGCTAAAAATAGGATTTGATATGGAATATGACGTAAGTTTACAGACAATATCTTGGTTTAACGGGCTAAGAGAGAATGAATCGCTACAAATAAGTCCTAAATTCCAGCGAAGGGCAGTGTGGCTCGAAAAAGAAAGAGCCATGTTGTTGGATACAATTTTAACTGGTCTACCATTCCCTGAAATATATATCCAGATAGTTACGAATGCGGATACTGGAAAACAACAGTATGTGGTTGTAGATGGTCAGCAAAGAATCACGTCAATTTTGAAGTTCATAGATAACGAATATTCTCTGCCCAACAATGATGAGTGGGATGGCGAGTATTTTCGAGACCTCGGTACAGAAATTAAAGAAAACTTCTGGGACTACAAAATTGTAGTCCGGACTTTGAGAAAGACTAATGATGAAGAAATAAGAAGCATATTCTCAAAATTGAATACCAACAATGTGGCACTAAACGACCAAGAACTTAGAAACGCTAGGTTTACCGGTAGGTTTAAGCAAACTGCCGAAAGGCTTGCCGACAACCCATATTTTCAAAGTATAGGGATTTTCACTGCTAGAGATGTTCGTCGAATGTTGGATATTGAATATGTCAGCGAACTGCTAGTTCGTCAAATATTCGGAATAATTGCTAAAAAAGATATGTTAGAAACTGCATACATCAATTTTGAAGAGGAGTTTCCTATGGAGGCTGGCTTTGAAGATGAGTTCAACTCTGCAATAAATCTAATTAGATCTGTTCTGAAAAAAGACAACCAATTATTATTTAAATCGAAAGGCAATTTCCACTCATTATTTGGCGTTTGTTTAGATTATTTTAGGGAGACAGGAAGTAATCAGTTTACGAAACCCGATGAGGTGCGTACTGAACTTTCTACTTTGGTTGCAAGGGCAAAAGCGGATGATTTTGACCCTGACAACCCAGATATAGAGATATACGCTGATGTTTCAACAAGGTCGACATCAGATAAATCAAGACGGGCTGAGCGAGAAAGAATATTAGGATCAATCATCAAAAATATCGAGAATCTTCAGCCCTAACAATTTCATTAACTCGGGCCGATGCATGCTAAAGATGAATGGTTTCGATGTACCAGTGATCTTTATATTTCTGTCTAGATGTGCCAATCGTTCTGACGGGCAATTCTCATGAATGCAAGTAATCTGACAGAAGAAAGTCATCGCGCGCGTTCAAGTTTCGTTCGGGGGCTTGTGCAGCGTTGCAGCGGCTCCGCTGTCGCATCCTCCGTATTTGCCAAGAAGCCTCCAAAGAGAATTGTGCAGTTTTGGCACGATCTGGATCGACTCCCTGGAGATGTGAGCGAGTGCATCGAAACATGGAGGAAGACAGAGGAGCAGGGCGTTGAGAGACTCCTTTTCGACAAGCAACAAGCAAGGGAATTTATTCGTCGAAGACTGGGCACACGGCACAAACAGGCATACGACAAGTGCTATCACCCAGCAATGCAGTCAGACTACTTTCGACTCTGCTATATCCTCGTGGAGGGTGGCTGCTACATAGATGCTGATGATGTGTACGATGGATCTCAAATCCAACACCTCTTCAGCGATGGTCGGTTGAAAATTCAACCTCTGTGTTATGACATGGCGACGAATATGATGGTGCCACCATCGCTTTTTACTAAGCCAGGTGCAAACGCCACGAGCTGGATCTTCTACTTTAACAACAATCCGCTAATTGCTGGCAGCGGGCACCCTCTGATAGATCGCGTACTCGCTCAAGCCACCCTATCCCTTGAGAAAGATGTGACGAATGGCTTGCCAGAAATCCAATCGACGACTGGCCCAGGGAATCTTACCAAATCGATATTTGACGCTGTAACTGAGAGCGGTGAGATTAAACAGACCCTTCTTGTGCTGCGCGATTGGGAAAACATTGCCAAAAACAGATGGGATCTCAGCTATAGGAACGACCCAAGGAACTGGAGGCTTTCGAACTGCCAAGGCTATCAAGAATGATATGCCAGAAACATGTAGAGGAGGGTGAATGAATCTCGCCTCTCCCTGGAACGTTCCTTCGAAGTTCTTGTTTCGCATCGCGATGAAATGTCGGAGGTTGCTACAGAAGAAAAGATCTCAAGCATTCGGGCTCTTGACTACAAATGAGCGTCCGAAGATAGAGCACATTTACGTCATCAATCTGAATCGCCAGCCAGCTCGTTGGGCCGAAATGGAACAGGAGCTAAGACACGTGTTGGATTGGTCTGGAGTTGAACTTTGGAATCTTACTGAGCGGTATGCCGCCATCGATGCTAATCACTTCATGCAGGAGACGCAAAAAGATGACGATATCGATCCAATTTACACACTCGGAGATCAGCTCTTCGTAGAGCCCCAACCGCTAGCTCTCCCCACCCGGCTAGAACTCAATTCTCCTATCCAAATGAGTCAACCTGAGATTGCGGTCGCTCGCTCACACATTGACATCTGGCGACAGGTCGCGGCGAGTATTCATAAGTACGTACTCGTCCTAGAGGACGACGTGTGGTTTCGATCCGGGTTTGCCACACATCTGGACCAGGCGTGGGGCGAAATCGAGGCCGATGGCGAAAGGAAAAGCAATTTCGACATTCTCTATTTGTCCTACGAGGAAGTGAAGCACGGCACCCCGAAGACCTTCCTTTCAAGTAATGTCTTCCGTCCAGTACGCGGGCTCTGGCATCTGTCTGGATACGTTATTTCGCGCGAAGGCGCTGAAAATCTTCTTCGACTCCTTCCTTGTCGAGGACCAGTGGACCTATGGATAAATCACCAGTTCGGAGTTCTGGATGTACGTGCGACAAGGCGGTCTATCATCAGCCAGCGACGCGATGTCAGCTCTACTAACTCATATTCAATACTTCCCGCACTCACGAAAATTGGAGCTATCACCAGTGAGAGTGCATCTTTGTTTCACATTCGTCCAAGTGAGCGGCCTGTGTTTGCATTTGGGCCGGGAGGCTCTGGCCATTCATCGCTTGCAATGGCCCTGTCCATGCTCGGATACAGATGCTGCAGTGATCTTCAAGCGCTTCCAGATCCTGAACACGAGATGCTACTTGCGGGAAGAGGTGATCGGGTTTTTGACGCATATGTGAACATTAGGTCTTTGGCAGGGGAAGCCCGGGCTCTCAGAGAGCGTTATCCTCAGGCTAAATTCATTATCACCACTAGCAAGACTGACGTTACAGATGACAACGATTTAAGGATTCTAGATGATCTCAGTGGAGCTGATATCGCCGTTCTTCATTTAGGGGCATCCAATAAATGGCAGGTCGTTTGCGAGCACCTCAGATGCGCGCCGCCCGATTGTTCTTTCCCTGAGTTAGCTGATCTTGGACAAAGACAGTTCTCCGGCAGAACCATTGAAGCGGACACAGCTCCAAGCTGCAAGACTCCTAAGCGTGATAAGTCACCATGGGTAGTTGAGCCACGTCAGTGGTGGCAAGGCATTTATTCCATCCCGATAGAAGGGGGATCAGCGATCGCGGCAACTCCCGTTAGAGTCACCGATTGTTTGAAATTTCTCGACACAAGAAGTTGGCTTCCGCGAGACGATACCTTCACGGACAACCTGGCGTTGTTTCGTCCTTCTAATATCGAGTTCCATTCTGGGCTCGGGGCTGCGCTCTGTATCAGAAAGGAATCCCTAGGTGTTCGAGAATATAGCGCTGCATCTTTAACCAGTCGCGACCAATACTTGTTCGGAAGGTTTGAGGCAATCATTAAGGCGTCGAACGTACCCGGTGTGGTGACAGGTTTTTTTCTCCATCGCGATTCACCGAGGCAGGAAATTGATATCGAAATCGCGGGAAATCGAACAGATCGTCTCTTGATTAATGTTTTTTATAATCCTGGTGGCAAAGGCGCGAAGTTTGACTATGGATATAGAGGCGCAGCTAGCTATATCGACCTTGGTTTTGACGCATCAGAATCATACCATCGGTACGCAATAGAATGGTGGCCAAGCGAGATTTGTTGGTTCGTTGACAATCGTCTAGTTCACAGGCGCGTTAACTGGGAACCCACACCGATTCCCCACCTTCCAATGGCCCTCCATGTAAACACTTGGCCATCTCGCTCCAAAGAGCTTGCTGGACGGCTGGCTAACAGACAACTCCCAACAACCACTTTTATAAGGTCAATTGAGCTGGAAGCAAATCGACACCAGGGGTCGCCACCATTATGAATATTCTCTCCTATAAACCTGATCATGATGGTGCGATTGCCTACCTGAAGGATGCTCATTTACTGTTTTCTATTGAGGCGGAGAAGAACTCGAATTACCGATACTCGCCTGTATCCATTCATGACGTGTTCAACATTCTTGGTGAACTTGACGAATTGCCTGATATTATTTGTACCGGCGGTTGGTGGCCACGAGAAGCGCAATTACTCGGGTCGCATGCTCATGTCGGGTACCGTGGCGTGACGAAGAGTGACGTCATCGTAGACAAACGGCGTCTATTAGGAAAACCGGTCCACTATTTCTCGTCTTCTCACGAGCGGTCGCATTTACTTTGCGCTTTCGGCATGTCAAGTCTACCGAAAGGCACTCCATGCTATGCGTTGGTATGGGAAGGCGCGATCGGCGCTTTCTACGAGATTGATTCTGAGCTGAACATAACGCTGCTTGCGGATGTTCTGAATGAGCCGGGGAATCGCTATGCCTCGGTCTATGGTTTGGCTGACCCAACCTTTCCGAAGAATGCACCCTTTTCTCGCTTTTCAGACGCAGGGAAGCTCATGGCTTTGGCTTCATTTTCAAATCGCAGCACGCCGTCAGCAGAAGAGAAAAAGCTGATCGACTTTCTATTGAGCTCCCCACATATTCAATTGAGTTTGTACGATGATCTTGAGCATTCGCGATACTACAACGTGGGGATAGATGATCCAGAATTTCGCAACTTCGCAGGTATTTTTAGCGACAAGATCTTTGATATCTTTTATCAATTCGCGAAAGCGAACATGAAGAAAAGAATGCCGCTAATCATCGCAGGTGGATGTGGCCTGAACTGCGACTGGAACACCAAGTGGAAGGACTCAGGCCTTTTTCCCGAGATCTTCGTGCCGCCTGTTGCTAACGATTCAGGTTCTGCGATCGGGACCGCGATCGACGCACAGTTTCACTTTACTGGGAACCCAAAAATTGATTGGAACGTCTATTCAGGCCTTGACTTCGACACGACCGGGTCTTTCGATATGGCGCGGTATGATCTCTACGAGGCTGATGATGAAATGATTGCCAATATGTTGGCCAATGATTTCATTCTGGGGTGGGTGAACGGCAAATATGAAATCGGACCACGTGCCTTGGGCAACCGTTCAATTCTTGCCGCACCATTCCGAGAAAGCACAAGAGCGCGATTAAATGAGATCAAGCAGCGTGAGCAATTCCGTCCGATTGCTCCTGTTTGCTTGGAACAAGATGCTGTGCGGTGGTTTGGCTGCGACCACGCGAGTCCGCATATGCTTTATACGTATAGTGTAAGAACGGATGCGCTGGCGGCTGTTACTCACGTGAATAAGACTGCCCGCATTCAGACGGTGTCATCTGCGACTAATCGAAGCTTGTACAACTTGCTTATCGCATTCAAGGCACGTACTGATTACGGTGTCTTGTGCAATACCTCACTGAATTTCAATGGCAGAGGATTTATAAACAAGATAGACGATCTTTCATCATATATCATAAAGCATAATTTGGATGGCTTTGTGGTTGAAGGGCGAAGCTATATTTTGAAGTCGTCTAGGATATATCAGGCATACTTAAGCATGCCAAGACCTATAGCTGGCGGAAATGTGACGCCCCCTCGCGTAATGAGGGATGTCTAATAAAGCGGTCCACGCGATGGTTTAAGCCGCGCGTGAACGCCGACGTTAGCTGAAATGAATCATCGATAGGATGCCATGATTACCACAGAACAATTCAATGAACTTTATAGCAAGTTTCATAAAACATATAAAGTTACAAAAAAGAACCTATCTTCAGTTAATAAGCTTAGTTTGCAATTAATAGAGCCTATTGAAAGTATAATCACCGAGGTAGGTGCCACTGAATGCAGAGAGGGTTGCACTCATTGTTGCAACCTAAGAGTAGTCGCTTTTCCGCACGAAATTATTTCAATTTATTTGTTTTTAAAAAATACGTTATCTAAAGGTGATCTTCGTGAGATAAAAGAAAAAATATTAACTCAATACAGTATTATTGAGCCATTAACTAAAGATGAGCATTTTACTACTAACGTTGAATGCCCATTATTAATAAACAACAAATGCTCAGTGTATCCTGTCAGGCCAATTTCGTGTGCAGGCTACCATTCACTCTCTGAGGCAGTTTGTATAGATTCAAATAACAATCCAGAAATAGTTGGAGCAGAGGATGGAGGGATACCTCAAATTGAGACAATCCAAGAAGAACTATCAGTACAACATGCAGTAGCAACGCAGGTAATTGAGCGCAACAAAGATGATGTAGAACAATATGAACTCATTATGGCTTTATATAATGTATTTAAAAAGCCGGCCTTAATTCAAAAGTGGAAAAGTGGCAGAAAATTACTTAAATAAAATAGCTAACAAGGTGCTGGCGGTGCAAATAGGAACTTATGTAGTAAGCTGGTTTATACTTTGAATGCCCATTCTGATACTCCAGCCTTGATCAACGCCTGTTTATTATTCAGGTATAGTTGTTGAGCTTTTGGGTTGCCGCTTGCAGTATCTGAATAGTCGATATGCCAATGCCTTATAAAATATCCTACCAAGCAAGCTGGAAGTGTTATTTGTTTCACTCCATTGGCTATATCAAAATCCATACACACTGTTTCGGGGTGTTCTGATTTTGGATGGGCTACTAATTCTAATTTAACTTCGTTATTCCATTCAGGGTCATTATCTAAACGGGCACTTGATGGTGCATGATTTTTGGCATAGGTAAATCGTCCAAGATTGAAGTCAGCATATCGATTTTTATCATTATCGAAACATCTGATGTGCCAACGTAGGCCATCATTCACAATGGCTAGTGGAGACAAGGATCGCTTTTTATCACCACTAGTAAGTGAGAAGTATTTAGCTTTCATCTCACTGTTTTGATAGATGCATCTAGTTATCGTGCTTACAATATCAACAGAAAGTTTTCTCTTGATGCTGGAATTAATCCAATTTGGTAGGCGTTTTGCGTGACTAGTATCTACAGCTATTGCTCTCTTTCCTGAGAGTGAATACAAAGACTGGTCTATATCGTGTGAAAACAACGGTTTCCCCGTAGATAGAACATATGTCTTCTCCCTAATGTCATAGAGTAAGACTTCAGGTGCAAGCTTCGCATACAAAGACAGGTCTTTGGTTGCTGCTGGCTCACTGATTCCAAACCGGGAGACCAAGTCTTTTCG
>Ga0316209_1001311_pt1 | contig 27199 bp, 15 predicted proteins | sample 6monopyrite_MG_FD_204945 | JGI IMG/M metagenome (GOLD analysis project Ga0316209, IMG submission 204945) | Microbial mat bacterial communities from mineral coupon in-situ incubated in ocean water Damariscotta River, Maine, United States -... | ecosystem: Environmental > Aquatic > Marine >...
CTCAAGCTCCGCCAAAGGCGCAACACTCGATACGGGCGGTTGGCTAAACCTTACCCGACAGGGACTTGCACCCTGCAAGATGCACCAAGCTTCGCTTGACGCACTAACGTTTTAAGCAGGCGCGCGCTGTACAGCGTCGCCTGACTTTATTGGTTATGTAATAGTTAAAATATTTCATTATTCTTTCGAGCCATTGCGCACGGTGTAAATAGTATAATTGCGATTCCAGAAAAAATGTATACAGGCATAATTTGCCAAGTTACCGATGAGTGCAATATAGAAAGCGTGACAAGCAAAATAAAGCCTTTCAAATTTCTCTTTGAAATTAGATAGAATGAAAAGCTATAGCCAAAAATTACCAACGCGCTAATTACGATACTAAGAATGCTAACTTCAGTGCTCTGCATTTTCCCCTGAGCAATTAATGCAAAAGGAGTGATGCAAGCACCTAGTAGCAAGAAGCCACATAAAGTAGTTGATATCACATCAGAGATAGAAAATAATATTTTTGTTAATTTATCCATTTACGATTTCAGACATAACTGTTGATTCTATCAATCAAAATGATAGTTCCTCAATTGATAGTTTTTCTTATTGTGCTCGAAAATATACTCACTTTTCGCTTAAGAATCAATTACTTCAATAATTTACTGAATAGCTACAGGCTGGAAATCGTCGCCTCAATTGATAGTTTTATTTTATTATTAATTATTTTCTTAAGACCAGTACGGGAAACTCTTTTTACTATATATATCAACGTTTTAACTATGATAATTAAAGTAATTTCATGGCGAAAGGTCACCAAGATTGATAGTTTTCTGGAAAAAGCCTCGATATTAACTAGATTTGGTCGAAAATAAGCACTTTTTTGTAGTTAGTTTTTGTCATAAAGGATATAAATTGCGAAGACCCCTTGTGGCCAATGCGATTTTGGCATGTCCAAAGTTTTTTCAAGCTAATTAGAAGCTTTACTTCCTACCAGTTCCTTTCTAATTTTATAAATCAACTAAGCAACCTTACTTGGACGTTGTAACTCATAAACAATCGCTAACCGTTTTTAACTAGTACCACCACATGAAAGTTGGTTATGTCAATTGCGATAGTCAGACCGCGGTATAAATTCCCGTTATATGATCAGTCCAAAAAGTTATTGTAACTAACCACTCCAAGCCGGTCTAATAGGCTACTATTAGTTAGTATTGACGGAAATACCGACTAAAATTTAGCCTTATATAAAGAGTTCAAAGCAATGCAAACATCTCAAATCTTAGACAATATTAGCCAAAGTATCGGAAATACCGATCTGATTAAAATTCAGTCGCTTTCCCAGTTAACTGGATCGGAAATTCTATTGAAGTGCGAAAACCAGAATCCCGGTGGCAGCATTAAAGATCGCGCGGCGCTACAGATTGTTACCGATGCCATCGCCAGCGGAAAACTTAAACCCGGAATGACCATTGTTGAGGGCACCGCCGGAAATACTGGAATTGGTTTGGCTTTAGTTGCCAAAGCGCTAGGATATGAATTGATTGTGGTGATGCCAAAAGGTCAAACACCTGAAAAAGAACGATTAATTGAATTGCACGGCGCCAAGTTAATATTAGTAGATGCTTGTCCCTTTGCGAATCAGAACCATTTTTACCATACCGCACGCCGAATAGCGGAAGAAAACGATAACTATTGGTGGGCCGATCAATTCGAGAATACCAGTAATTATCAAGCCCATTACCAACACACCGCACCTGAAATATGGCAACAAACCGGCGGTAAATTGGACGCATTTGTTTCTGTTTGTGGTACTGGTGGAACCATTGGCGGCAACTCCAAGTTTTTTGCTGAAAACAACCCCAGCATTCTAAACTGGTTAGTCGATCCCGATGGCTCAGGCATTCATAATTACCTAAAAAACGGCGAATACGTTGCCAGCGAAGGCGGCTCTTTCACAGAGGGCATCGCTATTATGCGACTGGTAGAAAACTTCAAAGCGGCCAAAATTCATCGCTCGGTTAACTTGCCAGATAAAGATCTAGTCGCCATTTCTCGTTACGTGCGAGATAACGACGGTATCGTTTTAGGGTCGAGTTCCGCGTTAAACGTTGCAGGAGCAATATTCGCAGCGGCAAAAATGGGAAAAGGAAAACGCATTGTCACTTTCTCATGCGATATTGGCGAACGCTCATATTCCAAACTTTGGAACAGTGATTTTCTAAAAACCAAAGATATTGACCCCGCCTCTTTAGATGTTGAAGCACTTTATCAATCCTATATTCAGTCCGATAATTACCTAACACTCTAAAAAACACTTTCGGAGATATTCAAACCAAGCAACATTGCAAATACAGAGGAACAGTTAAGGGGCTAGTCGGGTTCACTTGCCCCTTAACTAATCACCTACACATAACCAACCTCCCTTAATATTCTTTTCTCCGTGTCTCTGTGCCTCTGTGGTGAATATCTTTTAATCTTTTAATCTTTTAATCTTTCAGATTTTGCAATTGAGAATTCTCAGCTATTTTTATCAATCAACATCCGAATCCACTGAGTGCCCTTTTCCGCTAGCTCGTCTTGTGTTTCCCCTTCAACCGAATTAATAGAAAGAAAAATCATCTTCTTTTTTAATAAAATAAAGGCTTTAAAAAGCATGATATCCTGTGATTGGTTGTCAATCATATAGCTGGAAAACTGGATCCAAGATTGACGATTTTCCGCTTCCTCAATGAATACCATTTTTTTATAGTCAATCGCTTGTATTTCGTTGGCAATCACTTTTTTGGTTCGATTAATATCCGATGCCGCTTGCTGCTCTTTTGAATCATTATCTTGGTAAAAGCTTTTCAACATTTCTTTATTCGCAGCTATCCTCTGCTGAAAATCAGCTAAGGTTAGGTTCACTTGAATTAGTATTTTTGGAATACCTATGCTGAAGAACTCGAATCCGTCGGGCAACTTATTGCTATCTACAATTTTACTATCCAGATAACAACTCAAAACATGAATGTCTTTACTAGTACTTGCCTGAGCCATTTTCCAAAAAGCATAATTATCGCCACAAATTTCAGACGTCCCGGTAAAGGCGACTAAATCGATTTCTGTTCCATAAACACTTTTTGCTAACAGCGTTCCTGAATACCAAAGAGCAATCCAACCGAAAATAAATACCACCATTTTTTTATAGAACACCAAATAACTCCTTTTCTGAAAGATTAAATACATATACCCGATATTACCAATTGAAATCACAATGGTAACTCCGCCATGATACCTATCAAGTTTTCATCGGGGTCGCGAATAAAGCCTTGCCACAATTCATGATCAGGCATTTTTGCGGTTAATTGCGGCTCTCTGATAAAGACCACACCTTTCTGTTTTAATTCGCTCACCGCCAACTCTAAGTCATCAACCTTATAATAAATCACCGAGGTATGATGGTCTTTTGGCTCCCCTTGCAAAGTGGTTAACATTAACCGTACACCACCACATTGCAAAAAGGCTAAATTTGGTGGCGCTTCAAATAATAGTTGTAGTCCGAGCGTTTGCTGATAAAAATCCAATGATGTTTCAATATTGGATACTGCAATAGCTATCTGACCGATGGCTGATATATTGGCTCTGTTTTCCATCACTGTCCCTCTACTTAGTTCGCTAAAGCAGACCAACTTAATCCAATTGTAAGACGATTACAATAAGCGCCATACAACCAATTATTCATACCTGCTTACTTTATGGTCAAAGCGAGCGCTCGACCCGCTTGCCGATTGTGGTTATACTGATTTCCAGAAAAAACAACCGACTCGCATCGCCGCTTTCTAAACGCGGATTACTATACACGGTTGTGATACAACAAAAATCCTTTCCACATGCTCATAGGGAAAAACAATGAAATTAGCCAAAATTAACCGCTTATCGAAAATCAAAAGCAAAAAACTTGCTCAATTTTTAACCATGACAGTCGCGCTAACACTCAGCCAAACAACTTTTGCCGAAACAAAAATGTTAACCGAACCGGCATTGTCGAAAGATAAGATTGCCTTTGTTTATGCCGGCGATATTTGGCTCGCAGCCAAAGATGGCAGCTCACCAAGCCGTTTAACGGCGACTTCCGCTACGGAATCAAATCCACACTTTTCTCCCGATGGAAAATGGCTAGCTTACTCAGCAAATCACGACAACAATACGGATGTTTATTTGTTATCAACCGCTGGCGGCCAGCCAAAACGTTTAACTTGGCATCCCGAGCGCGATATCGTTAATGGTTGGAGCGCCGATGGCAAACGAATTTTATTAACAAGCCGGCGAGAAATGCGAATGGGTCGTAGCGCTCAGGCGTGGGAAGTATCGATTAAAGGCGGTTTACCGACTAAAGTAATGGAAGCGGTTGTTCAGTCTGCTGCATGGTCAAATGATGGAAAAACGCTCGCCTATCAACCTTACATTACCGCACACCGGGGCGCCAGTGGTTGGCGAAATCATCGCGGCGGTTCAACCCCGCCAATATGGATCTTAAAACCCGGCGGCAACAGCTATCAAGAAATTCCGCACGTTAGAGCCAGCGATACCAACCCTTTATGGGTCGATGGAAACGTCTATTTTATTTCCGACAGAGACCAAGTAAAAAACCTTTACCAATATCAGACTGGCAACAAAAAATTGACTCAAGTCAGTTTCGAAAAAACTTGGGATATTAACTCGGCCGATGTTAGTGGCGAGCAAATCATTTATGAAGCGGGCGGCAGCTTAAAATTGTTCAATACTAGCGACCGAACCACCACTAAACTATCTATCGATATTCATCCGGATTTACCGGAACTGCGAGTTCAATGGAAAGATGCGATGTCTTCCATGGAAAGCGTCAGACTTTCTGCTAGCGGTAAGCGAGCGTTAGTCAGTGCTCGCGGCGAAATATTTACCGTGCCTCTCAAGGATGGCTCGACTCGTAATTTAACTCATACCAATGGGGTAAGAGAACGTGACGCTTTATGGTCTCCCAAGGGCGATAAAATTGCCTACACTACCGACAAAGGTGGTGTGCAACATTTGGTGATTGTCGATCAGTCTGGCGGTAATAAAAGCCGTTCTTTTTCTTTGGGAGCAACCGCCGATTACCGATTGATGTCTTGGGGCGGTAAGGGCAATAAAATTATTTATTCCGATAACCATTTGGGGCTTTGGTCGATCAATCCGAAAACCGGTAAGCGGCACGCTATCGACACCGATAACCGTCGCAATAATGTCGAAATTTCTTTATCTAGCGATGGTCGTTGGCTGGCTTATACAAAATCCAACGCCAACTATTTTGCGGATATTTATTTGCATGATTTTAAGCGTGGTAAATCCTATAAAGTTACCGATAGCATGAGCCATTCCGCTAGCCCATCATTCAGTCCCGACGGTCAGTATTTGTTTTTTACCTCATCGACTAATGCTGGCCCTACCGCTGTTGGCCTAGATATGTCGACCCAAGAGCGTCCCACCAGAAATGGCATTTACGCATTAGTGTTAGCCGCCGATGGTAAATCACCGTTATTACCAAAATCGGATGAAGAAGAAGATAAAAAATCAGATGACAAAAAAGCCAAAAAGGATGAAGCAGAGAAAGACGAAGATGATGCTAAAAAAGACGTGGTAGTTAAAATCGACTTAAAAGGTTTGTCCGATCGTATCGTAGCACTTCCTGTTGCTAAAAAGGCTTATTTTGGAATGGAAGCGGCTAGTGATGGAAACCTTTACTATATCGAATCGAATCAGCCCGGCGATAGTATTGAGGCCAATGGTCGCCAACACAATGCCAGCAATTTAATACGATTTGACTTCGAAGAAAAGAAAGCCGAGAAACTATTAGACGATGTGGCAGGGTTTAACTTATCCGCTGATGGCAAAGTTCTGTTATCGGTTTCTAATGAGGGTAAGTTAAAAACTTCGACCATTGGCAAAAAATTGGAAAGCGAAGACCTCAACACCTCAGAGGTAAAGGTCAAAATTAATCCTGCAGAAGAGTGGCAACAAATTTTTGATGAAGTTTGGCGTACCGAACGAGATTATTTTTACGCTAACAATATGCACGGACTCGATTGGAAAGCGATTGGTAAACGCTATAAAACGCTGTTGCCTCACGTGGGTCGACGAGCTGATTTAAACCGACTACTAGTGGCGATGATCGCTGAAATGCAAGTGGGACACAATCGAATCTTTGGCGGCGATTTACCTCGTGAGCGAGCCGTCCCAGTTGGTTTGCTAGGCGCTGATTTAAGAGTTGAAAATAATCGATATCGAATTAAAAAAATCTACACCGGCGAGAAATGGAATCCTTCCTTAAAAGCGCCACTCGCAGCGCCAGGTATTGGAGCAAAACAAGGCGATACCATCCACAGCGTTAACGGCATTAAATTAACCGGCGATATGAATATTTATTCGTTATTTGAAAACACCGTCGAAAAACAAGTGACCTTAATGGTAAGTAGAAACGGCCAATTAAAAAATGCTAAAAAAGTCATCGTGGAGCCTATCGCTAATGATCGCAATATACGATTTTGGTCTTGGATCGAAAATAATCGTCGGGCCGTTGATAAAGCCTCCAAGGGGAAAATTGGATACGTTTATCTACCCGATACCGCTGGCGGTGGTTTTACTTTTTTCAATCGAATGTTTTTTGCCCAAGTTGATAAAAAAGCGATGATTATTGATGAAAGGCGTAATAGCGGCGGTCAAGCAGCCAACTATATTACCGATATATTATCACGCCAATATTTAGCCAGTTGGAAAGATAGAGATGGAATGTTATTTGATACTCCGGGGGCCGCTGTATATGGTCCAAAAGTCATGTTAATCGATCAAGATGCTGGGTCTGGCGGTGATTTCCTACCCTACAGTTTTAAACGAATGGGGTTAGGTAAATTAATTGGCAAAACCACTTGGGGCGGTTTAATTGGTATCGCAACCAATCGACAAACCATTGATGGTGGCATGGTATTAGTCCCCTTTTTCCGTTTCTTTACCCCAGACAATGAATGGCGAGTTGAAAACGAAGGTGTCTCGCCGGATATGGATGTTGCGCTAAACCCCGTTCTGGTTAACCAAGGTCGAGATACTCAATTGGAAGCAGGCATTAAGGAAATTTTGTCTCAATTGAAGACATACAAACCAATTAAACTCGACAAAGCGCCCCCGCTTCCGAGCAAAGTCGGTCAGTAAATTAGCATTTGTTTCATTCGACCCTAGCTCCTCTCTAACATGAAGAGGGTCTAGGGTAGCAGTCCAGAAATCGCCTTTAGCTCCAAAAAACTACCTAATTAAGAAAAATTGTCTGCCCAGTCAAAGAATTCCATTCTAAACTAATGATATAATGCCGCTCCAAAATATCCCCATGATCCTAGATTTATCCAGGATGATATAAGAATACTGCTAGAAGAATTATGACTGAATTTGCCGTTGGCCAGCGTTGGCTCAGTGAAAATGAAACAGAACTTGGACTAGGAATAATTGAACGAGTCGATCACCGACTAGTTTCGGTCTTTTTCCCCGCCACAGAAGAACAAAGAACCTACGCAAGCGACAACGCGCCACTCGCACGAATGGCCTATGAAGTTGGCGACCAAATCGAGACTCAACACGGCGATATTCTAACAGTACAAAAAGTCGAACCGCATAACGGAACCTTGGTCTATATGGTCAAAGCCTCCGAAGATAGCGAGCAATTAATTCCTTTACCGGAAACTCAATTAAGCCACCAGCTCGATTTAGATCAAGCCAGCGACCGATTGTTCTCAGGCCAAATTGACTCGCTAAAATGGTTTGAACTGCGTTATTCAGCAATGAAAGCGCGAGAAAAACAACAAAGCTCACAAATTATTGGTTTACAAGGGCCTCGGGTCGATTTAATTGGTCACCAATTACACATTGCTTCTGAAGTCGGTAATCGCTTTGCACCGCGAGTACTTTTGTCTGACGAAGTCGGTCTCGGAAAAACCATTGAAGCAGGCATGATTATTCATCAACAGCTCATCAGCCAACGCGCCCAAAGAGTTTTGGTGGTGGTTCCTCAGACACTTATCCATCAATGGTTTGTGGAAATGTTTCGCCGATTCAATTTACATTTTAATATTTTTGACCAATCTCGCATCGAGGCACTCTCTCAATTTGACGCGGAAGATTTACAACAAATGGGTTTCGACGAAGATGTCGATATCGACTCATTGGAACTCGAAAATCCTTACCTCAGTGAACAACTGGTATTATGCTCCACAGAATTTATGGCGAGCTGCGACATCGACGCAATGGCCAGCGGCGATTGGGATTTACTCATTGTCGACGAAGCGCACCATTTAGAATGGCATCCTGAAAAGCCTAGCAATGAATACCAACGAATCGAAAAAATCGCAAAAAATACCGCCGGATTATTATTGCTATCCGCTACCCCAGAACAACTAGGGCAAGACGGTCACTTCGCTCGTTTAAGGCTGCTTGACCCCAACCGTTTTTATGATTTGCAAACTTTTATCAATGAGCAAAACGATTATTTACCCATTGCTGAATTAATTACCGAATTGGAAGAACATGACACTTGGTCAGATAAAATAAAAAAATCTGCCGCAAACTACATTACTGACTGCGAAATTATTGAATCAAATAAAGCCATCATTTTAGGCGAGCTTTTGGATAGAAATGGTACTGGCCGGGTGGTCTATCGTAATACTCGAAAAAATATTAAAGGATTTCCGAAGCGTTTACTAAAGGCTCACCCACTGCAAACCTGTGCGGAATATGAGGCTGCCAAACTCGATTTATCCGACCAGCAAGAAATAGCCATTCAGCAATTGATCCACCCTGAATCTCAATTTGAAGACAACAGCTGGTGCCTATTTGATCCGCGGATCGAATGGCTAAAGACTTTCCTGAAAGAACATCGACAAGAAAAAGTAGTCATTATTTGCGCCAATAAAGATACCGCGATAAATTTGGATTTACATTGCCGCTTTAAGTTAGGGATCAACTGTTGTACCTTCCATGAAGATTTAGATTTAATTAGCCGAGACCGCGCAGCGGCGCATTTCGCCGATTTAGAAGACGGCGCCCAAGCGATGTTTTGTTCTGAAATTGGCAGTGAAGGTCGCAACTTTCAATTCAGTCATCATTTAGTCTTAATGGATTTACCACTTAATCCCGATTTGTTAGAACAACGCATTGGCCGACTCGACCGAATAGGACAAAGTGAAGACATTAAAATTCACTTACCCTATTTAGAAAATACCGCCCAACACGTTTTATTTGATTGGTATCATCTTGGCATGCAAGCTTTCGAAAAAACGAATGCCGCTGGAGGCAAAGTTTTTTCTTTAACCGGCGAAAAGCTGATTCAAGCACTTTTTGATAGCAACAATACTGAGTTGCGAAATGATTTAATTCAAACCACTAGCCAACTAACTGAAGCAATAAATTTAGATTTAGAAAGTGGTAAAGATAAGTTATTAGAGCTTTCTTCTTATGATCCACAAAATGCCGAACGACTCATTTCTTTGGTCAGTGAAATGGATGAAAAATCACCGCAACTATTTATGCAACAAACTTGGAACCGATTCGGCGTTGATTTTGAAGACCATTCTGAGAAAGCCTTTGTCATTCAACCAGGCAATCATATGTTTGTTGGCGCATTTCCAGCGCTTCCCGAAGAAGGTTTAGCCGCCACCTACGATCGAAAAATCGCACTAAGTCGTGACGATATGCATTTTCTTACATGGGAGCATCCTATGATAACCGGTGCGATCGATTTAATACTTGGCGAAAACAAAGGCAACGCCAGTGTTTGTGTACTAAAAAATAAAGCAGTAAAAGCCGGAACCTTATTGGTCGAGTCGCTCTATAAGCTCGAATGCATTGCTCCTAAATATTTACAGGCACAACGTTTCTTGCCTTACCAGTGTTTTCGACTGTTAACCGATATAAACGGCTCAAACCTCGCCGCGAGTGTCGGACATGCGAATTTGAGTAAGCAATGCAGCAAACTCGATAAAAGAAATGCAAGGTTAGTTTTAAAAAGTGAAGAAAAGAACCTTAAAGGCATTCTTGTAAAAACCGATAAACTCGCGAAGGCCCAAGCCGATAAAATATTGGCTGATGTGGTCTCAAATATGCAAAATAATCAACAAACCGAATTAAATCGATTAACCTCATTGAAAAAGAAAAACCCCAGTATTCGCGACGAAGAGATTGCCTTTGTCAAAAAACAAAGCGAATTGTTAGGTAAGTATCTTCAAGAAACGCACCTTCAACTAGAGGCTATTCGAGTCATTGTTGCAGTCTAAACATTGTCGACCACTAAGTGATATCGACGACTAGCGGAGAATCTTTTTTCCTTAAACAAATTTCCAATTCGAATTTAGCGCTTCAGCTAGCACCAACTTGCGTTAGCAATACCATCATCATTCAATAATTCCGCTACGTTAGCCTGCATAATTTTATAGCCTACATTGCCAAATAGTCTCTGCCGATTGTTATTCAAAATATAAGTTGGGCTGCCTTCCAGTTTGTAACGTTCTTTCATTGCCATTTCAGAACAAAATAGCGCCATTGCCGAACCGTTGTTTAAATATTTTTCGAGCATTTTTTTATCTACTGAGTAGATGTTTGCTATATCGTAAAGAACTTTATAATCACTGATATCTCTTGCATCTCGAAAAAATGCCAACCGAACATCCCATTCTATTTGTTTTAATAAGCTCTTGTCTCCGGTTATTTCTTGACCGAGTTGAGGATGTTCCTGCGCCAAGAGTTGCACTGATTTTAGGAATAAATGCGCCGTTCCTGAGGTTAAAGGTTGACAACTTTTCCAAACATCAGGATTGACGTCAATATGGGGAAATTTTTCAGCTACCTCCAAAATGTGTTGTCCGAATCCTAGGTAGCCCCCTTTGTCCTTCCATCCTTGTGCGATTCTTTGTTCAGTGTCTCCAAAAAGCGTTACATGGTATGGCGTAATTTCGATTTTTTCTTGATACTTGCTTTTAAGCTCTTGCAATCGAATTTGCGCAACGTAAGCCCAAATACATAAGATGTCGGAAAAATATGAAATTTTTACGGTATTTTTAGACATGGCAATTGTTCCTTTTTCTATTCTAATCGTCCAATCGAATCCACTGATAGAATATCCATTGAACCCATTATTCTCGATTATTCTCGATTATCGTGGTTTGTTTTGATTCTACCTGAATACTCTCACAATAAAAATGGCAGCGATTGATCGAGGACAATTTCCCGTTCAGAAATTTTAGCGCGATAAACAAGAACTTGCACTCCTTTATCCATTGCTGTTTTTAGCAATAACGCATAATCGGGATCAATTTGAGAGGCGATTGATACACGCTCAATACCTGTGTGTTGAACCATAAAGAAAAGTACTGCTCGATCACCTTTTTCGACACAAGCGGTCAACTCTCGAATATGTTTTTGTCCACGAGTAGTTACGGCATCTGGAAAAAAACCTTGCCCGGCTGAGGTCGCATCCGAAAGCGTTTCTTTTAAGGTGACACTTTTTACTTCGATGTAGGTTTTCGAGTGGTCGAAATGATTAACCAATAGATCAATACGACTGTTCTCCTCACCGTACTTAACTTCTTTGTTTATCTTGCAAATATCCGCTATTTCGGCAATTTTATTATTTTCTAGCCCTTCATAGACTAACCGATTAGCGAACAAGGTGTTAATACCGATCATTTCGCCTTGCTCATTTTGCGCAAGAACCCAGGTGTAGGCATATTTCCTTTTGGGATTGTCGCTTTTTTGTAGCCACACTTTCCAACCAGCTTGCCAGCAATTTTTCATTGAACCGGTATTGGGACAATGCACGGTTATTTCACCAAGGGTAGGATGGATGACGTCGGCAAGAAAACGTTTATAGCGTTTTATAAGTATTGACGGTTCAAGTTCAGGTGAAAATATCATAGTTAGCTTTCAATTGATCAATTACAAACTAAATTTTACCACGACTAGGCAATGAAAAACTAAACACGGAACCTTCGCCGATTGCTGATTTTAGCGTTAGATCAGAACCATGAAGCTCCATAATGTCTCGGCAAATGGCAAGTCCTAAACCAACGCCACCTTTATTTCTTGTATTGCTGCCATCAACTTGAGTAAATGAGATAAAAACATCTCGTTGCTTTTCCGGCGCGATCCCAATCCCTTCATCTTTAACAGAGATGACCACTTTTCCATTTTCCTTTCTCACTGAGACCAATATGAGACCGGTGTCGCTGAACTTAATCGCATTGTTCAGTAAATTGTATAAGACTTGTCGTATACGGTTCTCGTCGGCATAGACGAAGAATTCTTGCTCAGGCAGATCGATTTCGATAGATAACGAAGTTTCTAAAATCAGTGGTTTTAATAGATGGGTCACCTGATATATTGTCTCCCCAATATTAAAAACCGTTTGATTGAGTCGTATTCGTTTGTTGTGAAACTGTGAAAAATCCAATAAATCGTTTACCAACTCATTGAGATGAATACCACTTTGCCGAATAGCTGCCAACGATTGCTGCGACTCGTCGTGGCTGATGCTATTCGGGTCAATTTGCAGCATCTCACTAAGACCAATAATTCCATTAAGAGGTGTCCTTAATTCATGGGAAGTATTGGCGAGAAATTCGTCTTTCAGTCGATTCAAACTTCTAAGTTTAGAGGATATATTTTTTTCGTTTTCAGCGAGAGCTTTTTGAAATTGAATTTTGTCTTTTTGTTTTTTTATCACAAAGCCAACAAAAAATAATAGCGAAAAAAAATAGGCTAAATAAGCATAAACGGTGGCCCAAGGCGCGGGTGGAATGATGAAGTCGAGAGTTTTTGCTTTTGCATTGCAAATATTATCGCTATTACAAGAAGTCACCTGCAATTGATAGTCTCCGGCGGGCAATTGCATAAAATTGATATTGCGATTATTGCCTAACTTTGTCCATTGTTCTGATTGCCCCATTAAACGGTAGGAATATTGGATAGCATCTTGATTGACTAGGTCAATCGCGCCAATTTTAATGGTTAGCGAATTAGCGTGATAGTCGAGTGCTTCGACTCTTCCTTCAGATATTTTCAGCCGACTTAGTCCATTGTTGGTAAATAAAGAAGCGTTTTGAATATAGGTTTTTGGTTGATGCTGATTAAGAGCAAATTCTTTTTCGTCGAAAACGGTTATTCCATTAATGCCGCCAAAAAATAGCCAGCCCTTGTCATTTCTAATTGCCGATTCTCCATTAAACTCGTTACTTTGAATGCCATCACGCTTGTCGAAATTATGAATCGATTGGGTATCGATGTTTAACCGACTTAAGCCTTTATTACTTGTAATCCACAGATTACCTAAACTATCTGGCAATAATGCATAAATAGTATTATCGGGTAAGCCATTTGCGGTATCCAGCCATAAATCTTGATTACCAACTAGATCCTTTCGTAATATTCCTTCACCTTGGGTGCCAATCCATAAGGTATTATCCTCACTTTGCGATAATGATATTACACCCTTTATAGGACTACCATTCTGGTTAAACAACTGAACTCTTTTCGTTTCCAGAGTTAAAGAGTTGAACTGATATAGCCAGCTATTGTCCGTTCCTGCTAACCAATAAATCCCTTTATAGGGCTCACTTGCGGCCGTTATCGGATTGGACTTTAAATCATTTGGGATTTGATGATGGTAGAGTTTCCCTTCATCTTGTTGGTAAGCCAACCGACCATGATCATCAACAATTAGAATATTACTCCCTTCGATACGCATAACAGCAACACCAAATACATCGGCTTTTAACCACTTTTCATCAACAGCCAATTCTTGGTGTGTCATCGCATCGAACCATTGTAACCGCCGATCACTACCCACCCAGATGCGGTTTTTGTTATCAGCATCTATCGCAGTCATAAAAACTGGCGACGGTTTATGTTTTAAAACAATCTCTCTCGATGTTTGAACCATCACTGGATCGACCTGCAATCGCTTTAACTGCAGCAAGCTCACCCCGGAATCAGGACTTCCTGTCCAAAGAGTATTATCGGGCCCGTAGTACATCGGTGTAACAAAGGAAGAAGCAAGTTTTGGTGAATAAGCGAAATTCCCGCCTATTTGGTAAAAACGAGGATTATTCACTTTTGCAAAACTGATCCCATTTGAGGAGTTAATCCAAAGCTGTCCTTGTTTATCAAGAAATAACCCATCAATGTTGTTTGATATTAATGAACCCGGTTGATTTACTTTTGTTCGGTAATTGGTTGCGTTCAAATTTGACAAGGAAATTCGAAACACGCCATCATCACGAGTCCCTAACCAAAGAGTTTCTTCGCTTGTTTTAAGAATTGTTGATATTAAGGTCGGTTGCTTAGCGAGATTTTTTAGCTTACCAATACGATTACCGTTGATTTCTTTGTGACGAACTCGGTATAACTCACCAGAACTAAACGCCGCAATCACAAAATTATTATCGGCCTTGAAATGCTTCATAGGGTGGTTTTGACTATTACTTAGCTCAATGTCAACTGTCACCTGCACTTGATTACGATATTCGAAAGACTCGTCGTCTATCCTATCAAACTGATGTTCCACTAAATCACCAAACGGCGGATTTGAAGTGGTGTCAAGAGAAAAGAGTTTTCCATCATAGCTGCTCAACCACAGCGTTTGGCGCTTATCAGCAATCACCGATTCGATGTTCCTTAGTGACACACCATTGCTTTCCATAACCGATTCAACCTTGACAGGAACTGAGGCTAAACCGACAATTTTCATGCCCCTCGGGCCAAATAGATATAAATCGCCCGTGGGAAGTATTTGTGCTTGATCAATTTGCTGGTTTGATTTGGGTGAATAGCGCAATTTAAATTCAAATGTTTCTGGGTCAAAAACATAATAACGGCCATAACTGTCGACAACACTGACCTGTTTATGATGATTAAGAAGAAGTGCAATAATTTCTAGATGGGAGTTAAAACCGGAGACTTTTTCAAAAGGGATCGATTCGAACTCAAATCCATTAAACCGATCAACACCAACCGGAGTCAACAACCACAAAAATTCATCTTGGTCCTGAACGACCTTTAACACCTGCGATTGAGACAAACCGTCATCGACGGAATAGGACTGAAAGTAAGGCGTCCAAATATCGTCTAGCGTTAGTTTTTCCGCTTTTGCGAGTGATAGTTGAAAACCGAAGAGAATAAAGATAGTGAAACGAATAAGAAATTGGCAGCTACTATTTAGATAAATACTTTCAACGGTTTTTTTTGAACTTAAGCTAAAAGAATTATGGGCCTGAATATATTTCATCCGTCACCTTGTTAACTAATGGCTGTTTGGCAGAGGCAGAAAATCGAATAGACACAGGTGTAATTATCGATAGACTTCTACAGCCAGAATAACTTTTCTATTCGTATAAAACAATATCTTGCCCGGCTTCTTGAGCTCTTTGCAACAAATCATCGCAACTTTGTAAAATAGTGGTTAAGGATTCTTGTTCTGCCGATTTTAATCCTACGCTAACTGACATACCTTTCTCTTCTTCACCGAATTCAAATGAGAGTTTACTCACGGTATCTCTAAAGCCATCCAATAAATCGAAAGCTTCTTTTTGATCCAAACCATTCACCATCACAACGTACTCCGAACCATTAAGACGGCCGGTGGAATTTTCATCAAAATAGTCCATTAACGCTTTCGAGAATTTTTTGACCACAATGTCACCATAAGAATGGTAAACATTATTAAACGCTTTGAAGTTATCAATTTCGATAATGGCAATGGCGTAAGGTTGTGAGTTTTTTTGATGAGTGCTAATCGCTTTTTCGGCCATCTGATAAAAATAGCGACGATTATAAAGACCACTCAGATAATCTCGATTAGCGGCATCGCGAATTTTTTCGACCGCTTCCAATGATTCGATATTGTGCATAATTCGACAATAAAATTCTTCTTGAATAAAAGGTTTCCTAAGAAAATCATTCGCACCATTTTTTATAAATTTCGCAGATAAAGAAGCGTTGCCATCACCGGAAAGTCCAATTATGGTTAAGTCCTGTTTATCGTATTTTCCACGGATGAGTTTAACCAGTTCGAAGCCGTCGATTTCTGGCATATTGTAATCGGTTATGACTAAACGAATATCTGGATTATCAATTAACAAACGGATGGCTTTTTTGGCTCCATCGGCTTCAACCACCTGAAATAAATATTTCTTTAATAGATTAGAACATTGTTTTCTGGCGACTAACGAATCATCCACCACCAAAACTTTAATTTTATGGTTGCAACTTAGACGGGTCATTAGTTTTAACGCATAATCGTAGGAATATCGATTTTCTTTAATTACATAGTCTACAATTCCCTTTTCGAATAATTCGTCACGACGTTTTTCATCATAACTGGCAGTGAGCACCACGGTTGGAATTTTAAAACCTAGAACGAGATCAACCACTTCACCTTTAGGAGCATCGGGTAAATTTAAATCAACCATTGCGGCGAAGTATTTGGAGGGTTCATCTCCAATTAACTCTTTCGCTTGCTGCAACGACTCGGCAAAATCTGCTAAAAATTCACCTTTGTCATGTATCAATCTGCGCATGACTTTTAATACCAGCGCGCTGTCTTCGACTACTAAAACTTTTTTCATTAAGTTCTCTTTTATATCCAAGCGGAAGAAAAACGATTTGGGAATCGATATTTGTCTAAAAAGTATAGCTAAGATTAGCTGTTTTTGCTCACATGCCGAGAAAGGGCGAAGCATTCATTAAAAATATTTGGTTGCAAAAACTATCTCATTTCGTAATTAATCGAATGGTCGATTTATGTTGCAGCGCAATTAATGGTCGCTTTTTAGTAAGATAATCGCTTTAGTTTCGAATTTTTATAACACTGAACTACAATCTAAATACCGTGCAATATTTTTGTTTCGCTCAATCTTCCTGCAAACACAAGTCATCGGACCAGCCCTTTAGCCATGCTCGATGCCCCTCTTTTATTGAATATAGAAATTCTAAATCGCATCCGATTTTCCTTTATATTGACCCTTCTCGAGGCCGTACTGGTATGACCTCCGACCTCCGATCATTGCTTTGACCCCTCGAATTCACTGGGATAGCTTCTGTGGGCCGATTTGATTGCGAGGGAACGAGTTTGACGCGAGCAATTTAAGAAATCTGTTAATTTGCAGATTGACAAATCATGCAGTTTGGCATTTTTTTACTGAAACAATAACTAAACAACAAGTAAGGAAAATTCAAATATGTCTATTCAACAACCAGCATCAAAAGTTTTAACACTGTCAATTGGTCTCTTGATTGCCAATTTGTATAGCACAACTATCGACGCCGCTACCGCCAAACATGTTGCCGTACCGCCCGATAAAATGGACCAACAAAAACTTCCCAGCGCTCAGTCAAAAGGAATATTTAGTCATTCGACCATGCTGCCGATTTTCAGCAATCAGGCAAAGTTAAGTCAATCCTTTGGCCAATCGCAATTGACCTTGCAAAAGAACATCTATTTTGATGGCAACGAAAATACTCCGCTGATATTTATTGGTCCAAATGTCGAACAATGGAAATTAACGGTGACCTCACCAAGCGGTCAACAATTGCTAAATGAAAATAGAGGAAACTCGTCAACCCTAAAAGTGCAATCCATTGCAGTGGGTCAACAGTCGTTTAAGGGAAAAAAATTATTGCTCAATAATCCCGAAACCGGTAATTGGAAGGTGACCCTTTCACGCAAGGCCGATACCAGCAAAACCAAACAGTTTTCTGCAAACCAATCTGTTAAAGCTGAAGGTTTTTTAATGTTCAAAGGCGATCCTAGCTACAAACTTTATTCTTACCTAGATAACAATTTCACCTTGCAAAATAAGTCAATCAATATTGTTGCTTATGTGGTCGATAATACTAATCGACAAACCAACCGAAAAGTCATGATACAAAAAAGACCGATGCCATCGAGTATCACCAATGCTTTCGCCACGATTACCTCACCGTCAAAAAAGCAGACTCGACTGCGCTTGAGGGACGATGGTCGCGGTGGTGATAAATTGGCGGGTGATGGACTTTACTCGGCAAAAATTCCAACTTCCGAAATTGGTGTTTATACCAGTCAGGTACAAATACAAGGTATTCGCCCAGACGGTATTCGTTTTTCTCGCACCGCAACCGATATCTATCCAATTGAGAAAAGCAGCTTTCAGCTTTTGCGTAAACCGGCTCAGCTAAAGCGAAACGCCGATGGACAAATGTCAATTTTGGTGTCCGCAAAAAAACTTGGCAAGCAAAACAATGTTTATATGTCTGCGGAAGTTTGGGGAACTAATCCGAAAGGTCAGCTTCAATCAGCCGCCTGGTTAGGTGGTATTGTATCGGCTAAAACCAATCGTCGCGCTGGTCGTTCTAATTCAAATTTGGAGTTGAAATTTGATCCTCGCTGGTTATCGCGCAACCAATTAAGCGCACCCTACCGATTAAAGTCGATTCGACTTCAGGCAGTCGATACTAATGTGCCGATTTCTGCAATGAAAGATCTAAGATTGGTTAAGGAGCAGTCACTTAGACAACGATTTTTAGGACGTGAAAAAGGCCTTAACGGTGAGCTAAGTTTTAACCGGAAAAATAGTAATCTCAAAAAGGTTGATAAAACCATCACCCAGCAAATGTTAATGGGTTCTGCGCCTATTTCGACGAAGGTTTCGACCAAAGCCGCCGGCACAAAATTGTTGCTGGTACATGGCTATTGTTCCAGCAGTGTTTGGAATACTGCTAACTTTAGCAATTCAGCTGAGTTCAAAGATTACAACCAAAATCGTAGCAATGAGGATTTTGCCCAGCGAATTATGAGTTTTGGCTCACCTTATTCCTCCTATGGTATTGTCGCGCATAGCCAAGGCGGAGCAGCTGCATTGCACATTTACACCCGATACTGGAGCGGCTTGGACTATGCCACTGGCGGACGAATCATTCAGTCGCTAGGAACCCCTTATCGAGGCACGGCCCTTGCGGGAAATTTAGCCGTTATTGGTGAAGTTTTTGGCGCCGGTTGTGGTAAGAATACTGATTTAACCTACAGTGGTGCGGCTAACTGGTTATCGACCATTCCTAGTTGGGCTCGATCGCAAGTGGATTATTACACCACTTCTTTTGCAACCAAATGGTGGCGCTACGATTATTGTCATTTAGCGACCGATCTTTTCTTAGACGACCCAGAAGATGGGACGACTGAAAAATGGTCAGGACAGCTAAGCGGTGGCGTCAATAAAGGTCATAAAACGGGTTGGTGTCATACTCGCGGTATGCGTGATACAGCGCAGTATTTCGACTCCAGCCGAAATGCCTCAATGAATTCTCGGGCAGCACGCTAACCAAAAAACACCCTCCGAGCGCGACCTAGATAAACCGCCGTTTATCTAGGTTTTTTCTTATCAAACCGCTCTAAACATTGATATTTTGTTGATCCTAGTCTTTAATTGTTAACAGCGTTTAACCTAGATTAATCAGGTTTATACCCGTTGTCATTCAAGATGCAGGTTTCAGCGAGTCCTGCATCTTGAATGATAACGGGTATAAGTCTTAAATCCTTTCTATTTAGTAAAAACTAAACTCTTTGTTAAGTTGATGCGGGGGCACGTGACAGCATATACGACCGATAGCAGTAAGTTATTTTGGCGAATCTTACTGGTCGCATTTCTGTTATTAGTGAAAGTTAACTTAAGTGCGAGTGAAATCTTGCAACCCGAGCAAACTCTTGAAGGAAAAATCGATTATTTTGAAGATCCTTTAGCGGCAATAAAACCAGAGCAATTATTATCTCAAGAAATTCAACAAAAATTTAAACCGGTAGTCACCGATTCATTTGGCGTCAGCAATAGCGCCTGGTGGTTTCGCATAAAAATTAACTTTACTACGGACGCTCAACAAACCCGCTTATTATTACTGGACAATCCGTTAATTTGGGATGCCAGACTTTATCAAATTAAAAATAACATCGCAGTCGAAATCGCTCGCGGAGGCTTTGCATTTCCGGTCAAAGATCGACCAATCTTCGATTCTCGATTAATTTTCCCATTATCGGATCAATCGCAACCAACCTTTTATTATTTGCGAGTGCACAATAAGGGTTCGGTACAACTGCCATTGATTATTGCTAAACCCGAAAAGATGATGGGCGATCGAAATATGATCCATTGGATAATGGGCATCTATTTCGGATTACTTTTTTCAATGGCGATCTACAATTTTTTTATCGGTTGGTCGACAGGCGACAAAGCCTACTTCTACTACGTTGCCTATTTACTAGCGCTCAGTTTAATGATTGCTTTGAACGAAGGTTACGGCCAACTTTTACTTTTTCCAGATTCGCCCTACACGGCTTACGCGAGTATTAACTGGGCGGCCGCGGCCATTATTATTTTTGCTTCCCAATTTGCTCGAACTTTTCTCAACTCGCCCGCAAATACGCCACGTATTGATCGATGGCTTAAATTCAACATTGTTTTGTCGATCATTTATCTGATTATTAATAATTTTTTTGACGGTGCTAGCAAAGCAAATTCGATATTGTTATTGTCATTAATTTTTCTTGTATCGATGTTTAGCGTCGGATTTTCCGCATGGCGAAAAAAAGTGCCTGCAGCGCAATATTTTTTATCGGCTTGGTTATTAATGTTATTGGGCAGCTCTCTTACTGTGCTGATGAAGCTATCGATCATCCCATCATTTGTTTTATCGGAATTTGGCGTTCAATGGGGTAGCGCAGCAGAAGCCATGTTGTTGTCTTTTGCGCTCGCTTCAAAGATTAAGCGGTTGCAAGAAGAGCGAATTACAATAGAAGCAAGAGCCAGACAGTCACTTGAATTTAGCAATAAAAAGTTAGCCGAAAGTCACAAAATAAAGGACGACTTTTTTAGCTTGCTCAGTCATGAGTTACGAACCCCAATTCACGGGGTAAGAGGTGGCATTGATTTATTAACCCTCGAATCGCTCTCGCCCGAGCAGTCGAAAAGTTTGAGCATACTGAATGAATCAACTGACGAAATGCTCAACTATATCGACCATCTGTTGGTGCTCTCGCAATTAAAAACCGGCAAACTAACACTGGTCGAATTACCTTTTAACCTTAAATTAATGTTTATAAAACTACAACGCCATTTCACTTTACTAGCAAAAGAGCGACAGATTAGTTTTAACTTGAAATTACCCGAGAATATCGAACAAAAAGTCATCGGCGACGAAAGGGTACTTGCGGTAACTATCTACCAGTTGATGAGTGATGTATTTGATAACAAAGAAGTGGTCGCCATTGATTTACAATTGTCATTAACCTCTACTGGACAACCCTCTCCGTCATCGGATAAAAACAAATTGAGACTAAAAGCGACACTTTGTTGCCAACAAAAGCAGCGCACGCTCAATTTTGAATTCCCGAAGGTCAATGAGAATAACAATCTTAATCAACCCGAATATGATGCCGTTACCTCCCGAACAGAAACTGAATACAGTTCCAACCAAAAAGGAATTATTCGAATCAACCGAGAGTTTCAAAAAAAGCTCACTGAAATTTTAGGCGCAAGCCTTGAAAGCCAAACATTAGACCAAGAGCATTGGCAGTCTGAGCTTATTATTGAATTTGATCGAGTCGAATCGGTCGATACCCAGCAACAAAATGAAGAGCCAAAGGAATCTAACAACCAGTTGGTCGGTTTAGTGGTTGATGACAATGCCATTAATCGACTGGTTGCGCAAAAATATTTAGAAACCTTGGGTTATCAGGTCGAATCCGCTAACGACGGTCAGTCGGCCATTGAAATGGTCAACCAAAAGGCGTTTGATTTTATATTAATGGATTGCCATATGCCGATACTCAACGGCTACAAAGCGACCGAGGCGATTAAAAGCAATCCGCTGAAAGCCAATATTCCAATTATCGCACTGACTGCCGATGTCACCTCTGAAAGCAGAAGCGCCTGCATTAAAGCGGGCATGTCGCCTATTTTGCACAAACCTCTCAGCCTACATGACTTGCAAACAGCATTGAATCATCTTGGTTTATGAAACTATCAAATCTGCCCAACATGGTAAAAATTGGGCTATAAAATGAGCCTCAAAAAGGATACAATCCTGAGAATTCGCTCCAACTTTCTTTAAATTAACTAAAGCAATGGAATTTTGCATGCTTTAGGCCAAAGCGGGACACTATTTTCATGGCTCAATATACAACCTTTACCTCAGAATCCGTATCAGAAGGACACCCAGACAAAATAGCTGATCAGATATCAGATGCAGTACTCGATGCGATTTTAGTCAAAGACAAAAATGCCCGTGTTGCCGTTGAGACCATGGTAAAAACTGGTATGGCTATAATAGCTGGCGAAGTGACCACCTCAGCTTGGGTTGATTTAGAAGATATTGTCCGTAAAACCATCTGCGATATTGGTTACACTAGTTCAGATATGGGTTTTGACGGCCAAACTTGTGCGGTAATTAACGCGATTGGAAAACAGTCGCCTGATATCAATCAGGGTGTAGATAGAAGCCATAAAGAACAACAAGGTGCAGGTGACCAAGGTTTAATGTTTGGTTACGCAACGAATGAAACCAATGTTTTAATGCCAGCAGCAATTACTTGGTCTCACCAACTGGTAGCCAAACAAGCAGAAATTAGAAAAAACAACGTAGTTTCTTGGTTACGCCCCGATGCGAAAAGCCAAGTAACGTTACGTTACCAAGATGGCAAGCCGTCTGCGATTGATGCGGTTGTTTTATCAACCCAGCATCATCCCGACGTAAGCCAATCAGATTTACAAGAAGCACTAATGGAATTGGTGATCAAACCAATTTTACCGCAAGAGTTGATCCACTCAGATACTAAATTTCACATCAATCCAACCGGCAACTTCGTTATTGGCGGCCCCGTGGGTGATTGTGGTTTAACCGGTCGAAAAATTATTGTAGATACTTATGGCGGTGCGGCGCATCATGGCGGCGGCGCTTTTTCTGGTAAAGATCCTTCTAAAGTCGATCGCTCAGCGGCTTATGCTGGTCGTTATGTGGCAAAAAACATTGTGGCTGCCGGTCTTGCAGATCGTTGTGAAATTCAAATTTCCTATGCTATTGGTGTTGCAGAGCCCACCAGTATCAGTTTGAATACCTTTGGAACCGCTAAAGTTTCCGACGATAAATTAATCGAATTAATTAAAACTCACTTCGACTTAACGCCTTATGGCTTGATTAAAATGCTCGATTTAATTCGTCCAATTTACCTCAAAACAGCGGCTTACGGTCACTTTGGTCGAGAAGATACGGACTTCACTTGGGAAGCAACTGACAAAGCGGATGCTTTACGAGCAGATGCAGGATTATAGTCTATAATCTTTTAACAACTTTCAACCCCAATTGAGGGGCGCTGCAGCAGGTGGTTCATCTTTGATGAGCCTTTCCTGTCACGCTCAATTGGACTCTCATTTTTTAAAAGGGCGCTCATTCTGAACCTAGAATGGAGACTACCCATGTCTGATACAAACAACGATTACATCGTTAAAGATATATCCCTATCTGGTTGGGGCGATAAAGAAATTGCCATAGCCGAAACTGAAATGCCTGGACTAATGGCCATGCGTGAAGAATTTGGTGATTCTAAGCCGCTTAAAGGCGCACGAATTGCGGGTTCTTTGCATATGACCATCCAAACCGCGGTATTAATGGAAACATTAATCGCCCTTGGCGCAGAAGTTCGCTGGGTTTCTTGTAATATTTATTCCACCCAAGATCACGCGGCAGCGGCAATGGCAGCCAAAGGTATTCCAGTTTTTGCATACAAAGGCGAAACTTTAGAAGAATACTGGGAATTCACTCATCGAATTTTAGATTGGGGCAACGGCGAAACTTGCAACATGATTTTAGATGATGGTGGTGATGCAACCACAGCCGTAGTACTAGGCCTAAAAGCCGCTAAAGATATTAGCGTTTTAGATAATCCTGGCAGCGAAGAAGAAATCGAAATGTTTAACTCGATTAAAATTCAACTAGAAAAGGATGCCGATCTGTATCAGCGTTTGACTGATAATATCCAAGGCGTTACCGAAGAAACGACCACTGGTGTTAAGCGTTTATACCAAATGCACCAAGAAGGAACACTTCCCTTCTCTGCGATCAACGTCAATGACTCAGTGACAAAATCGAAATTCGATAATCTTTACGGCTGTCGGGAATCATTGTTAGACGGTATTAAGCGAGCAACTGACGTAATGATAGCCGGTAAAGTTGCGTTAGTTTGCGGTTATGGTGATGTTGGTAAAGGTTGTGCTCAGTCTTTAAGAGGACAAGGCGCTACCGTTATGATTACTGAAATCGATCCAATTTGCGCGCTTCAAGCGGCTATGGAAGGATATCGAGTGGTCACCACCGATGATGTTTGTCACGATGTGGATATTTTTGTAACCACCACCGGAAACTACGACATTATTACCGAAGCTCACATGCTAAAAATGAAAGACCAAGCAATCGTTTGTAATATTGGTCATTTTGATAATGAAATCCAAATTGCTGCCATGAAGCAGTACCATTGGGAAAATATCAAACCTCAGGTCGATCACATTATTCTTCCAAATGGCAACAAAATTATCATGTTAGCCGAAGGCCGATTGGTGAATCTTGGTTGTGCGACGGGTCACCCTAGCTTTGTTATGTCTAACTCTTTCACTAACCAAACCTTGGCACAAATAGAGCTTTGGAAAAATGGTGATAACTACAAAAACGAAGTCTATGTTTTACCAAAACACCTTGATGAAAAAGTTGCCCGATTACACTTAGGTAAAATTGGTGCCAAACTAACCGTTCTTTCGAAAGAGCAAGCGGATTATATTGGTGTTGAAGTAGACGGACCTTATAAGCCGGACCATTATCGGTACTAGAAAGTAACCGATACTAGAAAGCAACCTGTACAAGGAAGTAACCAGTACTAGAAAATAACCGATACTAATAAGTTATTAATATAAGATCGGTTTCGAGCGACGAGTGGCAAGCTAAATCTGCCTCCCGTCGTTTGTTATTAACATTATACTTATAAAATGCGCTCTCATCGATTTTACACCGCTATAGAACTATTAGAAAATTCCTCGCTCGACTTGCCCCCGGACGCGGCCCACCATTGCGCGCAAGTTTTAAGGTACAAAATTGGTGATGCTTTAACCATATTTAATGGTGACGGTTTTGATTATCATGCACAAATCGAGCAAATCGAAAAGAAAAAATGCCGAGTTAAAATTAGTCAACGTTACCACCCAAAAAACGAATCACCTTTAAAAATTCATTTAGTCCAAGGCATTGCCCGCGGTGATAAAATGGATTTAATTATTCAAAAGTCCATCGAACTCGGCGTTACAGAAATCACTCCGTTATTTAGCGAAAGATGCAACGTCAAACTCGACGGAAAACGTTTGGATAAAAAATTAAATCATTGGAAAAATGTAATCATCAGCGCCTGTGAGCAATCAGGCCGAGCCGTCATTCCTGCACTCAATGCCCCTTTGGCAGTTGAACAGTTAAATAGTATTCAGGATGACCTAATTTATCTTGAACCAACCGCAACACAATCCATTAAAGAAATAGCGATAGAGAACTCCGCCACTCTTGTTATTGGTCCCGAAGGCGGGTTTTCCGAAAAGGATTTGCAAAAACTTAACTCCGTTAATGCCCACGGCGTGACAATCGGCCCTCGAATTTTGCGCACAGAAACAGCCGGACTATCGGCAGTTTCAATTTTGCAGTCTTTGTTTGGTGATATTTAAATGGCGTCAATTCAAAACGAACGTTTTCTAACATTGCCTCCCTGCGTCCAAATGCGCCGCTCGTGTAGAATAAATCAGAATTAAATCAGTTTTAACTTCCCTAGATACTGCTCACCGTGTCCCATATGCCAGAAATTAAGATCATAACTAACTGAATTTAGTGTTGTTTTTAGAAGTTAGGAAAACTCCTTCCGATTGATTTGTGTCCGAATTATGGCCCACGATGTCCGTTTTTGCATGAGAACGATTCTTAGTGGTGAATTAACTTGTTGATATTTAAGAATAATAGAGGTATTTTGGTTTTTCAAAAATGGACATACCGCTCAAAGTAGATATGGGATGCGCTGGGCAGTACTTAAATGTTAAGAGAAAAATATGAAGAGACATATCATTGCTCTTATTCTGGTATTTTTATCTGGGCACTTGATTGCTGAGCAACGAAACGTCAGCGGATTATTTATAACAAATGATCAAGGTGCAGAATATGAAAATACTATATTCGAGTGCAAAACAGGTAAAACCATTAAACTTTCCGGTAAACAAGAGTTTGAAAAGTTTGTAGAGTTGTATTTCTCGCTCAAGAATCTCAATGAATACGGAGAGTTGTATGTCGATTTGCTCATCAGTGACTATGAAGTGATAGACAAAACAATTTATACTCACTCTCATTATGACGCGAAGGCGGTATTTGAATATGTTGTTAAACACAGCGTTGATCAAAAGCACATAAATGAATGTCGAAAAGATTCTTAACCAAAACCGGTTCGCGAAGCCAAACAGCCGGCTCGCACACGGTTGGCGTTTTATCGAGTGAAAAAATTGAAAGAAACTAATTTACTAATATTATGCATCGTATTTGCAATGGCAAATAGTTCGCTGAACGCGAGTGAGAATGAAATTACTAATAAGAACTTTCCGATTAAAATAAAATTCCAGAATGATGTCGGCGACAAAAAATACGAGAAAAAAATACGAGAAAAAATACGAGACAGTCACTTTTATTGAGACGTTAAATTTTTCCTGTCTCGTATTAAGATTTCGAACAATTAGTTTTTGTGATTGAGATACAGCAGAGATTTATTTTGAAGATTATGAGAAATGACCAAATTTCAGGTATGCGATACTGTATCAAAATTGAATTTCGACGTTTTCATTCTCGTAGGCAAGAACAAACTATTAAGAAGATTGAAACAACGCCTGACTTTTCTTGATCCCTTTTAACCATTTCTGGCCGAGTTCAATCGACTTTCGTTTAAGCGAATCGATACTCCCCACAAATCGATGGTAATTGTTGCCATAACTCTGCACTTGATTCAGCCAATTTTCTTGACGTAAATTAAGATGGTCAAGCGTTCCTGAAATTCGGTAGGGCATTGGGGATTTTTTCTTAGAAACAATTGAATTTGCCGTCC
>Ga0316209_1001312_pt1 | contig 27198 bp, 25 predicted proteins | sample 6monopyrite_MG_FD_204945 | JGI IMG/M metagenome (GOLD analysis project Ga0316209, IMG submission 204945) | Microbial mat bacterial communities from mineral coupon in-situ incubated in ocean water Damariscotta River, Maine, United States -... | ecosystem: Environmental > Aquatic > Marine >...
AATCAACCAGCAATTAAGTCGCATGCTTAAAAACGACTGGTTTGAAATTGAGTTCTGGCAAAAAAATCTTGCGGTAACCGGATCGTCTCAGGGGCGAAGTACAACCTGGTTTATCGGACACGAAAATGACGAATGGGTATTGCGTCACTATCATCGCGGCGGATGGATGGCAAAAATAATGGCGGATCGCTATTTTTACTTTCGTCCTAGAACGACTCGTTGCTTTGCCGAACTGGCGCTTCTGGAAATCATGTATCAGCAAGGACTTCCTGTACCCAAACCGATAGCCGCCCGTTTTATCAAGCGTGGGCTGATTTACCGCGCCGATTTACTGATTGAAAAAATTCCCAGAGCCAGTGACCTGGTCGCTCATTTGCAAAAAGAAAAGCTTAGCGAGGCCAATTGGCATGCAGTTGGTTCAATGATCGCCAAATTTCACGAAGCCGGTATCTACCACGCCGACCTGAACGCACACAATATTCTGGTGGATGATACGCCTGAATTCTGGCTGATCGACTTTGATAAATGCCGACGGTTAAACCCCGAAAATAAATGGCAGCAGGCCAATCTGGACCGGTTACACCGCTCGTTTGTTAAAGAATCGAAACGCCATTCCATATTTTATTTTGACGAGCAATGTTGGCACTGGCTGATAAGCGGTTATCAGAGTTTTTATCATCTATCGCCCGACGCCCGCCATTAATTTGTCAGCAGCGGCGGCAAGTCGTGCCACGCAACCACGATTTTGTTGCATCACACTACTCGATTTGGCCGACATCTGCTCCAACCGCTGCGGGTCGAGCAATAATGCTTTTACTGATTTAATCAGCTGCGCCCTGGACTCGACCCGAATCATAGCGCCCTTTTCCAGCAACAATTGGCAAACATCGCTAAAGTTATAAACCGACCTTCCCATTAACACCGGGGTTCCGCATACGGTTGCTTCCAGCGGATTATGCCCGCCCCGCTCAATCAGGCTGCCGCCAATGTAGGCGATATCGGCGATGCCGCAAAAAAGTGTTATTTCACCCATGGTATCACCGACAACCAGCGGAGTTTTTAAATCAGGCGAATTAGATTCGCTGCGGCAAACGTAGTTCATATCGTGCTTGTCGCAGGCAGATTTAAACTGGGCGAATTTTTCCGGATGCCGGGGTACGGCTACCAGTAACAGGTCGGGGAAAACCTCTAAGAGCTGTTTGTGTGCCATTAATATCTGGTCAAATTCTGCCGGATGAATACTGGCGGCAAGCCATATCGGGCGGTTACTGGCCCACTCTCGTTTCAGTTGTTGCTGCCTATTGATTAACTCAGAAGAAAGCTGAATATCAAACTTAATACTCCCCATCACCTGAATTTTTTCTGGTTGCGGGACAATACGGGCAAAATTTTTGGCGTCACTAGGATACTGCGCCGCGATCAGATTGACCCCTGAAAACAGCGATTGGGTCAAACGCGGATATTTTTGGTATTTTTTACAGGAGTGCTCTGAGAGTCGTGCGTTGGCCAGCAGTACGGGAATATCCTTTTTACTGCAACTGGCGAGTAAATTGGGCCACAGTTCTGTTTCCATCAGGATCAATAAACGCGGCGACAAGCTTTTTAGAAATCGTTCACAGCTCCCGGGCCAGTCGACCGGCAGATAACACTGCACTACTCTGCCAGCCAGTGCCTGCTTGATCACTTGCTTACCCGTCGGCGTGGTGGTGGTAACCGTGAGAGGCAGTTGCGGGTAAGTTGACAATAATTTTTCGAGCAGAGGTAAAGCCGCGCGCGCTTCGCCAACCGAGGCACAATGAACCACAATGCCGTCTGCTTTTATCTGGCGATGAAGTCTGCCCAGTCGCTGCAAGAATCCTTCGCGATATTCAGCTGATCGCAAGGCGCGCCAACCCAGATAGAGCCAGATCACCGGTGAAAGCAAATAGAGTAAAAGCGAGTAGCTCAATCGGTTTAGCAAAAGGCTGTCCGTGTTATATTGTTTTGTTTATGCTCATTAGAATCTAATCGGAAACTCTGGCGCGCGCAGCTATATTTTAGCTGAACCGCTAAGTTTTAGCCGCACCACTGGTAGCTCCAGCTTTTGAGTCGGCATTGGCGGCCGGTTTTTTGGTTTTAAAATCCGTCTCGTACCAGCCGGTACCGGTCAGTCTGAATCCCGCGGCAGAAACCAGTTTGGTTAGCTCGGGTTGATCGCATTCAGGGCAAATCTTGAGCGGATCATCGCTCATTTTTTGCAGTTTTTCTATTCGCTGCTCGCAGGCGTTGCACTTGTACTCATAAATTGGCATAGATTCTTTCCCGTTACTTCTTAACCGTCACTTCTTACCCGTCACTTCTTAACATTTAATTCTGAAGCGTTCAAAAACTAATCAAGTTCAGGCGCACAATATAAGGTTTTTTCCGCAAAATAAAAGGTTTAACTTCCCCATTTTACATTTTTTTGCCCAAATCACCTTTAGTTAATTTGAGCAAAGGCTTTTCACTGTTAAAATACGCCGCAAACAAGCGTTAGCCTCAAACTCAACTATAAGAGTAAAAATTCAATGAGAACAACCCAGTACCTATTGGCCACCCTGCGCGAAGATCCCAATGACGCAGAACTCATTAGCCATAAGCTTATGCTCAGAGCCGGATTGATCCGCAAGCAGGCTTCCGGTCTTTACACCTGGCTACCGACGGGTTTAAAAGTTCTGAGAAAAGTCGAGCAGGTTGTGCGCGAAGAAATGGACGCCTGCGGAGCGGGAGAAATCCTGATGCCCATGGTACAGTCAGCCGACCTTTGGCAGGAATCGGGACGCTGGGGAGATTTTGGCCCCGAACTACTGCGCCTGAAAGACCGCCACCAGCGGGACTTCTGCCTGGGACCAACCCACGAAGAAGTCATCACCGCCATGGTCCGCGACGAAATTCGCTCCTACAAACAGTGTCCGGCCATCTATTATCAAATTCAGGGCAAGTTTCGCGATGAAGTCAGACCGCGCTTCGGGGTAATGCGCGCCCGTGAATTTTTAATGAAAGACGCTTATTCGTTTCATACCAGTCAGCAATCCCTTGAGACGACTTATGAAATCATGTACCAGGCGTATAGCAGAATTTTTGAACGGCTTGGGCTGGAATTCAGAGCAGTTATTGCTGACACCGGCGCTATTGGCGGCAGCGCTTCACACGAATTTCACGTGCTGGCCGACTCAGGCGAAGACGCCATTGCTTTTTGTAGCGGTAGTGAGTATGCGGCCAATGTCGAAAAAGCCGAGGCGCAGGCGCCGCAAATTGAACGACCGGCAGCGACTCAAACAATACAAAAAGTGGCCACACCGGATGCCCGGACAATCGAGCAGGTTTGCAGCCTGCTCAAAGTGGACGCCAATACCAGCGTAAAGACACTATTGGTCAAAGGCGTACAGGAATCGGCACCCGTGATCGCAATCTGCTTGCGCGGCGATCATAGCCTGAACGAGCTTAAAGTGGAAAAACACCCCTGGATAGCTTCGCCATTGGAAATGATCGACGAAAAAACCTTTGCGCAGGTGGCGAGCTGTTCGCCCGGCTCCCTGGGGCCGGTGAGCCTGGACTTACCGTTAATTGTCGATAGAGACGCGGCGGTTCTGGCCGATTTTGTCTGCGGGGCCAATCAGGACGGTTATCATTTCAGCGGCGTTAACTGGGCGGTAGACGTGGAGCTGGGAGAAGTTTTTGACTGCCGCAACATCGTCGAGGGCGATACAAGCCCCGATGGAAAAGGGACGCTGACGGTTAAGCGCGGGATCGAAGTGGGCCACATTTTTCAGCTAGGCACTAAATACAGCGAAGCGATGAAAGCCAATGTACTCGGAGAAGACGGTAAATCCGTCACTCTGTCCATGGGTTGTTACGGCATCGGTGTTTCGCGAATTGTAGCCGCTGCAATTGAGCAAAATCACGATGATTACGGCATTATCTGGCCGGAAAATATCGCGCCGTTTGAAGTGGCGATAGTTCCGATGAACATGAAACGATCTCACCGGGTTGCCGAGCAGGCCGAAGCCCTGTATTTAAAATTAAAGCAGGCTGGCGTTGAAGTAATTCTGGACGATCGAAAAGAAAGACCCGGCGTAATGTTTGCCGACATTGAACTTATTGGCGTACCTCACCGGGTGGTGATCAGCGAACGCGGAATCGACGCGGGTACTATTGAATATAAACATCGTCGACATAATGAAAAAATTGACGTCAAAATTGACGACATTTTCACTTTCATTCAGCAGAAACTGGCCTAAACTTAATGTTAACGTCTTATTAGTTAAAAAAAGCGAGTCAGAGCCAAAAATGAAGTCGGTTGCAAGCACATTAATCCTGTTGACGGCATTGCTGTCGTCTTCGGTTGCTGCGGCCAAGCAGGAGCGCCCGGACGAAGCTTTCCGCGAAAAACTGGCGCACGCCATCGCCTCCGCGGGAAGCTCGTTTGAAGATAAATTTGACGCCGAAGTGTGGCTGTTAGAACAGTCCAATCGACTCGCAAAAGTCGCCCCCCATATTCCTCTGGACGAACGCCTGACCATTCTAAGACTGGTGCATCAGGAAGCCACCCGCTTCTCGCTTGACCCTATGCTGGTACTGGCTTTAATTAATATCGAAAGTGACTTTGACCATTTTGCCGTTTCCAACGCTGGCGCACGCGGTTTGATGCAGGTGATGCCTTTCTGGAAATTTGAGTTAGGCAATCAGGAAGACAGCCTGTTCGATATTCAAACTAATCTCCGCTACGGCTGTGCGATACTCAGCATATATCTGGAAAAAGAAAAAAGCGATCTCACCAAAGCGCTCGCGCGCTATAACGGAAGCCGTGGACAGAGCTGGTATCCCATGCGTGTTTACCGCGCCATGCGAAAAACCTGGCGTCCGTAAAACCACCCGGTCGTTAAATACCTAATGAACTCAGTATGCTACAACGACCCCAGTAAACCCAAAACCGGTCTGGTTCTAACCGGTGGTGGCGCCAGAGCGGCTTATCAGGTGGGCGCTTTACGCGCGGTATCCGACGTTATTTATCGCTCTGAATGCGGCAACCCCTACCCTATTATTACCGGCACTTCAGCCGGAGCGATCAACGCGACCGTACTGGCCGCTTACGCCAGAACGCCCAGACTCGGGATCCGAAGCCTGCAAAAGGTCTGGTCAAATTTTAGCGTCGACCAGGTTTTCAGAAGCGACTTTTTGGGGGTAATGAGAAATAGCGGCCGCTGGATGCGCTCAATATTTTCCAGCGACTACCACCGCAAATACTCCCTGGGCCTGTTAAATAACACCCCTTTGCGCAACTTGCTGGCGCGCGTAATTCACTATCAAAACATTCAGGAAAGCATCGACAGCGGACAATTACACGCGCTCGCTGTGACCGCATCCGGATATTATTCGGGACGGTCTGTTTCGTTTTTTCAAGGCGCCGAATCAATACAAAGCTGGCGACGCTATCGCCGAAGTGGCGCGCGAGCCAATATTAATCGCGAGCATCTATTGGCTTCGTCGGCTATTCCGCTGGTCTTTCCGGCGATAAAAATCAATCGAGAGTATTTTGGTGATGGTTCGGTGCGTTTTCTGGCGCCGATTAGCCCAGCGATTCATCTTGGTGCCGATAAAATAATGATTATCGGTGTCGACCCCATTCGTGAAGAAGTTGAGTCTCGACCCAGCCATGTCAATTACCCTTCCATCGCCGATATCGCCGGTCATGTGATGGACAGCGTTTTTATCGACAGTCTGGACAGTGATCTGGAACGAATACGCCGCATTAATCAGACGATCAAGCTAATTCCCGAAGCGATAAGAAACCTGCAAAGCAAATTACGCCCGATTGAAACTTTTACCATTTCCCCCAGCGTTGACCTGAGCAAACTGGCCAGCAAACATTTTACCGAGCTACCAAAACTGATTCAGTTTTTTTTCGCGCGCATGGGGATCGATTCGCAGGATGGTTCTACCGTGCTGAGTTACCTGCTATTTGAAGGCAGTTACACACGCGAGCTGATTGATTTAGGCTACAGGGACGCAATGCAGAAAAAGGATGAAATTAGAGCGTTTTTTGAATGACCGACCACCAGTAAAGGAAAATCTCCCGCTCAACCAAGGGACAGCGCTAACGATGGTTGTTGTTCAGTCGCGGCGAACTTCCTCACCACAAACACACCAGGCACTGCTGCGATCTCTTCGCCATAATAAATCAGGGGAAGCCATTCTCTCAGCCAGGGTGGAACGCCAAGCTCCTGATAGATTTTTTTGAGCGAAGTAGAATGCTGCCGATATTGCGGGCAACATTTTTCGCCGCCATTACGCGCGCTAATAGAAACTGGCTCGTTCTTGTTTGGCGCACGCAATACACCAGATGAATCAGTGGTGGCCGAGAGGGTCAGGCCGTTGTCGAGTAGTAGCGGTTTGCGCAAATCCAACCAGCTGTATTTTTTTGTTAACGGCTCGGGCGCTGTTCTATTTATCAGATAAATCTGGCCCTGATAACTTTTTATAGTTCCACCGGCAAAACTGATTTCGATTGATGAGGTTTCTGCCGCCGGCAGCTGTCTTATTACTTCCACAATTTCGCTATGACTCGGCGCCAGAGTTCGCTGCACCAGTCCCCAGTGATGAAGCAGGTTTTTTTGTCTTAGAAGACTCAAGTTTTGCAATTTTTCAATTTTAAGTGGTGATTCACCAGCCTTGCTCAAGCTTGAGAAAACCGTGTTTGAACCCAGTGTAGATTCCAGGTCTTCTTCTGCAATTTCGCGCGCCAACTGGCGCTGCGCATCGGCAAGTAGTGTAAAGCGGGAAAAAGTTTTGGCGTAGGCGGGCCATTTTTGTTTAATTTTTGTCAGCACCTGATGACGCAAAAAATTGCGCGAATAAGCAGCGCTCCGATTACTCGGATCTTCTAGCCAGGTTAACTGGTTTTGCTGGGCATAATCTTCAATTTGAGAACGCGAAATAGTGAGTAATGGCCGCAGCAATCGCCCTTTGCCAAGCGGCCTTTGCAGTGGCATTGCTGCCGCGCCATCAAGACCGCAACCTCGCAACAACCTGAACAGCAAAGTTTCGGCCTGGTCGTCCTGGTGATGCGCCATTAACAGGCAACTTTTTTCTGTGATAATCGATTCAAAAAACTGATAGCGTTTTTCCCGGGCCAGGGCTTCAGTATTGGTGTGATTCTGCCGGTTGATTTTAGCCTGGCGGTCAAGCTCAAGCCGGGTCATTTCCAGCTTAACGGCGTAGCGCTTGCAATCAGCCTGGCAGGCGCTCGACCACTGAGCAGACTCGGCCTGCAAACCGTGATCAACGTGAACCGCAGAAACCTCACCAATCAGCCCTTTGCTGGCAAGCTGCACGCTCGCGTGCAGCAACACTTTGGAATCGATACCACCGCTAAAGGCAATCACCAAATCGGTCATCGCATGATGGGCTTGCAACGCTTCTAGCAAGTGTTGTTCGAGTGGTTGTAGACTGGGCTCAGACATGGGTTAGTGGACCCTGGCGTGCGCGCTGCAAGGTTTTAAAGATCGCAAGCTGGTCCCAAGATGGCAGTCTAGCTGTAGCAGCGCTACTCGGTAGCCTGCCATTCTTCCTGAACTCCAAACGACATCAAACGCTGATAGCGTTGATCCAGCATTTGCTCCAGCTCTAAAGCCTGAAGATCGCTTAAATCGCTGACGATCTGTGTTTTCAGATTGGCTGCAATGGCTGGATGATCTCTGTGCGCACCGCCTTCGGGCTCAGGGATGATGCAATTAATCAAGTCCAGCTGCTTTAGTCGTTGCGCCGTGATCCCCATCGCGTGCGCTGCATCGCTGGCTTTTTCGGCACTTTTCCACAATATTGAGGCGCAACCTTCGGGCGAAATCACCGAATAAGTACTGTTTTGCAGCATGTTTACCCGATCACCTACGCCAATTGCCAAAGCGCCGCCGGAGCCACCTTCGCCAATCACGGTACAAATAGTCGGAACCTTTAACTGCGCCATTACTTTCAGGTTGCGAGCGATAGCCTCTGATTGCCCGCGCTCTTCGGCGCCAACGCCCGGATAAGCGCCAGGCGTGTCGATAAAGGTAATAATCGGCCACTTAAAACGCTCGGCCATTTCCATCAGACGAAGCGCTTTACGATAGCCTTCCGGACGCGGCATGCCGAAATTACGTAGTACTTTTTCTTTAGTGTCTCGCCCTTTTTGATGGCCGATCACCATCACCGGCTGCCCATTTAGTCTCGCCGGACCGCCGATAATCGCGCGATCATTGGCAAATGCACGGTCGCCAGCCAATTCATCGTAATCGGTGAAAATAAGATTAATATAATCCTGGGTGTAGGGTCGCATTGGATGGCGAGCCAGTTGCGCAACCTGCCAGGCGTCCAGATTGGAAAAAATCTGATGGGTCAGCTCTTTACTTTTACGACGCAAACGCTCGATTTCTTCACTGATATTAATTTCGCTGTCGTCACCCACCAGTCGCAGCTCTTCTATTTGAGCTTCCATTTCGGCTATTGGTCTTTCAAATTCCAGGAAATGCATAATCTTAAATTTCTCGCTTTAAAATCAATCAGTTAATCGCGCCTAACAAGCTTGGATCTGGGCTTGACTCCGCTAAAACAGTGCATTTTAACCGCTTTTAAGCGGTAGGTGAAAGGGATCTTGTACTCATAAGACCAATCAATGGTGTCACTCGCTCTGGAATTGAGCCGAACCAGGCAGAATAAAGATTGCTCGAAAGTCATCCGGCTCGTTAACACCTGGGTTCCAGTTCACAGTTACCGGGCCAGATCAACGCTAAAATGATGCCTGGGCAAGAATAAGAATCAACGCTAGATAACATCAGAGCTCGCGTTTATTCGCTAGCAACTTATTCTTTTCGTTTTTTCACACTCTGAACTATAGTTTTAGTACGGTTCAAAAAAAATATTTTCATGTCGCGACAACTAAGAAATTTACTCAAGCAAAACCGAATTCTGGAAGAAAAGATTTTTTATCTGCCCAGAGAAACGGATTGGCGGGAACAACTGATTTCCTCTCAGGAATTGTCAGACGCGCTCTCCTGCCTGTCCAGTCAAATCCTGGAAAACAAACAGGCCGACATGTGCGTACTCAGATTACTCAATGAGGTTGATTTTATAAAAGGCCGTCCGCTACCGGCTTTTGAAAAAAATGCGCTACAAGTGGTGGAAATATTATTTAATTACCTGCGCGAGCACTCCAGTTTCGACCCCCAGTATTACCATATACTTAATAGCCTGCAGCTGGCCTTCACCCGCCTGAGCCTTAACGACCTGAGTTTTCTGGATAACGACAAACACGTGGCAGTAAAATTTATCGAAAGACTCATCGTCATGGGCCATCACTTTGACCAGGGCGCGGGCAAGCTCGCTCGCTACTTCGTACACGCAGTAGAACTACTGCTCGACCGACTGGCAAATAAAGAACAGGTAACCGCCCAGACATTTATGATGGCGTATCAGAAAATTGACGAATACTTTAGTGGGTTTAATGACAAGATCACCGCCAATGTCAATCGATTGCTCGCCGAAATCGAAGATGAATCGCGCGTTGCAGAAGCTGATCACTTCACTCTGGAATTAATCAAGGGTAAAACCCAGGGCGATGAGATGCCAGTTTTTCTGCTCGATTTTTTTGAAAATCAGCTGGCGCCAGTGCTGCATAAAACCATCACCCGCTTTGGTACTCAAAGCAAGCAATGTCAGCAATTACTGACCGATATGGACACTCTGACCTGGAGTATCGTTTACCCGTTGTGTGACGAGCATTACCGGCAGAGGTTTGAGGCCGATGTAACCCAGGCGATGAAACGACTTTTCCAAATTTTCTCGGAGCAGGAAACGCTCGACACCTACGTTAAGGAATTTTTTATTGAAGCGGAAAGTCTACACGCCAAAAAGCTACAGGGTCAACGAGTTCAATACGATGTAATGATTTCGGCGGATATTTTTGCCGACGAAGAATACGAAAAAGATGATCCGGAAACCTGGTATCAGTCTTCGCAGGATAAAATTGTCGATATAGATTCCCTGCAGGAACAAAGCTGGTATTCGCTGACGTTATCCAATGAGACTGTCCGCTGTCGCTTGTTAATGATCAATCGTCTGATTAAGGCGTTGATTTTTGTCAATATGTCCGGCGAACTGGTGCTAAAGATAAGCTTTGATGAGGTGCATCAACTGGCCGGTAAACTGCAACCACTTACCGAAGAAGACAAGATCAAGTACCCTCACGCCAAGCGCGCGCTAATCAGGGAATTAAATACTAAACTGGATATATTGAAACTGGAATATAAAAAATTCCAGCAACAAAAAGCCAAAGACGCAAAAGAACAAAAAGCACAGGAAGAGCGAACCCGTTTGGCGGTTAAACTGCAAATGGAGAAAGATAAGCACGCTCAGACTATCCGCCGTCAACGAGAAATTCGCGAGGCGAAAGAGAGGGCCGCAGAAGAGCGAAGACTAGAAGATCTGAACGCGCAGCAACGATTTTACATTAAGGGCATCTACCGAAAACTGGCGCCGGGCGTTACCATTGCTTATAAGTCTGAGAGCGGTCACTGGAAAGAGGCCACCCTGACCATCATTTCAAAAACAACGCAAAAACATATTTTCTCTGACAACCGGGGCAATAAGGTTCTTGAGCCGAGCAAAGATGAAGTGCTGGAGCTAATCGAAACCCAGCGACTAAAAGTTATTAAATCAGCCGACAACGCTAGCGAGCAATTAAAGTCTCTGGTAAAACAACGCCGAGAAAAATTGCGTCAACTGTAAGTCTCAGCTCTTCGATTAGAGGGAATCGTTGTGGCTCGAGTGTCATCTGATAGGATTGCTATCACAATTAGTTCTGGATTCCTTTATTGAAAGAGCGCACGGGCCTTTGATCCTAAAAAAACCAATATGAGCGCCCGATAGCTAAACGTGACCCTTGGAACGGTCAATAAGTGACCGAAATATCCCTACTACCCGGATTTAATGAAAAAGCCATCTGTGTCAGCTTTAGGCTGTGCCTTGGAATTCCGAGTGTAATATCTGGTCTGAACTACTAAATTTTAATTCACTGATAAAAATAAAGTCCCCTATGATCAGTGCCGATAACACTCCTATCGATATCAAAAATTCCTTTGTGAGTGGAAATAAAATGGCTAGTTTACTATCCGGTTACGCGCTCAAGAATTATTCTCCAGCGCGGCGGCAGCTTAACATAGCACTGAGCACATTGATGACCCTTGGCATTCTGATCAGCGGCCATACCATTGCCGTCTCCAGCGACAGTAACCAACTCGAACATCTTCAGGCCGCCCGATACACTCACCTGAAGTGGCGCGAAACCGGTCGCATTAAAACACCGGTCAAGTTGCTCAGCATAGTCAATTACTCGGGTATCCCGATAGAAGCGCGTGAGGAAAAAGCCGATTATTTTTCCTACGGCAAACTTCCGCTGGCGATGAATAATATCTGGCAGGACGTGTTCATCGCCAGCCGTTATTTCTCCCCCAGCGAGCAGCAGGCCGATTACCAGATGCAGTTGATCCTGGACGAATATCAGTTGCCTTATGAATTCGCTGCCGACGACCATTGGTGGCAGAAACTTCACGATCAAACCGACCGTTGGCTGCAACCCGCCGCCAATAGCCGGGTTAGCCTGACCCTTCAGATTAGTAGCGGTCGGCGCACCATAGAACCCTGGACAAGTTCAATTCAGATGAGCATGACCGATTGCGATCTTAATCAATTTCCACAGCCACGTACCTGGCGTAGCAATCAGGATCAACTGATCAAACGCTACCTCTCAACAACGCCTGGTCAGACATTTCTGGCGGCTGTGAACTATTTGACCCTCAAAGCAATCCAGCGCCTGGAGCAACAACCGGAGCAAGGCCGGGTAAGCGGCAAATATGGTGGAGAAGTCTATCTGACAGCCGAGCAGGCTCGATTTACCCGAGGCGAAACCGTTGATTTGTATTACCGCGATTCACAACATTCAGCGTCTGCTCATGCCCCCGTGGCCGGGCAGCTAAAAATTATCAAAACATCGCCCGCAAAAACAGTCGCCTATCCAGTGAATCTGCGCAGTGACCACATAAAAGTTGGCGATTACGTCGAGGTGAGTAAATCAGGCGATTTCCACAAACCGGCTTCAGTCTACCAGCCCACTACAAAATGTGCGCCGGTCGAATCCGCTCAAATAGACTAATATTATTTAGGCCGTAATGGGCGGGATACTTCGGTCTTTGCCAGGCTAACTAAGCGCTTTTTAAGCGCCCACCGAGGAAGGGACTTCAGTAGAACTACAGACCGGACAGTCCTTTCGTTTTGCGACCTGAATACTTTGCCATTGCATAGATAAACCGTCGAACAGCAGCATTCTTCCAAGTATTTTTTCGCCCGCGCCGGTGACAAACTTAATCGCTTCCAGTGCCTGCATTGAACCTATCACGCCAACCAGCGGTGATACCACGCCGTTGTTAGCGCAAGTTTGATCGGTAAAACTGTTTTCGTCGTAAACGCAGCGATAGCAAGGCGTATTGTCGCTCATATCAAAGCACATCAGCTGCCCTTCCCAACGAATGGCCGCGCCGGAAACCAGTGGGATCCTGAGTTGATAACAAAGACGATTGAGCATAAAACGGGTGGCGAAATTATCGCTACAATCAAGTACCACGTCCACGCCTTCCAGCTGATTAAAAAGTTCCTGCTCGTCTAATCGCCGGTTGATTGTTATCAACTGGCAATCAGCATTTAGCTGTGCCAGACTGCGACGCGCTGAATCGACCTTGTGCATGTCAACTGAGGAAGACTGATGAATAATTTGTCGCTGCAGATTAGTTAAATCTACTTTGTCGTCATCGATAAGGGTTAACTTCCCGACACCGGCACTGGCCAGGTACATAGCCGCCGGCGAACCCAGTCCACCCAGTCCGAGAATTAATATGTGGCTATCAATTAGCGCCTGTTGTCCATCTATATCAATTTTGGGCAGCATGAGCTGACGACTGTATCTGAGCAACTGTTGATCACTTAGCATTGGGTGTTTATTCCTCTGGAAAAGCTAAACCTGAGCATGATGAGCATTTTAGCAGATCCCCAGGGTCACACGTTCCAGGCCAGCCAGATCCACGCGCGTTTCCACCTCGTTAAACCCACTGGAACGCATTAGTGCTCTGACAGCTTTGCCCTGCTGAAAACCGTGTTCGAGCATCAATGCGCCGCCGCTGACAAGATATTGAGACGCTTGCGCGCTGATTTTTCTAATATCATCCAGACCATCATCACCGGCGACCAGTGCTGTTACCGGCTCGAAACGCAGGTCGCCGCGGCCTAAATGGGGGTCATTGGCGGCCACATAAGGCGGGTTGGATAAAATTAAATCAAAACGGCAATCTCCAACAGCAGAGAACCAGTCGCTCTGCCTGACTTCAACATTTGAGAGATTATTTGTTTCGCAATTGCGGCGCGCCAGTTCAACCGCGAGGGGATTAAAGTCGCAGGCCAACACCTCAGCATCGGCTCGCTCGGCGGCTATCGCCAGCGCTACTGCACCGGTTCCGGTGCCTAGATCCAACACCTTAGGTGCGGGCATTGTGGCCGATGTGCCAGCTTGTCGCTGCTGCAGGTAAAGCAGACCGGACTCTACCAAAAGTTCAGTTTCCGCTCGCGGGATCAAAGTAGATGGGTTGGACTCCAGGTTGAGGGTCCAGAAACCCCGCTCGCCGGTAATATAAGCGACCGGCTCGCCTAATTTTCGGCGTGCCAGCATCTGCCTGAATTCCTGCGCTTGCGTTTCGCTCAATTGATATTCGGGCCAGGTCTTCAGCCAGGTAAAAGAGCGGTCAACCGCCTTGCAAAGTAAAAACTCAGCATCAGTCCGTGCCGAATCGGAGCTAAGTTCATTGCCTGCCAATTCGAGTGCGTCCGTTATGGTCAAGCTGGCCACCGTTAACCAACCTGCAGGTCAATCGGCTGTAACGTCGCTAACGAATAGGTCACCGGATTACATAAACACATAGCTATTTTCTGATCGTAATAGGCCGCTTCATTAACAAAGGCGACATGCGCGTCTTTACCGCGATAAAAAATATCTTCGCCGCTAAAGCTTCTGAAAACTGGCGTACCGTCAATAATTTTTGAGTAGTCCATTCCGATCAGGCCCGGATGAACCATGGCATTGATTTCGCCATCGGCGTCAGTGGGAAAATATAACCTGGAAAAATAGCTCATCACCTGCAGCTCGGGTTGCAGATCTGGAAGTTTTTGTTGGTGGTAAAGCTGCATATATTCAAGACAGGCATCCAGAGCCGTTCTGGTTTTCTCAAAACAGTTGGCATCGAGCGCTCCCTGAGGAATAGGCCCGACTTCGACCACAACGCCTTTATCTGCAATTGAACATAAAAAATGGTGGTCCGCCATCAACTGCGATTCAGAAGTGATCACCACATCAGCAATATTTTGCTTAAGAAAGGCCGCCAATCCCAAATGAAAAGCGTCCATCTTAATGAGCACAATATTGGTGCGCATATTGGCCGTACTGGTATGCAGGTCAATAATAAAATCCGTTCTGGCAGCGCCTTTAGGCCCTAGAGTTTGATTGATTTCGCGCGCGAGTTTTTGTTCCCTGTTTTGCTTTGTCTGGTCGCTCAAATCCTGCAACTTAAAGCTGCGGTTAAGGTCTTGATCGATGTAGCGTTTTTGTTGCTCGATGGCGTCAGGGTTTGCCAGCAAAAATTTGATGGAAAGTTCAGAATATTTTTTTGCCAGCGATTGTTTTTTCCAGTGATTAACCAGATAAACGCCGGTTAACTCATTACCATGAGTGCCGCCAATTACGGCGATTTTTGCCGGTGTATTTTTTAATCCTGGGCTGTCCTTTAACGTCGACATCAGATTACACCGACTACCGTTAGTCGTGTTCAGATAAACTGGCCAGCTGGTCGGCCTGATACTCACTACTCAATGGATCAAGAACCTGAGCCAGATCACCCTGAATTATTTCGTCCAATTTGTACAGGGTCAGGTTAATTCGATGGTCGGTCATCCTACCCTGAGGAAAATTATAGGTTCGAATACGCTCAGAGCGGTCTCCGCTGCCGACCAGATTGCGTCTTTCCTGCGCTTGCTCATCGTGAGCCTCGGCTTCCTGAGCGGCAAGCAAACGCGATTTTAAAACGCTTAACGCTTGCGCTTTATTTTTATGCTGAGAGCGGCCGTCCTGACATTCAACCACGGTTCCTGTTGGCAGGTGAGTTACCCGAATCGCCGAATCGGTTTTGTTGACGTGCTGTCCGCCCGCGCCGGAAGCGCGAAAAGTATCGATTCTTAAATCGGCCGGATTAAGCTCTATTTCATCTAGCTCGTCGGCTTCAGCCATTACCGCCACGGTACAGGCTGAAGTATGGATTCGGCCCTGAGATTCAGTTTCCGGGACTCTTTGTACACGGTGGACGCCAGATTCAAATTTTAATCGTGAAAAAACATCCTCGCCGCTGATTTTACAGATAACTTCTTTAAACCCGCCTTGCTCGCTGACACTTTCACTCATAACTTCGGTTTGCCAACGGTTTTTTTCCGCAAATCGACTGTACATTCTAAACAAATCACCACAAAAAATTGCCGCTTCATCGCCGCCGGTACCGGCTCGAATTTCCAGAAAAACGTTTTTGTTATCATTCGGATCTTTAGGCAGTAACAACTTCTGCAGCTCAAGCTCAATCGGCTCCACCAGTTTCCTGGTTTCCTTGTAATCCTCTTCTGCCATTTCTCGCATTTCTGGGTCAGGATCTTTCAACATCTCTTCGCTCGTTTCCAGATCCTTCAGGATTTTTTTATAACGGGCAAAAGTGGTTACCACTTCTTCGAGCTGCGAGTATTCTTTGGATAACTCTCGAAACTTGTTCTGGTTAGCGATTGTTTCTGGATCGCCAAGCAAATGACCGACTTCTTCGTGACGCTCAGTCAAACCGTCTAACTTGGCTATTATGGAATCTTTCATTGTTTGTCCTGATTTTTTAACTCGAACGCAGCCGCCAGAATTTCGAGCACCTGCTGCTGGTCGTTTTCGCCTGCCTGCCTGATCAGTCGGCTGGGCGAATGCAGAAATTTTTGCGTCAGTCGGTTGGCAAACTCCGTTAAAACTTTTTGCGGGTCTTCCTGCGCGTTTAACTTAGCCAGCGCACGACTCAACTCGCTGGCTTTAACTTCTGAGGTTTGTGAGCGTACCTCTTTAAGCAGAGAGACAGCCGACAAGGACTGCAACCAGTTAATGTATTTTTGTCCATGCAACCCGATAATATCGCGCGCTTCATTTGCCGCTTCCTGACGCAGTTTCAAGTTTTCCTTGATCACATCCTGCATGTCATCAACGGTGTACAAATAAACATCACTTAATTTGGCAACCTGCGGTTCGATATCTCTGGGCACAGCCAGGTCGACCATTAGCAAGGGACGATGCTTGCGTTGTTTCATCGCGTTTTCAATCAAACCTTTACCAATGATCGGTACCGGACTGGCGGTGGAACTGATAATGATATCCGCCTGAGTAACCAGCTCGGGTAGCGCCGACAAACCATAAGCGGTCGCGCCAAACTCTTTTGCCAGATTTTGTGCGCGTTCGACCGTGCGGTTAGCAACGCTCATTTTGGTCACGCCCTGGCGTGCAAGATGACGCGCGGCCAGCTCGATTGTTTCGCCAGCGCCAATAAAAAGCGTTTCCACCGGTTTAAAATCCGAAAAAATTCGTTTTGCCAGAGTAACCGCGGCATAGGCGACCGATACCGCGCTTTCACCAATCTGGGTTTCGGTTCTGACCTGTTTGGCCAGTGAAAAAGTCTGTTGGAATAACCGGTTTAGATATAATCCAATTGTGCCTGCATGATTGGCATAACCATAAGCGTCTTTAACCTGACCAAGAATTTGCGGCTCGCCCAGAACCATCGAATCGAGGCCACAGGCAACGCTCATAATATGATTGATTGCCGGTTCGCCGGAGTGAAAATAAGCGTGTTCACTAATATGTGACGCGTCCATCTGGTGATAAACGGCCAGCCATTCGGCCACCGCGAGTGATTTTTCGGCTTGCGCCTGGTCTGATTGAAAACTTTCAGAGCATCGATAAATCACTTCCATGCGGTTGCAGGTAGAAATTATCGCCACTTCTTCCAGGCGTGCGTCCAGCTTGAGTGAAATCAGACTTTCGCTCATACGTTCGGGAGAAAAAGCAACTTTTTCTCGCAGATCTACGGGCGCGGTCTTGTGATTTATTCCAAATATAGAAACAGGCATAGTGAAAAAAAACGGCTAAAAATTGAACGGATGAAGGTCGGGCGAGTCTATCGGCTCCGGAAAGTACAAATATTGATTGTTATCAAAAAGCGCCCTAGGTAACATAATCTGCTTCTACTCTGGGTTTAACCGGATAGTCTTAGCTTAAATAGTCTTAACCGAATATCCTAACTTAAGACAGTCTTGAACTTAAGACAGTCTTGAACTTAAGATAGTCGTGACTCGAAAATAGTGAAGCTGTTTATCCCGTCGACAAGGGCGAGGATTATACCAGAGGCGCGCTGCAAATCGCAGTTTTTTTAAGTAACCCGTACAAAAGGTCCGTATTAACCCCTCCAGATGAGTGATCTAAAATTGAATCGAATTATACTTAATATTGTTCTGTGGTTTGGCCTGATCGGGTGTGCCGGTCAGTCGACCGATCGGGTGGCCAACTCTGACACCCGATACCAGCTCAGCAGCGCCGCGCAGCTGAATGCGAGACAGCGAGCCGACCTTTATGAAGCGATCCTGGCGGCCGATATGGCCGAGCAGCAACAGGACTTTATCACCGCCATGAGCTATTACCTGTTTGCCGCTGAATTGTCCCGCGAGCAACAACTGATCGTAAAAAGCATTGAAATGGCGCGCAAAACCCAGGACCCATTGGCGTTGGAACGCGCCGCCAAAATCTGGCTGGCCGAATCGCCCGACAACGAACACGCGCTTTCTATTTTAATGGAAGCGCAGCTGGGAATGCAGGATCTCGACGCGTCGCGACAGACCGCGATTCAGCTGCTGGCAAAAATTAACGACGATGACGAGCAGTTTACCCTGCTGAAAAACCGTGTGCTCAGCAAGGAACCCCGCATCGCATTTAATCTGCTGCGTGAACTGAACAAACAACAACCGGAAAACGTCGCGGTAATCGTCGCCCAGGCGCAGTTTTTCCTGAATTTGGCCAACGCTAACAAGCAGTCGAAAAAAATACTGTCGCAAGCCCTTGCCCGTAGCGAAGACGCCCTTGCCTTAAAACCACTTTATATATCGGCGATCCGCCTTAAAACGCTGGCGATGTTTCAACTGCGACAGGACGCACGTGTTCGCAGCTATCTGAGTGACTTGTTCATTGAGAATCCTCAATCTAAAGCCATCAGCGATATGCTGGGTCAATTGCTGTATGACTTGCGTGACTACAACGCCAGCATTTTACACTACGCTCACTGGCTGGAAAAAAACCCGCAGGATCTGGAAGCGCGTAATTATCTGGCCGCCAGCTATTACGCTAAAGGCCAGTTTGATATCAGCCTGAGGCACTTTCAACAATTACTGGAACAGGACTACCAGCGCGATGCGACTGCATTTTACTGCGGTGACTCGGCGCAAAAACTGGGCAATAACAGCGTTGCACTCAGCTGCTTTGAACAGGTGACCGCAGGCCGTTATCTGGCCATGTCAAAAATTCAAATGGCGAAACTACTGGCGGCAGAGGCCAGATTTGACGACGCATTGTCGACCCTGACAGCGCCCTACAACCTCAACCCCGATGATCAGGGAAAGCTGACCAATGCAGAAATCGACCTGCTCGACAGGTATTTTACTCGCGACCGGGCCAAGCAGCGTCTGGACGAAGCATTGCAACGAAATCCGGATAATCTGGCGTTGATCCTGAAAAAAATCAAACTGTATCAACTGTTGGAGCAGCCGGAAAAACTCGATCAATTGCTGCACCAGGCGCGTAATTTGATTGACTCCGAGCCAAAATTATTGCGTTTCAATCTGGCGACTGCGGCGCTACTCAAGAACAACGGTTATTTCAAACTGGCGATCGACTGGCTCGATCAGGCTCTGGAGTCCGACCCGCAAAATAAAGAACTGCTATATACTAGAGCCCTGTACCTTGAGCCACTGGGCTTGTACCAGGATATGATCGAGCAGTTTAAACTGCTGATTGCCGACTACCCGGACGACCTCAACATCAAAAACGCGCTCGGATACACCCTGGCCGACAGAAAAATGGACCTCAACTACGCGCAGGCCCTGATTGACAGTGCCTATCAGGGATTACCCGATAGCGCGGCGGTTATCGACAGCAAAGGCTGGATTGCTTACCGTCTTGGCGACCTCACCGCGGCCTTAGAATACTTGAAACGGGCATTTGTGATGTCACCCAGCGCAGAAGGCGCCGCCCATTTGGGCGAGGTTTTGTGGATGAAGGACAAACGACAGGATGCCAGAGCGGTTTGGCTTAAAGGTCTGCAACTGGAACAAAAAAACCCGGTATTACTTGAGACTCTGGAGCGGTTAGACATTGACCTTAAACCTGAGTAACCGCGCCTTGCCCGCTTTAACTGATAGGTCGAGCGTGAGTGATTCAACCATTAAGCGTCGAACCCGGCGGCGTTTGTATCGGACGCTCTATAGCGGCCTGTTCGCTATACTCATTAGCGGTTGCCAGTCATTCCTCCCCAAACCCGCAGTACAGCAATCGGCCGGACAAGGCGCGGCGCAACTCGCTCAAATTGACCACTGGCTGCTCAAAGCACGAGTCGCGTTGCAAACTAAAGAAGACAATGTGACCGCGACACTGGACTGGCAAAAACAGGGACAGGATTTTGATTTTCACCTGTACGGACTATTTGGCGCGACTTACGCGCATCTGGTGCAAAGCGACGACCAGGCCAAACTCGACCTGCCGGAAGATCAGGTTTTCTATCATCAGAATGCCGAACAGTTATTGTTTCAGTCCATGGGTTGGGATTTTCCCATCGACGCCCTCGGTTACTGGGTAAAAGGGCTTCCGTCCGGTAAAGCAGGCGAAGAGTTCACCCGAAATAAAAAAGGTGAACTGAGCAAGGTTGTGTTCAAAGATTGGCGGGTTGAGTTTTTTCAGTTCTCAACCTTCTCTGGTTATTCACTGCCAAAAGTGATCCGCGCGGTTCACCCACAAATGCAATTGAAAATGGTGGTCAAACGGTGGCAGATTATTCCGGCGACCTGACGACTTTTGGGTGGTGCTATGCTTGCGATTTCTTCCATCTATCAGCTTAGCATCAACACAACTTAACCCTTAAAAATAATCCTTAAATAAAGCCCTATGCCACAGAAAGAGAGCAGGCCACAAACAACAAAAATCCCGACATCCGCTAGCGTCTCAAAACGGGTGGGCGGCGAAACAACGCGCTGGTTTTGCCCGGCCAAGCTCAACTTGTTCCTGCACCTCACAGGGCGTCGCGAAGATGATTATCACAACCTGCAAAGCGTTTTTCAATTGCTCGATTTTGGCGACTGGCTGGAGATTGAATTAAGCGACACTAACATCATTGAATTTGACTGCAATCAGCCCGAGCTTTGCAACAATGACAATCTGGTGGTGAGCGCGGTTGAGCATTTGCAAAAATACGCGAGCCAGCGAGGACTGACCACCACCGGCGCAAAAATCAAGCTGGATAAAAAGCTACCCGTCGGCGGCGGCGTTGGCGGCGGCAGTTCCAACTGTGCCAGCGCGTTGCTGGCATTTAATCAGCTCTGGCAGCTCGACATGGATCCGCAAGCATTACTGACGATGGGTTTGAGTCTGGGCGCCGACGTACCTTTTTTTATTCACGCTAACACCGCTTTTGTCGAAGGCATCGGTGAGATCCTGACGCCCGTTGAAATGGCTCCCGCGTGGTTTCTGGTGGTGTGTCCGCCAGTACACGTAAGCACCGCTAAAATATTTTCAAATCCCTTATTGACAAGAAATAGCAAAGCCATCACAATACGCGACCTCGACGCTCTGGGGCTTCCTTTTAGCGGTTTTAACACCCTTGAAGCCATCGTTTGTAACGATTATCCAGAGGTTAAGGCTGCACTAAACTGGTTGAAGCAATTTAATCAGCAGGCACGAATGACCGGAACCGGAAGTTGTGTGTTTGCAGCCTTTGACAATGAGCGAGAAGTCAGTAAAATAGCGTCCCGTTGTAACTGGCCTCATTTTGTAGCTCGCGGCATCAATCAATCACCGCGACAACAGAAAAATCAGGTTAGCCCGACGATTGTCAATTGATAACGCGTCAAATATTTTACAGACTTGTATTACAATACAGGGGTATCGCCAAGCGGTAAGGCAACGGGTTTTGATCCCGTCATGCGTTGGTTCGAATCCAGCTACCCCTGCCATTTTTTTGATTATTTTTGTCCTTTACCTCCAGCTTTTACAAAAATCGATGGCCAAATTGAACAAAAATAACAAGGCACCGTCTGCCATCCTGTTGTATTATCCTCTTTTCCAAACAAACTATCTGTCAATCTTGCTGCGCGCAAATCCATTGGGGTTTAATTATGTCTGATATGATGCTTTTCAGTGGTAACGCCACGCCCGAACTCGCCACCAAAATAGCCGATTATCTCGATATTTCTCTGGGTAAAGCCAAAGTCGGCCAGTTCAGCGACGGCGAAGTCGCAATTGAAATTTTGGAAAACGTGCGCGGTATGGACGTGTTTATCATTCAATCGACCTGCGCACCGACTAACGACAGCCTGATGGAGCTGGTGGTTATGGCGGACGCGCTACGACGCGCTTCTGCTGGCCGAATCACAGCAGTCGTTCCTTATTTCGGTTACGCCCGCCAGGACAGACGAGTGCGTAGCGCACGCGTACCTATCAGCGCCAAAGTGGTCGCTGACATGATGGCGGTTGTCGGCATAAATCGCGTATTGACGGTCGATTTGCACGCCGATCAGATCCAGGGATTTTTCGACATTCCAGTAGACAACGTGTACGCCACCCCGGTTTTAATCGAACACATCAAGAAGAACGCTTCTGGCGACGAAATTATGGTATCGCCCGACGTTGGCGGTGTGGTTCGAGCTCGCGCCGTGGCCAAACTACTCAACGATGCGGATCTGGCGATCATCGACAAACGTCGTCCGGAAGCCAACAAGTCGGAAGTTATGAATATAATCGGCGACGTTGACGGACGCGACTGTATTATCCTTGACGATTTGGTAGATACCGCCGGAACCCTGTGCACTGCCGCTGGCGCGCTCAAAGCCAATGGCGCGAAAAGCGTTTCCGCTTACGCCACTCACCCGGTACTGTCAGGAAAAGCGATAGAGAACATTAACGGCTCGGTGCTCGACCGTTTGATCACCACAGACACCATTCCTCTATCCGGCGCTGCTCGCGCATGCGAACGAATTAAAGTGCTAACCCTGTCTGAGATGTTGGGCGAGTCCATCCGCCGGGTTAACGAAGAAGAATCCCTCAGCTCCATGTTTATGGGGTAAAGGCTTTCTGCCTTATCAGCAACGATCCTGATTGATCGCTCATGCCTCATTCCCAGAACGGACAAAGGGCGCCATCGGTGCCTTTTTGTTGTGTTCCATTCTTTTTTGCACTCCGCCTGCTAAGAACCTTGCCATTGCACCCCCGCCGCCATTATAATTCGCAGCCCTTTTTTTAAAGGGAACACGACTCTATCGCCGCCGCAGTTAAGCAAATGCCCGGCTTATGAGCTAGTCCTTGAACTGGTCGCGGTCAAGGAAAAACACACTTTTGGAGAAATATACAATGAGCGATTCATTTGAATTGAATGTCGAGCTTCGAGAAGACCTGGGGAAAGGTGCGAGCCGCCGCCTGCGTCGTCTGGACGATAAAATACCGGGGATTGTTTACGGTGGCGGTAAAAAGCCGCAGCCGATCTCTATCCGCCATTCTGAAATTATCAAGCACCTGGAAGACGAAGCTTTCTACTCGCATATTTTGACGTTAACTGCGGGCAAGAAAACTGAAAAGGTGATCTTGAAAGACCTTCAACGCCACCCTTTTAAGCCTAAAGTGACTCACGCTGACTTTATGCGCGTTAAAGCAGGCGAAAAGTTCACCACTTCGGTTCCATTGCACTTCCTGAACGAAAAAACCTGCCCGGGCGTTAAAGCCGGTGGCGTAGTCAGCCACACTTACACCAGTGTCGAAATTTCCTGTCTGCCTAAAAACTTACCGGAATACCTGGAAGTAGATCTGGCGGATCTGGAAATGGATCAGGTTGTTCATTTATCCGACATCAAGCTGCCTAAAGGCGTTGAAATTGTCGAGTTAAGCCATGGCGGAGACCACGATCAGGCGATTGTGACCATCCATAAGAGCCGCAGCGCGGTTTCTACCGATGAAGATGAAGATGGTGCTGAAGGCGAAGCGGAAGCGGCTACTGAGTAATCGCTACTTCGACAACATCGCGTTGCAACCAGATAAAGCAGTTACTTTAGCTTTATGCTGGTTGCAACAGATTTGGGAGGGCGTGAAGCCGCCCATTCCATCTCCCGATGTAAGCTGAGTTAACACATGATCAAACTAATTGCAGGGCTCGGTAATCCGGGCCCTCAATATTCTCAGACCCGACATAATGCGGGTGCCTGGTTTGTTCAGGCGCTGGCAAATGCCTATTCGATCCCGCTGCAACTAGAGACTCGATTTTTTGGTCATGTAGGCCGCGGATTGATCGACGGCAACGACTGCCGCCTGCTCATTCCCAATACGTTTATGAACTTAAGTGGTAAATCCGTCGGCGCGCTGGCAACCTTTTACAAGCTAATGCCGGATGAAATACTGGTGGTTCACGACGAACTGGACATAGAGCCCGGCAGCGTCAGACTGAAAAAATCTGGTGGCCATGGCGGTCATAATGGATTAAGAGATATCATCAAGTCGCTGGCCAACTGCCGCGATTTTTATCGCCTGAGAATTGGCATCGGCCACCCTGGAGACAAAAGCCAGGTGCACAATTATGTGCTGGGCAAAGCCTCCGCCGATCAACAAAGAGCAATTGAAGAAAGTATCGACGAAGCCATTCGTCATACCGGTGATATTATAAAAGGCAATCACGATAAGGTGATGCAATCGATGCACGCTTTTAGGGCTTAAAAACCACAGCTAACATTAATTTAGTCCCCTCTCTCTTTGGGAGAGGGTTAGGGAGAGGGCGACAAGGTCGACCCTTGGACGTTGTCCAAGTTATAAAGCTCTACCCCCTCCTGGCCTCCCCCTTCAAAGGAGGAGGAACCTTAAAAAGATTTTACGGAGTAAAAACCATGGGTTTTAAATGCGGTATCGTTGGATTACCCAACGTCGGTAAATCAACTTTGTTTAATGCGTTAACCGACGCGGGTATCGACGCGCAAAACTATCCGTTTTGTACCATTGAACCCAATACCGGCGTGGTGCCCATGCCGGATCCACGGCTGGATGCGCTGGCAAAAATAGTCAATCCTGAGCGGGTTTTACCCACCACCATGGAGTTTGTCGATATTGCCGGATTGGTCAAAGGCGCGTCAAAAGGTGAAGGACTGGGCAATCAATTTTTGGGGAATATTCGTGCCACTGACGCCATCGCCCACGTTGTTCGCTGCTTCGAAAATGACGACGTGATCCACGTCGAAAACAAAATTGACCCGCTAGACGATATCGAAGTAATCAATACAGAGTTAGCACTTGCCGACCTGGAGTCCGTTGAAAAACAAATCCTTAAAAATACAAAAATTGCAAAAAGCGGCGACAAAGAAGCAAAAGCGATGCTGCTCTTACTGGAAAAATGCCGAGATTTATTAAACGACGCGCAACCGATCCGCGCAGGTGATTGGGACAAAGATGAGTGGATTGTGGTCAGCAAAATGCAGCTGATCACCAGCAAGCCCACCATGTACATCGCCAACGTCAGCGACGATGGATTCGAAAACAACCCTTACCTGGACACAGTAACCGAATTGGCCACCAAAGAAAAAGCCAGCGTAGTGGCCGTATGCGCGTCGATGGAATCAGAACTTGCCGGTCTGGACATAGAGGAACAACAAGAATTTTTGCAGGAAATGGGACTGAATGAGCCGGGGTTAAACCGGGTTATTCGCGCCGGTTATCAATTGCTTAACCTGCAAACCTATTTCACCGCTGGCGTTAAAGAAGTGCGCGCCTGGACAATCCCCGTTAATGCCACCGCGCCACAAGCCGCCGGCGTTATCCACACCGACTTTGAAAAAGGCTTTATCCGCGCCGAAGTCACCAGTTATGACGACTATATCCAATACAACGGTGAAGCAGGCTCTAAAGAAGCGGGTAAATGGCGTCTCGAAGGCAAAGACTACCTGGTCAAAGACGGCGATGTAGTCCACTTCCGCTTTAACGTCTAATCCCATTCTAAATCCCCTTTCGCTGCGGCAGAGGACTAGACCTCTATACCTCCGTTAAATCCCCTCTTCTTCCTGGAGAGGGTTAGCTTTAAAAGTCCCCTGAGAAGGCCAGCTTTAAAATCCCCTCTCCCTTCGGGAGAGGGCTAGGGTGAGGGTAAGCTGCGGCCTGCTTTTACCATTTCAGTTGTCTTGATTAGTCGAGCAAATAGTCACTAATTTCTTCGAGCCTGACTTTCGCTCTAGGTGAGAAAAAATGACTAGCTCATTCATACTTGGCGCACAACTCTTCCATGACTGCAGAAACAGGGATCATCTCAGCACGAGAAATTTGCTCAATTGAGACCGATATATCGTCCTGTACCTGTCTGCATTTTAGAAAATTCACAAAATCTTTCACCAACAAATCCATATTTGAATTCTATAGTCGACTCCAATTCATTATCATCTATTTGAAATCTAAGCATTTTTACCCATTAAAAATTTTCAGCAACTAAATTATAGTGCTAATCCGATTTGTTGGCGCTTCTACTCAGGTTAAATCCAGTCACCTCGGCAGAACTGAGAATTTTTTCATCAATAGAACGAAATTCCGCCAAACTGCTGACATTCAAGGGGGTAGCCCTCAACTTTTCAGTCATTGTGTAGCCGCTTGAATTAGAAGCACAAATTATCCAAATTTAAGCCCAAAAGCCATTGACAAATAGACCTCAAATCCGCAAAATACGCGGCTCTTGAGTCTTGACCAAAGTTTCAAGAATTTTAAGAAATACCTGATTATGGCAAGGTAGCTCAGTTGGTTAGAGCACATCACTCATAATGATGGGGTCGGTGGTTCAAATCCACTCCTTGCTACCATACACGATAAAGGCTAGAGCGTAAGTACGCACTAGCCTTTTTTTGTTTCTGAAATCCCGTAAGTCCATCAAAACGACATATTGTAAAACCGCCGTCTTTATCGCCAAAGTATATTTCCTTGCTCCTCAACAAGTGACTGTCCTTTTTCCTCTTGCCAATATTTGAACGCCTTAATATCAATCAGGTGCACTGGCTCACTCAGGTTCAAACTTTTGCTAGCTCTCGTTGCCGGGTCATTGGCTGTTTGCACCAAGTGCAGCAGCATCTTGAAAAACTGGGGCAGAAATGGCTTCAGGGGATCAAAAAAACTCAACCGCTCTATCTATCACCGGAATAAAATAAACCGTCCACTGAATTTATTGTATTCTTGCATGGCGGGATGATTTTTTAGCGCCTGATGTTTGAAAACGAACATCTAAAAACGCCGTTTTTTTGAAATTTGCTAAAAATCCCTCGTTTGCCCGACGCGCCCCATAATATTCAAAGCAATTAACGCTGAAATAGAGAAGTCTTTAATAAAGTGCCTGTCCAAGTTTTTTTTCCAAGTTCCGTCATCGCCGCTTAATACATACTTATCAATCACCTCAAACTTAATTTTGAATAGCAAGTTCTTATCTTCAGGTCGCTGAATTCCAATCATCAGCTCTTCTTGCGCTTCGTCATATATGCAAATTTGATAACTACCTTTAAATATAATAATGTTCCTCGTCATTTAACCGCTCCTTCAGTTTGACTATACTTTAAACTCACGATTTTTCTATGCTTTTTGTGCTTTATTCTTCTTTTTTGGTAACTACTCACACCCTACAGCATTGATTTTCCCGGCCAAAGCCATTTGAATAGCAATTAATGGATTAACCCCTTTGTTCGCCATGCTCTGAAGATAACTTGAAATCCGGCAATAGGCTTGGGCAT
>Ga0316209_1001317_pt1 | contig 27120 bp, 27 predicted proteins | sample 6monopyrite_MG_FD_204945 | JGI IMG/M metagenome (GOLD analysis project Ga0316209, IMG submission 204945) | Microbial mat bacterial communities from mineral coupon in-situ incubated in ocean water Damariscotta River, Maine, United States -... | ecosystem: Environmental > Aquatic > Marine >...
CTGGCTTCTCCGGGTTCTCACGATCCTGTTGCACCCAACGACCCAGTGTCGAAAAGCCGACGCCAAAATCAGCAGCTACCTGCTTTCGTGTAAGACCACTCGTCAGTGCAACACGCACCGCCTCCTGTCTGAATTCGGCTGTGTGTTTCTTTCCCATTGTCGTTCTCCTTTTGCGAATAATACGCGGTTAAAGGAGCGGAACAATACCGCGACAGGTCCACTCATAAAGTTTCTGAGAAGATCAATAGTCGCCCAAGAAAAACATTGGCATTCTAAACACCAGCACATAGACTCAGCTCAGAGTTGCTGTGATCAATTGAATCCATCATACTTTTTAATGAGAGCCATAATTACAGGGAATATCCATATGCCGATCAACCCCTATTATCAGACGACAAAAAACGGTGACCATGCGTTCACAATGGAAGCGCCTAAAATAAAATTCGGAGTAGGTTCAATTTCCGAATTAGGGGATGATGCGCGTACCCTTGGCATGACGCGGGTCGCTTTATTTACGGACCCCGTTGTCGTTCATTTAGAACATTTTTCAAAAGCCAAAAAGTCGCTTACAGATGCTGGATTGGATGTCGCGGTTTTTTCTGAAACCGAAATTGAACCCACAGACAGATCATTTAAGGCGGCGACCAAATTCGCCGTTGAAAGTCATTTTGACGGATTTGTTTCGGTCGGTGGCGGATCGGCCATAGACACATCAAAGGCAGCCAATTTATATTCCAGTTATCCAGCTGAATTTTTAAACTACGTCAATGCCCCTATTGGCAAAGCTTTGCCCGTCCCAGGGCCGCTGAAACCACACATTGCGTGCCCGACCACTTTTGGTACGGCGAGCGAGTGCACAGGCATTGCAGTCTTTGATTTATTAGAAATGGAAGCCAAAACAGGCATTGCCAGTGCCCGGTTACGCCCTAACCTCGGCATTCTTGACCCCGATGCATTGCCCACATTACCGACACCTGTGTTAGCAGCCAACGGGTTTGATGTGTTTAGCCATGCGGTTGAATCGTTAACGGCGCGTCCTTTCACCCAACGACCAGCCCCGGCATCATCAAATACCCGTCCCTTAGGCCAAGGGGCAAATCCATATAGCGATTTAGCCTGTTTGGAAGCCATAAGACTGATCGGCAATAATTTGGTTGAAACGGTAAATGATCGCAGCGACACATCCCGCTTAGAGGCCATGATGTTCGCGGGTATGTTAGCAGGCATCGGGTTCGGTAATGCGGGATGTCATTTGCCCCACGCCATGTCTTATGCGGTGGCGGGTTTAATTAAAAACTATCAACCGGATGGCTGGCCAAGCGATCATGTGATGGCACCGCACGGTATATCCGTCATCGTCAACGCTCCATCCGTTTTCAGAATGACCGGCCCGTCATGCCCTGAAAGGCATTTACAGGCTGCCGAAGCCATGGGAGCCGACATCACAAAGGCCCACATAAATGATGCCGGCGATATTTTAGCCGACCGCGTCATTGATATGATGCGTATGGCGAATATACCCAACGGTTTAAATGGTCTAGGTTATAACAATAATGACATCGACGCGTTAACAGCCAAAACAATTCCACAAAAACGCTTAACCGATAATGCAGCCATGCCCATTAATGCTGATCATTTAAAAACGTTGTTCAAAGGAGCCATGTCTTATTGGTAATCTCAGGTTAAGCGGCATTGATACGTTGTTCAATTTTTTCAATCAGCGCGTCCGGAATGTCGACACCTTCGGCTTTCGAGCGGCTGCGAATATCCAAACGACGCGCCCCCGGCAAACGCGTGCCCGGTTGGTCCAACATGGCAACCAACAGCATTTCAACACGGTCAACAAATCCGCTGCCAGCAAAAATTTTAGGATCAATAATCATAAAAAATTGTCCGATATGGGGAGGGTCACCTTCGGCATTTAAAAATGATGAGGCTTCGAAACCAAATTGCGATCCGGTCAAAGCGGCGGCTAATAACTCTACCACCAAGACCAATGCGGCACCTTTGGCCCCGCCCATGGGAAGGTTAGTGCCTTTCATGGCGGCTTTGGCATCAGTCGTCGGATTACCATTTTCATCAATCGCCCAGCCTTCGGGTATGGCTTCGTCTTTGGCGGCGGCTTGTACAATTTTACCACGGGCAATGGTGGCTAATGATAAATCGACAACCAACGGGTCACCATTTTTCCGTGGACAACCAAATCCAACAGGGTTGGTTCCGAATACGGCTTTTGTCCCGCCCCAAGGGGCAATCCCCGCAGGCGAATTAGAGAAGAATAAAGATACATAGCCACGGGTAGCTATTTTTTCAACATGATAGCCAAGGGCACCCGAATGATGGGAGTTTTTAATTGTCACCGCCACAATGCCAGTTTGTTTTACTTTTTCCAAAGCCCGCTCGATACCCATTTCAATGGCCGGATAAGCAAATCCAGAACGGGCGTCCACCGCACAAGCAGCTGTCGTTAAATCGGATACTTCGGGGTCAACCGTACCATTTATTTTTTTGACCTTGACCTGTTCGGCATAAGATAAAATACGTGATGAGCCATGGCTTGATAATCCATCGGCTTCGGCAGCGGATAAAGCATCAGCCACGGAATTAGCATTATTGGTTGACGTTCCAGATTGAACTAAAACATCAACGACCATTTGGTGAAAAGCATCTAATGAAAGTATTGTCATTTTTTTTCATCTCGAATTCTAAGGTTTTAAAAAATTTCGCACCGCATCAGCGATCATATTGGAAACGCGAATGTCGGCTTCGACTGTGCGTGCGCCCACATGCGGCGTTAAGTATAAATTGGGCACATCGGTTAAAACGCTGCCTGCACCTAATGGCTCTGTTTCATAGACGTCCAAAAAAGCGCCGCCGATTTCATTTGATTTAAGTGCGCCTGCTAATGCCTGTTCATCAACCACCCCGCCACGGGCTGTGTTAATTAGATAGGCATCAGATTTCATAGCCGCTAAGTGAGCGGTACTAAATAAGTTTTTAGTCTGTTTTGATAACGGCACGTGCAAACTGATGGCGTCACTGGTTTCGATTAATTGATCTAAAGATATAGGTGTTGTTTGCTGGTCTTGCCACAGGGGATCATCATTATTCAATGCCGGGTCATATGCCGATACCAACATACCCATGGCCCGGGCACGCATGCCAACAGCGCGACCAATTGTCCCAAAACCTACCAGACCGAGTTGTTTACCCATCATTTCGCGGCCCAATAATTTCATCCGCGGCCATTCACCAGACGCTGTTTTCTGGGATGAATGATAGGCACCCCTGAACATCATGAACATGGCACCCATGACCAGTTCGGCGACAGAAACTGTGTTCGCACCCAAAGCCGGATACACTGCAATACCCCGGTTTTCACAAACATCCATATCGATGTTGTCAAGACCAACGCCCAACCGGCCAACAACTTTTAAATCTGTGGACGCATCTAAAAGCGTGCCTTTAACCAACGTTTGATTACGCACTATAATCGCCGGCACCCCAGTCATTAGACAAGTTAATCTTTCCTGATCACGCACCAATTCCGGATCATACAACACGTCAAAATCACGGGTTAAACCGGCCACAGCCGTTTCATCCATAAATTCTGAAATAATAATATCTACCATTTATTGGCTCCAACAAAATATGGGGCAGAGAGCATGATAACAGCTCTCCACCCCATATGTCGTAATTACTGCTTATGCGCTGCGATAAAGTTTGGTTAATACAAACTCTTTGTGGCCCAAAGCTTCGGCCGCTGTAGCCCGACCATTACAAGTACGGATACACATATCAATTAACGCGTCCCCGGCTTGATCGAAATTCATTTCCCGGCGCAAAATACCCGACACATCAACATCGATATGTTCGTTCATGGTACGCACGGTGCGTGGATTAGCCGTTAATTTAATTACCGGCTCAATCGGGTTACCGATAACGTTGCCTTGACCCGTTGGGAATAAATGCACAACAAAACCAGCTGCGGCTTGCAAGGTTACACATTCAGCAGCGGCAGAAGATGTGTCCATGAAATACAATCCAGCCCCTTTAGCAGGTGCTTCGGCAGGCTCCAACACATCAACGAATTGTGTGTTTTTACCGATTTTTTCTAAATTTCCAAACGCTTTTTCTTCGATGGTGGTCAAGCCGCCTTCGATGTTCCCTTTGGTCGGTTGGCTGTCTGATAAATCAGACGTTTTGAATGGTTCGATAACTTCATCCATATAGGCTTGCCACGTTTTTAGAAACTTCGCACCGGCCTCTGGCGTGGCACCGCGCGAGGCACAGACTTGTTCCGCACCGGTAATTTCAGATGTTTCACCAAAACAGGTTGTCGCACCCCAAGCATCAAATTTATCGATAAAATTACCCACCGTCGGGTTCGATGCTAATCCGGATGTGGTATCGGACTCGCCACATTTCACAGACACCCACAATTCGTCAACGCTGCAAGGTTCGCGTTGAAGTTCGGTTGCCCAATGTAAAAATTCTTTGGCTTGGCGACTGGCGGCTTCAATGACTTTAAAATCACCATTTTGTTCGATAGAAAACCCTGCGACCGGTTTTCCGGTTTTGGCGATACCGTCCACAATACGTTGCGTCCAAACAGGTTCAATTCCGATGACGATCACAGCGGCTACATTCGGATTAGCGCCGGTACCGATTAAAGTTCGGAAATGCAGTTCCAGATCTTCGCCAAATTGCAAACGTCCGTATGGGTGCGGCAACGCCAGTGTGCCTTTTACATTATTAGCAACGGCTTCGCAGCTGGCATTGGACAAATCATCAAGTGGCAAAATCACAACGTGATTACGTACACCAACACGACAATTTTCACGGCGATATCCAGAAAATACCGGTTTACCATCTTTGCGTAATGCACCAGGGCGAGGTTCAGGTTTGGAAATTACCGTATCTACGGTATGTTTTGGTACCTGCGGGCTTTGAATAGATGTGCTCATCTTTACCACCTTTTTGTTTTCATATTATGGATGTGGACGTGGCCACCCACGGCAATATCAGCAACGGCTTTGCCGATATCATGACCATATTTCATAATGGTGTCACCGGATTTAATGGCTTTTAAAGCGATTTTATGACCAAGCGGAATATCATTCAAACTAGCGAGTTCAACGGTACCATCCGTTGCCATCACCCAGCCAGATAAGGTCTGGCCTTTGCTTGCGTCTTCAACAACAACAACGCCTACGCTGTCATCGGTTTCATGAACTAAAAAATGCGGAGTTGCCACATTGAGCTCCTATTGTTTGAGTAAAAAAATAACAACCTTAAAAAAAACATGCCATGATCAAAAGCTAAACATACTTAGATCAAATACAGTTTAATTTATTTGAGGTCGCATCTACAAATTGCGGCAATGTCTTGTGACTGTCAATTAATTCATATAACTCTTATATAAGAATTTTAAATCAAGGCTGTTTATGTTTTTTCCTTAAGCTATGGTCCAGTTCCCTTATTTAGGACCTTTTCAAGGACGGTTTCTATGCGCGCACAAAATACGCCACGTCATAAACAATCCCCACTTTATAAACAGATAAGCGAAAAAATTGTTGACCGTATCAACAAAGGTTTTTGGTTGCCGGGAGACGCACTGCCCAGCGAAATGGCCTTGGCCGAAGAATTAGGCGCATCACAAGGCACCGTCAGAAAAGCGCTAGACGAATTAACCCACAACAATCTGGTCACCCGTCACCAAGGCAAAGGAACATTTGTCACAGCCCACACAGCCCAACGAGAATTGTTTCATTTTTTCAATTTAACCCGCGATGACGGCCGCAAACAATTACCAACGACAAAACGCATTATCGGCATCGAAAACCGCCGCGGAAACAGTGATGAGTGCACGCGATTAAAGCTGAAACCTGCAACCCGTGTCATTTTCATTGAACGCATTCGCGAACTCGGCAAACGTTCCGCTATATTTGAAACCATCGTGCTGCCGGCCAAACTATTCAGAGGCTTAGGCATAAATGACACGCTTCCCAATGAGCTCTACCAACTTTACGAGCAACACTATGGCGTAACCATTCATAAGGCCGTTGAACGCATTGGCGCAACCTTTGCTGACCAGAAACGCGCCCGCCATTTGAACGTGCAAAATGGTGCGCCGCTATTGGAAATCGATCGTTTGGCCGAAACTTTAAACGGCACGCCGGTTGAATGGCGACGAAGCCAGTTGAACACCATCAGCCACAAATACATTAGTGAAATTATTTAAAGCTCAACCTATTCCTAGCCTTAAACCTGATACGTGCCAGACATATCTGTTGTTGCTTGTTTAAAAACTGAGGGCGTCATATTTTTTGAGGCTTCGAAGCTATCGAAGCCGCTACGCACCATCAACGGCAACTGATCGCGTAACACATCGCCACGCGCACGTATTTTTCCTTTAAACCCATAGCGCGATCTTAACTGCCTTGCCTGACTATAAGCACGGCCATCCGTGTAAGCTGGAAAATTTAAAGCAACCAAATCAAAACGATGTAAATCATCGGCTAATAAACCAACGTCAAAATCATTGTTGATTTGAATGCCAAGGGGACCATTTAACGCCAACACATTGGCGCGGTTGAACTGCCAACGCTCAACATCAATGACCACATGTCCGCCATTGGGCAAACGCTCCGTTGATGCTACAAACACCCAATCGTCGGCAATGATTTCACCATTTTCAAGCAGCGTCATGAAAATTCTCCGGATACAATCTGATTTTAAAAGGTGTATAACCAATTCGGTCCAAAGTGACCGCAAAAATTTCCTCATCAAGTCGCAGATCAATGTATGTCTCTATGATGGCTTCGACCGCATCAACGATTTCATCGGTGGAAAAAGCAGGGCCAACAATTGTTCCAATGGCAGAATTTTCACCGATCCGTCCGCCCAAGGAAATTTGATAATATTCTTCGCCCCGGCGGTCGACACCCAACAATCCAATGTCACCCACATGGTGATGCCCGCAAGCATTAATACAGCCAGAAATTTTAACCCGGATTTGCCCGATATCATGTTGCTGATCCAGATCCGCAAAGCTTTCGGATATACGTCGGGCAACCGGGATCGACCGCGTTGTCGCCAGTGCGCAATAATCCATGCCCGGGCAAGCGATGATATCCCCCACGCGGCCAATGTTTGCCGTGGCTAAATCAATGGCTGTAAGTGCCGTCCATAATTCAAACAGTGCGGACTTTTTGACATGCGGGAAGACAATATTTTGTTCGTGTGACACAGCCATTTCGCTTAACGAAAACTGGTCAGCCAAATCAGCCACTTTATCCATTTGATCGGCGGATAAATCACCGGGGATGCCGCCCGTTGGTTTTAATGACAACGTGGCAATAACGTAGCCATCCTGTTTATGGTCATGGGTATTGGATTTAAGCCAACGCGCGAAATCAGGGTCTGTCACCTGCAATTGATGGCTTTCAACAATTTCATAATCCGGTAATTTAAATCTGGATTGGATATCGGCTATATCTTCACCACTAACATCACCCACAGAAATTTTTGTGTATTGCCATTCTTGATCGATCAAGGATTTTAAGTCGTCCAACCCGGTTTCATGCACCAGTATTTTAATGCGTGCTTTATATTTATTATCACGGCGGCCGATCAGGTTATAGACCCTAAGCACCGCTTCTAAATAAGACAACAAATCCGGGGCGGCTAAAAAATCTTTGACCAACCGGGCTTTCATAGGTGTGCGCCCTTGGCCACCGCCGACCAAAACTTTAAAACCAATTTCATCCTTATCGTTTTTCTGTAAAATTAAACCGATATCATGGAAATATACAGCCGCCCGATCAACACTAGACCCGCTGAGGGCTATTTTGAATTTCCGTGGCAAATAAGTGAATTCCGGATGCAGCGTTGACCAACGCCTGACGATTTCCGCATAAACGCGTGGATCGGCGACTTCATCAGCGGCGACACCTGAAAAATGATCCGCCGTTACATTGCGGATACAGTTGCCGCTGGATTGAATGGCATGCATTTCCACATCGGCGAGTTCATTTATAATAGCCGGAATGTCTTTTAAATTCGGCCAATTAAATTGAATGTTTTGCCGCGTCGTAAAATGCCCGTATCCACGGTCATAGGTCCTGGCGATATGAGCCAGTTTACGCAACTGGGTTGATGACAGCGCGCCATATGGAATATTGACCCGCAACATATAGGCATGAAGCTGCAAATAAACTCCGTTCATTAAACGCAACGGCTTAAACTGGTCTTCTGTTAAGTCGCCTGACAAGCGCCTATCGACTTGTTTTTTAAATTGCTGGGCGCGGTCACGCACAAACTGGTGATCAAAATCATTATAGTGATACATGGAATGGTTCTCAAAATTTTACAGTGATAAATGCCGAATTTTGGCAAATTTATGCGGCAACCTGTGCCGATGAAGCAGACAAATCAAAGGCCCCCAGACATCGTTTAAATTGTCTATGCGATGATGGACCAAAAGCCCGTAACTGTTCACGGAATTTGACAGGCTGAACACGCCCACCGGGCAAAGCGTACACATCAATTTCATAAAAATCGATAACTTCAAAGCTGACAGTGGACGCAACATCATCAGACTCGGTCGCGGATAAAATTTTTGCTAAGCTAATATTTTCAACCCAGTTGTTATTGGCCGTTAAAAACACCACAGCCCCGTCGGTTAAGCGATTGGCGGTAACCACTTTTGAATACTTTTCGGTTTTCATTTCTATTGCCCTTCGCATTATCAAATTGGCGCATTCTTAATATCCTGTATAATTATGTTATATTTTTTAATTTGTCAATTATTTTGTATTATTAAATTTAAATACATTATTTGAGTGTGTTTAAATTTAATATCAGTTATAAATCATTGATGGACGCACTAATTTCAATACCACACGCAAACGATGATTGCTTTGACAACGCCACCTTAAAAAGCAAAAGTATGAGCATGTTGTATTTGCGTATAGTCCGGAGCCGTTGATGACATCGATTTTTAAAGCCGCCTGCATTCAAAATTCCGCCAGCGATGATTTAACGGCAAGCCTTGATCAGGCATTGGGTTTATCAAAAAAGGCTATTGCTGAAGGCGCTCAGTTTATTGTTCTACCGGAATTTTTTTCCTGTTACAGCATTGATGATTTTGGTTTGCATTTAAGTCCATATCCTGAGGACCAACACCCGGCCCTACCTCTATTCAGCAAACTGGCGGCAGACACAAATACTTTTATTTTGTTAGGCTCCCTCGCCATCACCGCTGCGCCGGGTAAAATCTACAACAGGTCTTACCTGATCAATGACCAAGGCCACGTACAAGCAAGCTATGAAAAAATTCACCTGTTTGATGTCAATTTATTCAACGGTGAAATGTACCGGGAATCCGATGCCTGTGAAGCTGGTAGCCGTGCTGTGATCACCAACATGCCGTGGATGCCATTGGGCATGTCGATTTGTTACGATGTTCGGTTCCCAAATCTGTACCGCACACTCGCGCAAAATGGCGTGGGCATCATCAGTGTCCCTGCTGCATTCACTAAAACCACAGGCATTGCCCACTGGCATGTTTTATTACGCGCCCGCGCCATTGAAAACGGTTGTTACATTATCGCCCCTTGCCAAGCCGGTCATCATGGCAAAGCCGAAACATTCGGCCATTCATTAATCATTAATCCGTGGGGAGAGATCATTGTTGATGGTGGCGAAGACATTGGTTTTATAATTGCCGAAATTGATCCGGATAAAGTTAAAAAAGCGCGTTCAAAAATTCCATCGCTCGAACATGATCGGGAATTTGAATTAATCACCAATTAAAGTGGCTTGTCGGACTTGTCGTCACCTTGTTTGACAATAACATCGTCATCATCAATTAAAATACGTAAAGCGGCACCGTCTAAATCTTCGAACTGGCCGGATTTCAAAGCCCACATGTAACCAGCCAAACCGATTAATCCTAAAAACAAGGCGGCCGGGATCAATAGTATCAAAATGTCCATCAAGTTTTCCCTAACGTTGACTGACGCAGACGTAAACTTAACGCATTAAGCGTCACTAAAATGGATGACGACGACATAGCAATCGCCGCCAATAAAGGCGTTGCCAATCCCGCCATGGCCACAGGGACAGCAATAGCATTATAGATAAAGGCCAAAGTAAAGTTTTGTTTAACCCGCATTCCGGCACGTTTCGCCAATATCCATGTGTTAAATACGGGCATTAAATCAGCCCCTTGGAAAACAAAGTCCGCTGCGGATTTGCTAATATCAACAGCGCTACTTGGCGATATAGATACATATCCTGCGGATAATGCCGGGGCATCATTTAGCCCATCCCCCACCATCAAAACTTTATGCCCGGTCATTTTTAATCGTTCAAGGGCACCCACTTTACCAGCGGGCAACAACGATGCATGCCAGTCATCGATGGCTAATTCATCGGCCACAGCCGAGACGACATTTTCATGATCACCTGAAAGTAAAATAATTTTCAAGCCTTGGTCTTTAAACTGTTGGATCGTTGTTTTTGCGTCATCTCGAATATGATCTTTAAATTTAAAACAAATGGGTGGCTGGCCATTCACGCTTAACCAAATAGACATCGTGGTTTGCCTTTTAGCAACTTGATCATGATCTTCATAACACCAATCAAACCGCCCAAGTCGGGTTTTTAAACCATCCACGGACCCTTGCAAACCATGGCCGGGAACTTCCAAAATATCATCAACGACAAAGCTTGATTTAATGCCATTTTTTGCTGCCCAAAGCGTTAAGCTTTTAGATAACGGGTGATGACTATGTTCTGCCAATGAAAGAGCCCGGATTAGATCTTCTGATGCAATGTCACCTGAATTCAGAAATTCAGGTAAACCCTCGGTCAGCGTTCCCGTTTTATCGAACACCACTGTATCGACATCGTCTAAACGCTCCAACGCATCACCGCTTTTCATAATAACGCCTTGTTTCAAAAGCACACCACTGGCGACAACTTGGACAACGGGGACAGCTAAACCCAGCGCACATGGACACGTAATAATCAAAACGGCAACAGCAGCCATCATTGCAGGCTGCCAACCACCGCTTCCCCAGATCATCCAACCCGCAAACGTCAAGGCGGCCAAGATATGGACCACGGGGGCATATATTTTGGCGACTTTATCAGCTAATGAAACATAACGCGCGCGGCCTTGTTCGGCATTTTCCATTAACCGCACAATATCGGATAATAAGGTACTATCCGACAACGATGTCACATTGATTGTGATCGATCCGTTTAAATTCAATGTCCCTGCAAATACAACATCACCAACGCGACAGGGCACAGGCAATGTTTCCCCGGAAATCAAAGACTGATCGATATCGCTTGTACCGGATAAAATCTCGCCATCCACCGCAATACGTTCCCCCGGCAACACAGATACGATCATGCCCAGTTTGACAGCATCGGCCGGGATCAATAGTTCATCCCCCGATGCATCTAAAACCCTAGCCGGTGTGCCGCCTAAAACCAGTAAATGTTCTGCAACCGAACGGGCTTTGCTGCGGGCACGAAAATCCAGATATCGCCCAATCAGCAAAAAAAACAACAAACTAATTGAGGCATCAAAATACGCATCCCGGCCGCCTTGAATAGTTTGATACAGACTCATGCTTGATGCCATAACAACGGCAACACTGATCGGCACATCCATGTTCATGCGCATGTTTTTTAACGCTTGATAAGCCGAACGGAAAAATGGCCGCCCGGAATAGACAACGGCTGGAAGCGCAATCAATGCTGAAATCCAATGGAACAAATTTCTTGTGGCGTCGCCCATATCGCTAAAAACACCGGCCCATATAGCCACCGATAAAATCATCACATTAGCGCTAGCAAAACCTGCAACAGCCATGGTTGCCAATAAAAATCGTTCTTCGTCATTTTTGTGGTTTTGTAATTTTAACGGATCATATGGTGCCGACGGATAACCTAATTGCCAAAGTTTTCGGATGATTTGTCGCCCATCCAATGTTCCACCATGCCATTGAACAACGACCCGTTGTGTGCTCATATTTACCCGCGCATGGGTGACGCCTTGTAATTTAAGCATTGCATTTTCAATGCTCGAAATGCATGCGGCGCAGCGCATATTTTTGACCATTAAATTTAAACAAAAATATCCGTTATCGTCTTTCACAACAAAGGCATCAGGGGACGCTATTTTATCCGGAACCTGTAGTTTGGGCGCATCACCTCTGGTAAGTTTATCGGCTTGGGTCGCGAGGCCACTATTCACACAACAACTTGCGCTCATGATGGGTTCAGCCGCCGCCAACCATTTTGTCATTATTCCGCCATTCGTTCAAAAATCAAAAGATACGGTTCATTGTTTTGATTTTTGGCACGGATTTCGATGCGCCAGCGCCCGGAAAGTGGTAAAGCAATGTCACTGCTATATGTACCGGGCAACGTTTCTTTTAAGCGCACAGTACGGTCAAACCGATCACGAAGCGGTCGCATGAGTTTAACACCAACATCCAAGTCAGATAAGGCCTGCCCTTGTTTATCTGTAAATTGAACAGTGATCTGCTTTGACGAAAAATTGGTGATTTGGCTTTGCCAACCTCGTTTTTTTTGTGCCTTCATACGGACAAAATTTTCATTAAAATTAATCCCGTCTGTATAGGCGGTTTTAGTCGTCAACCCGGTCCATGACGACATGGCAAAATAGACAAATGTGCCATTGACCGAAAACACCACAGCAAAAAACACTGCAACCCAGACAATCACTTTCGTTCCCGTGAACGGCTTAACCTGTGCGGTCATTTTTCTGGTCCTCTGAATACACTGTCATAGGTTGACGTTTGCCCGGTATCGATATCTGTTAATACGAATTCAATGTCTGCAGAGGCACTGTTAATTTGTGATCCAGGAACAGCAATAAATAAACGATAATTTTTGACCCGGTTATGCTCGACAACAAAATGATGCATGCCACCGTTTAAACGATGGTTACCGACAACCGTGATTTCAGGGCTATCAACACCATTAACTTTCAACATAAAGGTTCTCTGCAAATGCGATTTATTCAAAATTTTAAAGGTAAAGCCATTGCGGACCGAGCCATCGGAAAGTTTCACGTAAAGCGGGTTACGGTCACGCAATACATTAATATCCATATCGCTTCGGGACAACAATGCATACAACATCACGCCACCGACTATAGCCATCAAACTCGTATAGGCCAATACCCGACCGCGTAACAAATTGTGAACCAACGTTTTTTTATCTTTTGGTGGTTCTTCGCCGGATAAAGTCGCATAACCGATCAATCCGCGCGGCCGCCCAACCCGGTCCATAATGGTATCACAGGCATCAATACATAGTGCGCAGGTAATACATTCCAGTTGCTGTCCATCGCGAATATCAATCCCCATAGGGCATGCCGCGACACAAGCATTACAGTCCACACAATCGCCACGACCTTCCCACGATTGGCCTTTATGGATCGGTCCGCGCGGTTCACCGCGCGGTTCTTTATAAGTCACAGTTAATGAACTCTCATCCATCATAGCACCCTGAATACGTGGCCAAGGGCACATGTATGTACACACCTGTTCACGCATCAACCCGCCGAAAGTATAGGTAATAAATGTCAAAATACCGATTGTAGCATAGGCAACAAACGGCGCGTCCAAGGTCACCAATTTAACAAAAAACGTCGGGGCATCGGCAAAATAAAACACCCATGCTCCCCCTGTCGCTACTGAAATCAACAACCAGATGGAATGCTTAATAATGCGTTTTGTTATTTTAGAAAGCGATAATTTAGCCCGGTCCAATTTGATACGTTTGTTTCTATCGCCTTCGACAAAGCGTTCAACAACCAAAAACAAATCAGTCCACACTGTTTGCGGGCACGTATAACCGCACCATGCACGGCCAACCAAACTTGTCACCAGAAATAATGCAAAGGCCGAAAGGATCAACAGCCCCATCAGGTAATACACTTCCTGTGGCCAAATCTCGATAAAGGCAAAATAAAACCGCCGTGCGGGGATATCGATTAAAACGGCTTGATCTGGAATGCCCGGCCCGCGGTCCCAACGCAACCAAGGAACGATATAATAAACGCCCAATGTGGCCGCCATAATCCACCATTTGAGTCGCCGAAACCCACCGTTTACACGTTTGGGGTGGATTTTTTCGCGTTTTTTATAAAGCGGTCTATTTTCTTTTTTATTGACGGCTTCGACGTCATGGCGATCTATATTAGTGTTATGGGGGGTATCAACCATAACAATGGCTCTTATGAGTACCCAGTATAAACATTCCTGCACTCAATATTTCTGGCCACCACGACCGGGGCATTTGCTTCATTAACTTATTGACCACCACCAAGTGAATGAATGAAAATTGTCAATTTTTTAATGACATCTGCGTTTAATTTCTGTCCCCACGCTGGCATCACACCTTTGCGGCTGTTTGAAACAGTTTCCATGATGGTCTTTTTATCTCCACCATAAAGCCAAATCGTATTGTTAAGAGCAGGCGCGCCTAAATCGGTGGATCCTTCGCCCGCGGCTTGATGACAAGCGGCACATTGTTCAGCAAAGATAACTTGCCCCTTTTTCGATGATACAGCATCCGTTGAAGTTCCAGATAAAGACATCACATATTCGGACACATCGGCTATTTCTGAAGGCGTTAGAATTTCATCTTGCAAAAATGCCGGCATATCAGTTGAATGGGCTTCATCATCAGTTTCATTACGCACTCCATGGGTGATGGTAAAATTGATATCTTCAAGCGTGCCCCCCCATATCCATTCATCATCATTCAGGTTTGGAAAACCTTTAAACCCTTGGGCACCGGAGCCGTGACATTGCGAACAATTAACAGAAAATGCCGATTTCCCGCCAGCCATTGCATATTCCAGCAATTCAGGATCAGTACGCACTTGTTCCAAGGTCGCTTGGCTAAGTTTTTGTTCATAAGGCGCTTGGAGAGCTTTGGCCTTTTTCATGTCCTCAATAAATTCCATACGGCTTGTCGTGCCGATTAAACCTTTGGTATATCCACCGGGATAAGGCCAAGCAGGATATAAAACCCAATAACCAATAGAAAAAACAATGCTAGCATACCACACCCACAACCACCACCTAGGCAGCGGGTTGTTCAGTTCACGAATTCCATCCCATTCGTGTCCGGTTGTTTCAACACCTGTAACATCATCGATGTGTTTGTTATCAGACATCAATTAATCCTCCTTTAACGGGATATGCGCCGCATCGTGAAATTTTTTCTTGGATTTAGGCCAAAATGCATAGCCAACAATGCCGATAAACATAATCACAAGATACACCAATCCCCAAGTGCGGGAAAATTGAGATACAGTCTCAAAATCCATTTTAAACTCCTATCTCAGGTTTTCGCCTTCGGCTTTGAACGAACTAAAATCGACCATCGTGCCCAGGACTTGTAAATAAGCGATTAATGCATCCATTTCAGAACGTTTTTCAGCACCATCATAGTTGCGGGCCGTGGCACCGGGATAACGTTCCTGCAACCCATCAACACCATCACTATCCGCATCCAATTGAGCGATCATATCGGTTTCTGCTTGGGTGATCATGTCATCGGAATAAGGCACACCAATCATGACATTAGCTTTTAGATGGTTTTTAATACTGTCCGTATTTAATTCTGTTTCAGCCAAAAACGCATAGCCTGGCATAATCGATTCGGGGACAACGCTTCTGGGGTCTTTTAAATGGCTGACTTGCCATTCATCAGAATATTTGCCGCCAACCCGCGCCAGATCGGGTCCGGTGCGTTTTGACCCCCATTGAAACGGATGGTCATACATGCTTTCAGCCGCCAGACTATAGTTTCCATAACGTTCTTGTTCGTCCCGAAACGGACGTATCATTTGACTATGGCAATTATAGCAGCCTTCGCGGATATAAATATTCCGCCCGGTTAATTCCAATGGCGTATAAGGACGTACGCCTTTGACTTTTTCTATCGTGCTTTCAAGGAAAAACAATGGAACGATTTCTACTAATCCACCGATTGAAACCACGATTAAAATAAGCACTACCATAAGCAGTGAGTTTTTCTCAATTTTTGAATGATCAATCATCATCTGCTCCTTATGCTTTGACGCTGGTATTTACAGGCGTGGCTGGTTCAGGCGAGGATTCATCTCGTAAATCGCCGCGCGCTGTACGCCACACGTTATACGCCATAATCAATGCGCCTAAAACAAACAACCCGCCGCCCATCGCCCGAATAATATAAAACGGTTTCATAGCCGCTACGGTTTCGGCGAATGAATATTCCAAGAAGCCAAGCTTGTCATAAGCTCGCCACATCAAGCCTTGTAAAATACCCGATACCCACATGGAGGTGATGTATAAAACAATGCCAATGGTCGCTACCCAGAAATGCAGGGATACCAATTTCAAAGAATATAAACGTTCACGTTTCCAGACCACCGGTGCCAAGAAATAAATCGCCCCAAAACTGACAAAGCCGACCCAACCAAGAGCCCCAGAATGCACGTGGCCAATGGTCCAGTCTGTGTAATGGCTTAATGCGTTGACAGGTTTAATCGCCATTAATGGACCTTCGAACGTGCTCATACCATAAAATGCAACGGAGACAACCAACATGCGGATGATCGGATCGGTGCGCAATTTATCCCAAGCTCCCGATAAAGTCATCAAACCATTGATCATACCGCCCCACGACGGCATCCATAACATCACCGAAAATGTCATTCCCAATGTCTGTGCCCATTCCGGCAAAGCGGTGTAATATAAATGATGCGGTCCGGCCCAGATATATAAAAAAATCAAAGACCAGAAATGGACAATACTTAATCGGTATGAATAAACCGGCCGATTAATTTGTTTCGGGATAAAATAATACATAATTCCCAAAAACCCAGCCGTCAGGAAAAACCCGACCGCATTGTGCCCGTACCACCATTGGATCAAGGCATCCTGAACACCGGCGAACATAGGATAACTTTTAGTCCCCGTGAACGATACAGGCACAGCTAAGTTATTCATCACATGCAACATGGCAATGGTTACGATAAATGCCAAATAAAACCAGTTGGCCACGTAAATATGTTTTTCTTTACGTTTTTTCAAAGTTGCCAAGAAAACCACCAAATACGTCACCCACACCAAGGTCAACCAGATATCCGTATACCATTCTGGTTCAGCGTATTCTTTGGATTGCGTAATCCCCAGAACGTACCCACTGGCAGCGAGCAAAATAAACAGCTGATATCCCCAAAAAATAAACCACGGCGACCACAGGCCTGCTAATCTGGCGCGACAAGTGCGTTGCACAACATGAAAAGACGTCGCGATCAACACATTTCCACCAAAAGCAAAGATCACAGCCGACGTATGAACCGGGCGCAAACGGCCAAAATTCGTCCACGGAAGATCAAAATTTAAAACCGGGAAGGCCAATTGCAAAGCGATGGCCAAGCCTGCCGTAAAGCCGATAACCCCCCAAAACGTTGAGGCAATAACACCAGCCCGGACAATATCATCATTATAATTGACTTTGCCCTCTGCATTGATTTCAGGAACAGGTACCCCAGAAGCGCTTGAATTTCTTCTCATGACTGAGTAACCAGCAAGTACCGCTGCAATAAGAAAAAATGCACCATGTACTGACATTCCGGGGTCTTCACCCATGATTGCCGCAAACAGACCAAAAAATGCAGTCAGCAGAATTGGCAAAAAGATCAGAGAGTTCATAAACTCACCTTTCCTAAATGTTGAATAAAAAGCGGGTTAACTCTGTATAGTGACATTTATATTGTGCCCTTTAAAAAACGACCAAGATTTTATATTCACGTTGAAAAAATGTAAAAATTCCCCAAAAATCCGATCAGCTCTTAATGGCCAATAAGCAAGATTTCAAAAACAATATTCAAGCATTTATAAATGCGCTTTGATCTATGTCAATGACGACAATAAAAAGATTAACAAATTAAAGCCCTTCGGACAAATCCGTTAATGCTTGTTGATCAATAACAACAATCGAATGATCAGCGCCAATTTCAATAACCCGCCCTTTACGTAACCGGGTTAATGTTCGGCTGATGGTTTCCGTTGTTAAACCTAAAAAGTCCCCAATATCATTACGGTTCATGGGAATTTTAATTGGATTATCCGGATCTCCGCGCCTGACGCTACGCTTTGATAACATGATTAAAAACGAAGCTAGTTTTTCGATCGCCGTTTTCCGCCCCAACAATAACATGTGGTCTTGGGCATCGGCGAGTTCATCACGGGCCAAGGACAAAAATTGTTGTTTCAAACTACTGCTTTTGCCGATCAATGTTTCTAGTTTCGTGCGCGGCAATCGGCACAAATTTACATTTTCAACGGCTTCGGCGCTATATACATATTCCGAAGAACGCGCTAAACCCAGAAAATCACCTGGGAACATAAAACCCGTGACCTGACGTCGGCCATCCGGCAACAGTTTATAGAGTTTGACGGCACCTGCCGTAATGGAAAAAACAAAATCTGATGGTTCGCCTTCGTCGAATAACGGCGAACCGCTTGGCAAATCAACATGTTGTAAAATATCCGAAAATTGCGAAATTTCGTCGCCTTCTAGGTAGGAACAAATCGATAAATCACGCACCCGGCATTGAGTGCATAATTTATGTTCAAACAGAGCCTTAAATCGTTCGGCGTCATCGGCACTGATGTTGCTATTATCCAAAGCTGTCTGATTAGGCATTGATAGATCCAGTGACCCTAAAATTCGCGCTTAAATAAAGACAAAAAATCAAGCCAAAACAACAATAAACAAAGTTATTATTGAATTGACCACTTGTAATGAGACACAGTAGCACGAAAATCAGCATACACAATGGAACTATTCCAAGCATACTGAAGATTTTATCAACCCGTTATAATCAATGCGCCATGAAAACACCGATACCAGGATCACTTAACAAGCTACGGGACATGCCACCAAACAAATACTCGCTAAGTTGCGAATGTCCATAAGCCCCCATTACAACAAGGTCAGATTTATTTTTATGAACTTCGTCCAACAAAGTCTGAGAAATATCATCTTTACTGGACGAACGGATAGCCGTTTCGACAGCTATTGAATGGCGCTCAAGGTATCGGCTAAGGCTAGTGACTAATTTTAATGAAGCCATATCATCATTCGATTTCTGATTTTGAATACAAATAATTGTCACTTGTTTTGCTAACTGTAATATCGGTACGGCAAAGCCAATACTAAGAGTGGCTTCACGTGACCCATCCCAAGCAATGGTGATTTTCAATTCATTTACCGCAAGCGGGTTTTGCCCGACAATCATAACCGGACGGGCCGTTTCAAATAACGCGGCTTCGATTGTTGCCGCATCAATGCCGCCATTTTCTTTTTCAGGGCGGGCCATGATTATTAAATCCGACAACCGCCCGCGTGCGGATAGTTCAGGCCCATCAAATCCCGAAACATGGGTCCACGATTTTTCTATTGGGGTCTCTATCGATTGCTTTACTTTCCCTAATGAGCTTCCGTTTTTAAACACTGCCTTTGCATCGTTTAGTTTATCAGATGCAATTTTTTCTGCTTTTTCAAAATATTGCTGCCTCGCCCCCCCCGCATCGAACTCCCCCATCACCGGCGATAATGTTTCCAAAGGCGGGGTCACATGCAACGCTTCGACATGAGCATTTACTTTTTCCGCAACAGCCATAGCGCTCTGCATGACAACAACATCGCTTTTGTCGCCCGTTAACCAAACAAGAAGAGATTTGAAATTCATGAAGTCACATCAATATGTTATAATAAGTGGATAAATTAAAAACATTTACGCTACGATTTTATAATATTATTGATGCTGTATATAACCGCATTGATTTAGATCAATTGGGCAACACCGCCTGCGCATGCTTTGTTATGAATCATTTATCATTTATCATTCATGAAAACCGTTGAATTTATGGACTTTTTAAGGTCATATCTTCTTTAAGGATTCTTTATTATGGTGAATAAATATGCAAATTGAACTTTTGAAAAAATATGGTGGCATGGTCCCTCGGTACACAAGTTACCCAACAGCACCGCATTTCCACGAAGGTATCGAAGCCGAAACTTATTCATCATGGCTGGGAAACATGGATAAATCAGAAAATTTATCGCTATATTTCCATGTCCCGTTTTGCGCAAAAATGTGTTGGTTTTGTGGATGCCATACAAAAATTGTTAACCGCTATGATCCGGTTAAAGAATATGCAGCCTTATTATTACAAGAAATTGATTTAATCGCCAAAACCATTGCCAATGGTCCCAAAGTCACGCATGTGCATTGGGGCGGTGGAACCCCAACCATATTAGCAATTGATGACTTTAAAGCGATTATGGATAAAACCCGCAGTGCTTTTGATTTTTCTGATAACGCTGAAATTGCCATTGAAATAGACCCGCGCACATTGGATCAGGACAAAGCCAAAGCCTTAGCAAAATCGGGCGTTAATCGGGCTAGCTTAGGCATTCAGGATTTCAATGAAACGGTGCAAAAAGCCATCAACCGCGTCCAACCCAAAGAAGTCACAGCCCGGGTTATTAATTGGCTTCGGGACGCAGGAATAGAAGCCATTAATTTTGATTTGATGTATGGATTGCCACACCAAACTTCGGCCGATGCTATTCATTCAGTGGACGAAGCCGTTAAATTGAACCCTGACCGTTTGTCACTTTTTGGCTACGCCCATGTGCCGTGGATGAAAACCCACATGCAAATGATCAAAGACGATGATTTACCCGGCGAGGAGGCCCGCCTTGATCAAGCAGAAAGCACGGCATCAAGATTGGAATACCACGGCTACAAACGTGTTGGCCTTGACCATTTCGCCAAATCCGATGATCCGCTGGTTAAAGCTTTGGAAAACGGTACTTTACAACGTAATTTCCAAGGCTACACCAACGATAACGCCGGATCACTCATTGGCATTGGCGCATCATCCATTGGCCGATTAGAACAAGGCTATATCCAAAACAGTCCGTCAATCCGTGAATATCGCCGGGCCATAGAAGCCGGTAAGCTGCCTATAAAAAAAGGTATTAAATTAGATGATCGAGATAAAACCAGGCGGGCTATCATCGAACAGTTAATGTGTAATTTAAAAGTTGATGTGGGCCAAGGTTATGATCAGGAAATTTCTGATCTTAGGCCGATGGCAAACGATGGCGTCATCGAAATTTCAGGCACAACGATTTGTGTAACCGATATGGGGCGTCCCTTGGTACGGTCCGTGTGTGCTATATTTGATACCTATCTGGCATCAAAAAAAGGCCGCCATTCACAAGCCGTTTAATGAATAATTTGTTTTCAGGGCAACACCAAAATGACTTTGATGAAAGCACTGGTAAAAAAACAAGCCGCACCGGGATTATGGCTGGAAAACGTCACTATACCTGAAACTGGCATCAATGACGTATTAGTCAAAGTCTTGCGCACGGCCATTTGCGGCACCGATTTACATATATATAATTGGGATGACTGGGCACAAAAAACCATCCCTGTCCCTATGGTTGTCGGTCATGAATTTGTTGGCGAAATCGTCAAAATTGGCAGTAACGTCAACGATTTCAACATCGGCGACATTGTATCCGGCGAAGGCCACGTTGTCTGTGGGCGTTGCCGTAATTGTATGGCCGGACGGCGGCATTTATGCGCACATACCAGCGGAATTGGCGTCAACCGCCAAGGTGCCTTTGCTGAATTTGTGGCGCTTCCTATGTCCAATGTGTGGGCCCATCGACCCGGCATCAATTTAGATGTAGCGTCTTTGTTTGATCCTTTTGGCAATGCGGTGCACACGGCTTTACAATTTGATGTCTTTGGTGAAGACGTGTTGATCACCGGTGCCGGACCTATTGGCTGTATGGCGGCCGCTGTTTGCAAACACGCAGGGGCCCGGCATATTGTCATCACCGATTTAAACCCTAATCGTTTAAAGATGGCTTTGAAATTGGGGGCCACGCGCGGCGTTGATGTCAGATCAGAAAAAATAACCGATGCCATTCACGCGCTAGATATGCACGAAGGTTTTGATGTGGGACTTGAAATGTCCGGAAGCGCACTTGCGCTAAACGATATGATTAAAAATATGTGTCACGGTGGAAAAATCGCGCAATTGGGCATTCCAACAGGTGACGTCATCATTGATATGAATTCCATTGTTTTTAACATGTTAACGATCAAGGGCATTTATGGCCGGGAAATGTACGAAACCTGGTACCGCATGTCTGTGATGATTGAAATGGGTCTGGATCTTTCATCGATCATCACCCACCGCCTTCCTTTTCAGGACTACAAAACCGGGTTTGATGAGATGCGGGCCGGCAACGCCGGCAAAGTTGTCCTTGATTGGAGCTGACCATTTCAATCGCCACATTCACAGCCTATTTTTAATAGGCCATAATTTTGACATAAATCATGGCATGCCGATGAAAAGCATGAAATAATTTCGCCATTAAAGTCATCCGTAGCAATTTTAACAACGTGCACTTTGGTCCTCTGAAATAAATTTTAAGGAGAAAGCGAATGTTATTCCCACCTAAATTGATGAAACTACAACTCGTATTTGTTGGCATTATGTCCGTTCTATTATCACAGGCATTTATAGCAACCCCGACTTTGGCGGGTGAAGAAATTTCGAATATTGCCCGAGGCGGTCAGCTTTATGACAAATGGTACAAAGTTATCAAGGCTGAAAAGCCCAAAGCCACCCACCCGGCATGGCCCGCATCCAACACCAAGAAAAAAGGGGATGCAACACAACGATGCAAAGCCTGCCATGGTTGGGATTTATCTGGCAAAGATGGCGCCTATGCCGCGGGTTCCTATAAAACAGGAATTACAGGTTTGCGCGCTATGCAAGGCGTAGACCCGCAAAAAATTATCGCCATTATCAAAGATGAAACCCATGGATTTGCCGGAAAAATGGACGAACAGGATTACATGGATATGGCATTGTTCGTCAGCAAAGGGCAGATCGATATGAATGCGGTTATCGACCTTAAAACTAAAAAAACCAGCGGCGACGCGGCCGCAGGGGAACCCATTTACAATACCGTTTGCGCAAATTGCCACGCCAGAAATGGCAGCTTGCCTAAAGATATGCCGATGCTTGGAAAACTTGCCAATAAAAACCCGTGGGAAGTTCTACAAAAAATCATGAACGGTCAACCCGGCGAACAAATGCCGGCACTTCGGGCCTTTGATCATCAAATTGCCGTCGACGTTCTGGCTTATCTACAGACTTTGCCAAAAAAATAAGTAAAAAACAAAAACCCTGCTCTTTAATTGTTATTTACTTTTAAAGAGTGGGGAATTGTTTGCCGATCCGATGCCCTCAAACATCAGAAAGAATTACCAAATGCAAAGGTTAAAAGTCATATGGAGATGGTTCTGGAGCCCGACAAAACGTTTCGCATGGGGGGCTATTTTGATCGTTGGCGGCCTTGGCGGCATTGTATTCTGGGGCGGGTTCAACACCTTCATGGAATATACCAACACGCTTGAATTCTGTGTTTCTTGTCATGAAATGCGGCAAACCGTTTATCAGGAATACAAAAAATCACCGCATTTCAACAATGCATCAGGCGTTCAGGCAACCTGTTCAGATTGCCACGTTCCAAAACCGTGGGGGGCGAAACTGGCCCGTAAAATTCAGGCAACCAATGAGTTATTTCACACCATCGTGGGCACCATTGATACACCTGAAAAATTTGAAGCAAAACGACAGGAATTGGCCGAAAATGTCTGGCGTTCCATGAAAGCCAGTGATTCAAGAGAATGCCGAAACTGTCATAGTTTTCAGAATATGGACTTTAAAAAACAAACTCGCCGCTCGGCTTTAAAAATGCAAGAAGGACGCGATGACGGCAAAACCTGTATTGATTGCCATAAAGGCATCGCACATAAACTGCCCGAAAACGAAGACGATGATCGCTAGAAACCATCACTCACCGGTTGCCAAGAAATATTCGCCGGACACGACTTGAAATTTGAACATAATTGGGATTGTTAAATGGATAGAAGCCGTGCCTACAAACGCTACAAACAACATTTAGATACTGAGCTCAGCAGTATCCGTAATGCTGGATTGTATAAGCAGGAACGTATCATCACATCACCGCAAGGAAGCCGGGTTTCGGTCAAAGACGGTGATCATCCGCTTAATTTTTCAGCCAACAATTATTTAGGTTTGGCGCAACACCCCGATGTCACCCAAGCGGCCCGCGATGGGTTGGACCAATGGGGATTTGGCATGGCATCGGTCCGGTTTATTTGTGGCACACAAAGCATTCATAAAAAACTTGAACACCAACTGTCCGCATTTTTAGGAACCGAAGACAGCATTTTATTCCCATCCTGTTTTGATGCCAATGGTGGTTTGTTTGAAACATTATTAGGCCCTGATGATGCGGTCATATCCGATGAATTAAACCATGCCAGCATCATTGACGGCATCCGTTTATGTAAAGCCAAACGTTACCGTTATTTAAATAACAATATGGGTGATCTTGAAGTTCAGTTAAAAGCCGCAAATGACTGCGGAGCGCGCTTTAAATTAATTACCACAGATGGCGTTTTTTCCATGGATGGGCATATCGCAAAACTTAATGAAATTTGTGACCTTGCCGAAACTTATGACGCATTAGTCCATGTCGATGACAGCCACGGTGTTGGTTTTGTCGGCGCCAAAGGGCGAGGCACTCATGAATTACGCAACTGCATGGACCGCATTGATATAACCACCGGCACATTAGGTAAAGCTTTGGGCGGAGCCAGTGGGGGATACACCAGCGGCCACAAAGAAATCATTAATTTACTCCGACAACGCTCAAGGCCTTATTTGTTTTCAAATACCATCCCCCCACCCGTGGTCGCGGGCGTGATCAAAGCATTGGAAATTTTATCCGCATCGACAGATTTACGTGATCAATTGCAAACCAACACGAACTATTTTAGATCGTCCTTAAAAAACCTGGCGTTTGACATCCCGGATGGGTCCCATCCGATTATTCCGGTCATGTTGGGCGATGCTAAAATAGCCGCTGAATTTGCGGAAAAAATGTTAGAAAAAAACGTTTATGTCGTGGCATTTTCTTATCCTGTGGTACCTAAAGGCAAAGCCCGTATCCGCACACAGATATCCGCAGCCCACACCCGTGATGATCTGGATTTTGCATTATCATGCTTTGCCGAGGTCAAAACGGATATGGGGTTCTAAATTAACTCAGCTGGCTTTTGAACGGGGCTGTCCCGGTTTGGAAGCGCGGAAGTTTTTACCACCCCCAGATGACGTTCTTGGCATAGATGATGGTTTCCCACTTTGCCCATCACTGCGGTGTTTGCCGGAACGACCCGGTTTATTGTTACTTAAAGTGTCATTATTTCCGCCCGGTTTTGACGTCCATTTTTTACGGCGCTGTTGTTGACGGGATTTTTGTTTTTCTAGGTTTTCCCGGTCCATTTTAGATTTTGCGGCTTTTGCCGTTTTAAAACCAGCGTTTGCAATCGACGGTTCATGAAAATTGTGCTCTATATCTACGGATATTTTCTGCCGTGTGGCTTTTTCAATATCAAATAAATAAGCGCGTTCTTCATGATCACAGAACGAAATAGCTTCACCCGTAGCACCAGCACGGGCTGTGCGACCAATACGGTGGACGTAGTTTTCAGGTAAATTTGGTAAATCAAAATTAATAACATGGGTGACCCCGTCAACATCAATGCCACGGGCGGCAATATCCGTTGCCACCAAAACGCGGTGCTTGCCTTTTTTAAAATTATTGAGTGCATTTTGACGAGCGCTTTGGCTTTTATTGCCGTGGATAACGCCGGTTGAAACTTTATGATGTTCCAAATGTGTGGCGACTTTATTGGCTCCATGTTTGGTGCGCGTGAAAACCAATGCCCGAGAAATTTCAACGTCATCCATTAAATCGCTTAACAGGTCACGTTTATTGCCTTTTTCCACAAACATGATGCGTTGGTTAACGCGTTCTGCTGTGGTTGATTGGGCAGCGACTTCGACACGGATCGGGTCTGACAACAGCCCCTCAGCTAAGTAGCCAACTTCGGGCGGCATCGTTGCCGAAAATAATAAAGTTTGACGGTTCCGTCCAACAAGGCTGGCAATTTTTTTAACGTCTTTAACGAAACCCATATCCAACATACGGTCGGCTTCATCCAAAACAAAAATAGAAACCTGATCAAGGAAAAGTTTGCGTTGATTAATCAAATCAATTAATCGACCCGGGGTCGCGACAACAATATCAACGCCTCGTTCAAGGGCACGAATTTGTTTGCCAATAGGAGCGCCACCAAAAATATTTGTCGACCCAATATGCATGAATTGCCCATAACTGCGCACACTGTCGCCAATTTGCACGGCCAATTCCCGTGTTGGCGCCAATATCAATGCCCGAGGGTAACAAGACTTAGGTCGACCGTCTTCGGTTTTTGCTGACAGGCGTTGCAGCATCGGCAACACAAATGCCGCCGTTTTACCGGTCCCCGTTTGTGCCACACCTAACAAGTCGCGACCTTTTAATAAATAAGGGATCGATTGTTCTTGGATCGGGGTGGGTTTTGTATAGTTTTCTGCGTTCAACGCACGCATCAACGGCTCGACTAAATCGAGCTCGGAAAAATTAGTCATTATTTTATTCTTTCAGCTTTTATAAAAAAGTCCAAAAATTATCAAAGCGCCTTAGACAGGCCGTATTATGGACTCTAAAGCTGCAAAAAAATGAGCCGGGGGACATTACGTCCCCCCGCTCGAAATCAAACCCAAACAGATTTGATTATTCGGGTCAATTAGTCCCGGAGCTGAATGTTTTCAGCTGCTTCTTTACCGTTACGGCCAGCAACCAGCTCGTAGCTGACTTTCTGTCCGTCGGCAAGCGTGGCAATGCCAGCTTGTTCTAGAGCGGAGATATGGATGAAAGCATCTTTGCCGCCATCTTCAGGCTCGATAAAGCCATAACCTTTAGTAGCATTAAACCATTTTACGGTACCGTTAACCATTGTTCACTTCCTTTTAGATACAATAT